>Ga0207713_1000586_pt1 | contig 36036 bp, 24 predicted proteins | sample KBSS64metaG_FD_184404 | JGI IMG/M metagenome (GOLD analysis project Ga0207713, IMG submission 184404) | Switchgrass rhizosphere microbial communities from Kellogg Biological Station, Michigan, USA - KBS S6-4 metaG (SPAdes) (version 2) | ecosystem: Host-associated > Plants > Roots > Rhizosphere >... | reverse complement strand
GCACTGCGCTTTGACGGGGCTCACTTAAAATAGGGGCGTTTTGCTCAACTTCAAGCCGTACAGCGAAGAAGTTAGTCGTTGATTTAATGGGCAAAGCAGGGACAAAAGCAATGGGCGAGTGAAATGGGTGCTATCTGCTACCATGGCGCCTCTGCAACTTCAGGTCCTAGATCATGGCATTTCGCCCTCTCACAGCCAGAGCGCCCGCCGTTCTGCTACGCGAAGCCAGGCCGTTGAAAGCCATCCTCGGTCACGCCCAGCGCCTGGCTCATCTGCAACGTCTGCTCGAAAGCCAACTGCAACCCGCCGCCCGTGAACACTGCCACGTCGCCAAGTGGCGCGAAGGCGAACTGTTGCTGATCGTCACCGACGGTCATTGGGCCACGCGTCTGCGCTATCAGCAGAAACGTCTGCAACGGCAACTGCAGATGTTCGACGAGTTCGCCAATCTGACGCGGATCAAGTTCGCCGTGCGGCCACCGACCCTCCAGCGCGAGGCGAACGGGCCGACGATCGATCTGTCGACGGATGCGGCGGCGACCATCCAGGCCACCGCCGACGGGATCAGCGATCCGAATCTGCGGGCAGCACTGGAACGACTGGCCGCCCACGCCAAACCCAAGGCCTGAGCCTTATTGATCAGCGGCGTTTGCTGCCACCGAGCAATGACCCCATCAGGCCGCGCACCAATTGTTTACCCAGCGAGTTCGCTGCCTGGCGCATCGCCGACTTGAGCGCCTGCCCCGCCGCCGTGCCGAGAAATTCTCCGGCCCTGTCCGCCAGGCTTGGCTCTTCAGCGGCCGGTTTGCCCGGCGCCGCTTCAGCCTCCGGCGCCAGCCCCTTGCGCCCCATCAGGATTTCATAGGCCGACTCGCGATCAATCGGTTTGTCATAACGGCCCTTGAACGGCGAACCGGCGATCAGCATTGTGCGCTCAGTCTCGGTCAACGGCCCGATCCGCGATTGCGGCGGCGCCACCAGCACCCGCTGCGCCATTTCCGGCGTGCCCTTTTCTTGCAAGGTGCCGACCAGGGCCTCGCCAATCCCGAGTTCGGTGAGCACCGACAATGTGTCGAACGCCGGATTCGGCCGGAAGCCATCCGCCACCGCCCGCAGGGATTTCTGCTCCTTGGCAGTAAATGCGCGCAGGCCGTGCTGGATCCGCAGCCCCAGTTGCGCCAGCACATCGTCCGGCAGATCGCCCGGCGACTGGGTGACGAAATACACGCCCACACCTTTCGAGCGAATCAGCCGCACCACTTGCTCAAGCCGCTCCTGCAATGCCTTGGGCGTGTCACCGAACAACAAATGCGCCTCATCGAAAAACAGCGCCAGCAACGGTTTGTCGGCATCGCCACGCTCAGGCAATTGCTCGAACAGTTCGGCCAGCAGCCACAGCAGGAACGTTGCATAGACCTTCGGCGCCTCATGCACCAGACGACTGGCATCCAGCAGATGAATGCGTCCGCGACCGTCGGCGGTCGGCTGCAGAATGTCTTCGAGTTGCAACGCCGGCTCGCCGAACAACGCCTCGGCGCCCTGCTGCTCCAGCGTCGCCAGACGCCGCAACAGCGCCTGACTGGAGCCGGTGGTGAACAGCGCCGCGTCTTCGCCCAGCAGTTGCGGATTGTCCTTGAGATGATTGAGCAGTGCCTTCAGATCCTTGAGATCCAGCAACAACAGGCCTTCGCGATCCGCCACCTTGAACGCTGCGTACAGCGCCGACTGCTGGCTGTCGGTCAGTTCCAGTAAGGCGCCGATCAGCAGCGGGCCCATTTCACTCAACGTAGTGCGCAGCGGATGACCGGACTGACCGTGGATGTCCCACAAGGTCACAGGATACGCCTGAGGCTTGTGATTGAGCCACGGCATGCCGGCGATGCGCTCGGCGATCTTGCCCTGAGGGTTGCCGGCAGCACCGAGGCCGCACAGGTCGCCCTTGACGTCGGCGGCGAACACCGCAACCCCGGCGTCGCTGAACGCCTCGGCCAGGCGCTGCAAGGTGACGGTCTTGCCGGTACCGGTAGCCCCGGCCACCAGTCCGTGACGGTTGGCCAGGCGCATGGCCTGAGCGATCGGTTGCCCGGCGAGGTCGGCGCCGATTACGAGTTGCGAGGAGTCAGGCATTTGGTCACCCAATGGTTAATCTTTGTCGATCATGGCCGATAGCTAAAGGTGACAGATGCGACTGACATCCGCATCGGAGATTTCCCTAAGGAGAAGCGGAAATACCTGCTTGTACTCATCAAGCCCACCTAGCGAGCATCTATAGAAGCACGCCCTGAATAATAAGACCTTAGCGGAACCCCAAGCCATGAACAAAAATCTGCGTTTCAGCCACAAAATTTTGCTTGCCGCCGCCCTCATCGTCATTGCCGCCTTCGCCTCGTTCACGCTGTACAACGACTGGTTGCAGCGCAATGCGATTCGCGAGGATCTGGACAATTACCTCAACGAGATGGGCGAGGTCACAGCCGACAATATCCAGACCTGGCTCAGCGGGCGCATCCTGCTGATCGAGAACGCTGCCCAGAATATCGCCATCAATCCCGAGCCTGCCGCCGTCGCCAGCCTGCTGGAACAGAAAGCCCTGACCTCGACCTTCATGGCGTCCTACCTCGGCGATGCCACCGGGCACTTCACCATCCGCCCGGATGCGAAGATGCCGGACGGTTTCGATCCGCGTGTTCGCCCTTGGTATAAAGGTGCCGAAAGCAGCAGCACCTCGACCCTGACTGAACCGTACATCGACGCTGCCACCGGCCAGACCATCATTTCCATCGCCACCGCCGCGAAAAAGGCCGGCCAGAGCGTCGGCGTGGTGGGCGGCGATCTGAGCCTGCAAACCCTGATCAACACCCTCAGCGCCCGGGACTTCTCCGGCATGGGCTACGCGTTCCTGGTCAGCGCCGACGGCAAGATCCTGGTGCATCCGGACAAAGCCCTGGTGATGAAGTCCCTGAAGGAAGCCTATCCGCAGGACACCCCGCGCATCAGCAGCGATTTCAGTGAAGTCACCGTCGACGGCAAGACCCGCATCGTCAACTTCACACCGATCAAGGGTCTGCCGTCGGTGAACTGGTATATCGGCTTGTCGGTGGACAAGGACAAAGCCTTCTCGATGCTCAGCGAATTCCGCACCTCCGCCGTGATCGCGACCGTGATTGCCGTGGCGATCATCATCGCCCTGCTCGGCATGCTGATCCGCATCCTGATCCAGCCGCTGCACGTGATGACCCGCGCCATGGAAGACATTGCGGATGGCGAAGGCGACCTGACCAAACGCCTGACCATCCAGAACCAGGACGAGTTCGGCGTGCTCGGCACGGCGTTCAACCGTTTCGTCGAACGTATCCACGGCTCGATCCGCGAAGTGTCGTCGGCAACCGGCCAGGTCAACGAAGTCGCCCTGCGCGTGGTCGCGGCCTCCAACTCGTCGATGTACAACTCCGACCAGCAAGCCTCGCGCACCAACAGCGTGGCCGCCGCCATCAACCAACTCGGCGCCGCCGCCCAGGAAATCGCCCGCAACGCCGCGCAAGCCTCGACCCAGGCCAGCGACGCCCGTGGCCTGGCCGAAGACGGCCAGCAAGTGGTGGAACGCAGCATCAAGGCCATGAACCAGCTGTCGAGCATGCTCAGCGCGTCCAGCAGCAATATCGAATCGCTGAACAGCAAGACCGTGAACATCGGCCAGATCCTGGAAGTGATCACCAGCATTTCCCAGCAAACCAACCTGCTGGCGCTCAACGCCGCCATCGAAGCGGCCCGTGCCGGTGAAGCCGGTCGTGGTTTTGCGGTGGTGGCGGACGAAGTGCGCAACCTCGCCCACCGCACCCAGGAATCGGCGCAACAGGTGCAGACCATGATCGAGGAGCTGCAAGTCGGCGCCCGCGAGTCCGTCAGCACCATGAGCGACAGCCAGCGCCACAGCCAGGACAGCGTGGACATCGCCAACCTCGCCGGCGAGCGTTTGAACAGCGTGACCCAGCGCATTGGTGAAATCGACGGGATGAACCAGTCGGTGGCCACCGCGACCGAGGAACAGACTGCCGTGGTCGAGTCGATCAACGTAGATATCACCGAGATCAACACGCTGAACCAGGAAGGTGTCGAGAACTTGCAGGCGACGTTGCGTGCCTGTTCGGATCTGGAGCAGCAGGCTTCGCGCTTGAAGCAACTGGTTGGCAGCTTCCGGATTTAGAGCCGTTCTCCCGGTCGTCTTCGTCGTTCACAACTGTCCGACGAAGACGACCAACATCCCTCCGAAACCGGCCTTGCACCCCACCGCGAAACCCCGACCGAACATCTATTCTTGATAAAGGTCAACCAAGGGAGATCAACGCGGAGGGACGTTCACCGTGCATATCGCCGACATCACCATGTTCTACGCCCCGGCCAGCGGCGGCGTGCGCACCTATCTGGATGCCAAGCACCGGCGGCTGGGGGTCAAGCCCGGCATCCGCCACAGCCTGCTGATACCCGGCGCGCATTTCGGTGAAGATGATGGCGTCTACACGGTTCCCGCCCCCGCCCTGCCTTTCGGCAAAGGCTATCGGTTCCCCTTGCGACTGGCCCCTTGGCGAAACGTACTGCAGGATCTGCAACCCGATCTGATCGAAGTCGGCGACCCTTACCTCACCGCCTGGGCCGCGCTCGATGCACGGCGACAACTGGATGTGCCGGTGATCGGTTTCTATCACTCCGACCTGCCACTGTTGGTGGGCAACCGCATGGGCCACTGGGTCACGCCGAATGTCGATGCGTATGTGCGCAAGTTGTACGGCAATTTCGACCGGGTGCTGGCGCCCAGCCAGGTCATGGCCGACAAGCTCAGCGGGCTGGGCGTGCGCAATGTCTTCGTGCAACCGTTGGGCGTTGACCTTCAGACCTTCCACCCCGCTGCCCACGACGCCGCGCTGCGCAGCGAACTGGGGATCGCCGAGGACTCGCGCCTGTTGATCTTCGCCGGTCGGGGCTCCAAGGAGAAAAACCTGCCGGTGCTGCTCGACTGCATGAAGCGCCTGGGACCGCGTTATCATTTGCTGTTGGTCGGTTCGTCGATGCCGGCGTCCGTCCCGGACAACGTCAGCGTGATCGACCGGTTCTGCCCGGCCGCACAGGTCGCGCAGCTGATGGCCAGTGCCGACGCACTGATCCACGCCGGCGATCAGGAAACCTTCGGCCTGGTGATCCTGGAGGCCATGGCCTGCGGCATTCCGGTGGTGGCAGTGGCGGCCGGGGCGTTCGAGGAAATCGTCAGCGAATCCTGTGGCCTGCTCTGCGCGCCGAACAATGCGCAAGCCATGGCCAATGCCGTGCGTGAGCTGTTCAGTCGCGGGGCTGGCGTACTTGGTCAACAGGCACGCCAGCACGTGGAGCGGCATTACGCCTGGAACACGGTGGTCGACAGCCTGCTGGGCCACTACCACGCCGTACTCGGCGAATCGGTTCCGCGGGTGGCCAATGGCTGAATCTCACGAGCGCCCGACATTAATGCTGGTGCTGCATGACGTGGCACCCTCCACGTGGGCCGATTATCAACCGTTCGTCGAAGCCGTTGACCGGTTGGGCAACGTCCCGATGACGTGGCTGGTGGTCCCGGATTTCCATCGACACGATGCCCTCGAGGCCCACCCGGAGTTCTGTCGAATGCTCGACGAGCGCGTCGCCCGCGGCGATGAACTGGCGCTGCACGGCCATTTCCATGAAGACACCGAGCCCGGCCCGCGTACGGCACGCGACTGGTTCATGCGCCGGGTCTACACCCATGAAGGCGAGTTCTATCAGCTGTCCCGTGAAGCCGCCCTCGCCCGCCTGCGCCTCGGCATAGATCTGTTCCGACGCCACGACTGGCCACTGCATGGTTTCGTTGCCCCGGCCTGGCTGATGAGCGCCGGCACACGCCAGGCATTGCGCGAATTGCCACTGCGCTACACCAGCGATCCGCAGCATCTTTATCACTTGCCGGATTTCACTGCGGTCGAGGCTCCGGGACTGGTCTGGAGCGCACGCAGCGCCTGGCGTCGCGGCATGTCGAAGGTCATCAGCGAACAGCGTGAGCAGCGCTGGCGTCAGGCGCCGGTGATTCGTCTAGGCTTGCACCCGGTGGACATGCGCCACCGGTTTTCCCGGGATTACTGGTGGCGCACCCTTGAACGACTATTGGCGGACGGACGCGTGCCCATGACCAAAATCGACTGGCTGACGCGCCAGCGCATTCAAGCCGAGCGTGCCGCTTGAGTCGCGGCATTCTGTTGCTGATCGGCCTGCTGGTGGCCGTGGCGGTTCCCGTCCTGCTCGGGGGCGGCGAAACCTGGGAGCGCCTGCAGGCATTTCCGCTGCGCTGGCTGTTGATCATGTTCGCCATGGTTCTGCTGTGTTGGGGCATCAACACCTTGCGCTTGCGGCTATTGCTCGGCGATCAGCGTGAGCGGGTCACGCCCGTCAAAAGTCTTGGGGTAGTGATGGCTGCCGAATTCGCCTGGTGCGCCACGCCCGGCGGCAGCGGCGGGCCGTTGACGATCATGGCATTGCTGGCCCGCAGCGGCGTGCGCCCGGCCCGGGGCAGTGCCGTGTTTGCGATGGATCAGTTGAGTGATCTGCTGTTTTTTCTCTGCGCCCTGAGCGGGATCCTGATCTACGCGCTGTTCCAGCATCTGAGCGATCGTATGGAATGGCTGCTGATTGTCAGCGCCGTGTCATTGTCCGGGGGCTTGCTCAGTTGTGTGCTGGTCGCGCGCTATCACCGCCGTTTGATCCGTTTGAGCGGACGACTGCTGGCCGGGATGAACGTCGAACCGCGTACCCGACGGCGCTGGGCGCGGCAGTTGCTGCACTTTCTGGCCGCGTTCACCGATGCGCTGAAATTGCCGTGGCAGACGTTGATCAAGGTGTTCGTCCTGACCTGCGTGCATTGGTCGCTGCGCTATAGCGTGCTGTATCTGGCGTTGCGCGGTCTGGGGGCGGATGTGCAGTGGGCCTGGACGTTTCTGATCCAGATGCTTTCGCTGGGGGCGGGGCAATTCAGCCTGTTGCCGGGCGGTGCAGGTGCAGCGGAGTTGACCTCGGCGGCGCTGCTGGCGCCGATGGTCGGCAAATCCACCGCGGCGGCGGCGATCCTGATCTGGCGGGTGGTGACGTATTACTTCTATCTGCTGGTCGGTGGCCCGGTGTTTCTACTGATGCTGGGCCGGCCATTGCTGAAAAAGCTGCTGAGCGTCAGACAGGCTTCTTGAGGTCATCGTCTTCGTCCTTGAGTTGTTCCCACAGTTCGGCAGCGCCGGGAAACTCCGTGCCGTCCTCCGGACTCAGGTCATCCGGGTCATAGCGGCTCAGGCAGCCTTCGCCGAGGGTGGCGGGGGCTTTGGAAGTGGCTTTGTCCAGTGGATCGCTCATGAACGCTTCCTTACAGGGCTGCAACAAGTCGTAAAAAAAGGGCCTGAGGCGATTGAACGCCCAGGCCCTTTGTTTTTCAACCGAAAGGTCTGATCAGAACACCACGGTCTTGTTGCCGTGCACCAGCACGCGGTCTTCCAGGTGATAGCGCAGGCCACGGGCCAGCACCATCTTCTCGACGTCACGGCCGAAACGCACCATGTCTTCGATGCTGTCGCTGTGGCTGACACGTACCACGTCCTGCTCGATGATCGGGCCGGCATCCAGCTCTTCGGTCACGTAATGGCAAGTCGCACCGATCAGCTTCACGCCGCGCATCGAAGCCTGGTGGTACGGCTTGGCACCGACGAACGACGGCAGGAAGCTGTGGTGAATGTTGATGACCTTGTGCGCGTATTCGCGGCACATGTCCGGCGGCAGGATCTGCATGTAGCGCGCCAGCACCACCACTTCCGCGTCGTGCTGCTTGACCAGGCGCGACACTTCATCGAAGGCCGGTTGCTTGTCCTGCGGATTGACCGGCACGTGGTAATAAGGAATGCCGTGCCACTCGACCATGCTGCGCAGGTCGTCGTGGTTGGAAATCACGCAGGAGATCTCGCAATCGAGCTCGTCGCTGTGCCAGCGGTGCAGCAGGTCGGCCAGGCAGTGGGATTCGCGGCTGGCCATCAGCACCACGCGTTTTTTCTGCTCGGTGTCGGTGATGCGCCAGTCCATCGAGAACTCTTCGGCGATCGGTGCAAACTTCTCGCGCAACACCTCGATACCAAAAGGCAGGGAATCGGCACGGATTTCGTGACGCATGAAGAACCAGCCGACCTGGTTATCCGAGTGGTGGCTCGCTTCGGTGATCCAGCCATTGTGGGCCGCCAGAAAGTTACTGACTTTGGCAACGATGCCAACGCGGTCCGGGCAAGAAATCACCAGCCGAAAAGTGCGCATGAGGGGGAAACTCCAGAACTTCGCAAAGGCGGCCATTCTAGCGACTGCGCGGGAAAACTGCAGTATTGATGACCCTCGGAGGCTTACGGCACCCCGTCGCAGCTTTTTTGACGCCCGTAAACGCCAGAATGATGGCACTGCAAAAGCCAAGCTTGAACAGACCTGTGTGAATATCTGTGAAGACTCCATCACATTATTTAACTGAACATTCAATTCAGGGCTTTTCAACGTAACTAATTCAAATAAAAACTCCGGTTAAATGTTTACTTGATGAAACAGCCTGACTATTATTGCAGCACTGTCCCCTGCCATCGCGCACTCCCACATAAGGTAGTAATCATGTCCTTGATCAACGAATATCGTGCCACTGAAGAAGCTATCAAAGAGCTGCAAGCCCGTTTGAAGAACCTGTCGCAAGACGACAAACTGCAAGCCGAGCTGGAATTCGAAGGCAAACTGCGCACACTGATGGGCGAATATTCCAAATCCCTGCGTGACATCATCGCGCTGCTGGATCCAGAGTCCAAAACCAAGGCACCACGTGGCGGCGCAGCCAAAACTACCGGCACCAAGCGTGCTCGCAAAGTTAAACAATACAAAAACCCGCACAACGGCGAAGTCATCGAAACCAAAGGTGGCAACCACAAAACTCTGAAAGAGTGGAAAGCCAAGTGGGGCGGTGACGTGGTTGAAGGCTGGGCTACCCTGCTGGGCTAAGCCGCAACCCTTGTCGCAGAGCGCTTCTGTGACATAAAAAAACGCCAGCGAATGCTGGCGTTTTTTTATGCCCGGCATTCAAGCGCCAGACATGTTCGATTTCAAAGATCCAAACGTTTGCGCAATGCCTGGACATAGTTCTGCCATTCAACCAACACCTCGGCCTGCATCGGCGTAGCACTAAGCAGCCATTGCTCCATGGCCTCGGCAAAAGATTTCAAGGTATTAGGCGCGCCCCACTCCGGCTCGGACAAGCGCTGCCGGCAAAAGATTCTCCAGCGCTCTTGCTCTTCGAAATTCAACGTATCGGGAAAGTTACGTGCTCGATATCGAAACAACAATTCAGGCAAACGTTCGTCATCGAACGGCCATTGCTCTCGCGCCAATTGGCCAGGATCGGTCGCCCTCACTTGCTCACATAAACGACGATCACGATCACCGATAAATCCGTCGTACAACTGTTGTTCGGGATCTTCATTCGAGGTGAAATCTTCGCTGGCATAAATCGCCGAGACTTTATCTTTCCAAACTTGTTGTGCGTCACTTAGTCGCAAGGCGCGCGCCTGATACAAGGCCATGTCCAGACCCAGGCGCTGCTGATCGTCAGCACGCAACACCGACAATGGCGCCACCACCGGACACTTGTTGATATGGATGAGTTTGAGCGGTACCGGCAACTCGCCTTCGGCCAGGTCGTCACGCCGGGTATACAGGCGCTGACGCAATGTTTCGGCATCCAGGTCGAGCAGCCCCTGCGGGTCCAGGTGCAGGTCACAGACGATCAACGCGTTCTTGTTGCGCGGATGCCAGGCCAGCGGCAGCACCACGCCGACATAACTGCGCGCAGCCGAGAAGCGGCCGGAAATGTGCACCATCGGCTGCAACAGACGAATCTGATCCATGACCTTCTGCTTGCTGCGCAGCTGGAACAACCAGTCATACAGCTTCGGCTGCTTCTCGCGGATCAACCGGGCCAGGGCAATGGTGGCGCGCACGTCCGACAGGGCTTCGTGGGCATTGCCATGATCGATGTTGTTGGCGGCGGTCAGACGTTCGAGCTTGAGCGTCACCTTGCCTTCGTCATCGGTCGGCCAGACCAGCCCGTCCGGGCGCAACGCGTAGGCGGCGCGTACTACGTCAATCAGGTCCCAGCGACTGTTGCCGCCCTGCCATTCACGGGCATAGGGATCGAAAAAGTTGCGGTACAGGCTGTAGCGGGTCATCTCGTCGTCAAAGCGCAAGGTGTTGTACCCCGCACCGCAGGTGCCGGGAGCCGCGAGCTGCGCGTGAACCCGGGTCATGAAGTCGGCTTCGCTCAAACCTTGCTCGGCGAGGCGGCTCGGGGTAATGCCGGTGATCGCGCACGCCGCCGGATGCGGCAGGATGTCTTCGCTGGGCTGGCAGTAGAGATTGACCGGCGCGTCGATTTCGTTGAGTTCGTGGTCGGTGCGGATCCCGGCCACCTGCAACGGACGGTCGCATCGGGGGTTGATGCCGGTGGTTTCGTAGTCGTACCAGAAAATGGAAGTCACGGGCGGTTCCTGAACTGAAGATCGGCAAAGTCTAGGCGTTCGACCGCCGTCGCGGCCAGCACCGCATCATTCAGTCACCTTTGGTTGAAGGATGTGTATGACATAGTGATGTCGTTTCCCCCCGAGAGACTGCTAGCATCGGACGCACTTGCATCCCGATCCGGCAACATCAGGTAGCCCATGCTCGAGACCACAGCACCGCCAAGGAAAGCACCGCTGGCCCCGCCACTGGACACGCGGCACCAGGTCGAAACGCCGGAAGGCATCGATCTGCCGCTGCGTCCCGCCGGCCTGATGGTGCGCGCCGTGGCATTCACCATCGATCTGGGGTTGCGCGGGCTGATCCTGGGACTGCTTTTCATGTTGCTGGCGCTGCTCGGCAAACTCGGTATCGGCCTGGGCTCACTGCTGTTGTTCGGGGTGAGCTGGTGGTACATGGTGCTGTTCGAAGTACTGCGTCAGGGTCGCTCGCCGGGGAAACAATGGATGGGCCTGCGGGTGGTGCACGACGATGGCACGCCAGTCGGCTGGCCGGCCTCCCTGTTGCGCAATCTGCTGCGCTTTGTCGACCTGATGCCGTTCGGCTATTTCCTCGGTGCGATCAGTTGCCTGCAACACCCGACCTTCAAACGCCTCGGCGACATCGCGGCCGGCACGCTGGTGATCTACAGCGAACGCCCGCTCAAGCGCCCGCAATTACCCGATGCCGAACCCCGCCGTTCGCCGATCCCGCTGACCCAGACTGAGCAACGTGCCCTGCTCGCTTTCGCCGAGCGCCAGGGCGAGCTTTCGACGGCACGGGTCAATGAACTCGCTGCATTGCTCGCTCAGCCGCTGCACATCAGCGCGCCGAAAGCCGTCGGTGAGCTCAACGGCATCGCTCGCGGCCTGTTGGGGCCGACATGAAGCAAAGCCTTTTCGAATCCCGCCACAAGGCTGAATGGGAGCGTTTCACGCTGGCTCTCGAACGCCTGGAACGCGGCCAGGGCACCTCGCAGGTGGCGGAATTTCCCAAGGCTTATCGGCGCCTCTGCCAGCATCTGGCCCTGGCGCAGGAACGCGGCTACAGCAGTTTTCTGGTCGACTCCCTGCAACAGCAAGTGCTGCGCGGTCATCAACAGCTTTACCGGCATCGCAGCCGGATCGGCGCGGACGTGCCGGGTTTCATCCTGGCCGGTTTTCCACAACTGGTGCGCGCCGAATGGCGCTTCGTGCTGGCCGCCGCCCTGCTGTTCTTCGGCAGCCTGATCGGTTTCGGGGTGCTGGTGTATCTGAGTCCCGAATTGATCTACAGCCTGATCCCGGCCGAGCAGGTCCGCGAGATGCAAAGCATGTACGACCCGGTCGCCGGCCACCTCGGGCGTTCGGCCGAACGCGCGGCGAGCGAAGACTGGGTGATGTTCGGCTACTACATCATGCACAACATCGGCATTGCTTTTCAGACCTTCGCCAGTGGTTTGCTGCTGGGAGTGGGCAGCGCGTTTTTCCTGTTCTACAACGGCCTGATAATCGGCGCGGTGGCCGGGCACCTGAGTGAAATCGGCTTCGGCCAGACCTTCTGGTCATTCGTGATCGGGCACGGGGCATTTGAACTCAGTGCGATTGTTCTGGCCGGTGCGGGGGGGCTGAAACTGGGCTGGGCGTTGATTGCGCCGGGACGCCTTACACGAATCGAGGCGCTGCAGATTGCGGCGCGCCGGAGCATCCTGCTGATCTGTGGCGTGATGCTGTTCCTGTTGATCGCCGCGTTTATCGAAGCCTACTGGTCGTCGCGCACCGGGGTTTCGCCGCAGACCAAATACCTGGTCGGCGCCGGGCTCTGGCTCTGCGTGGCGCTCTATCTGCTGTTCGCCGGAAGGTCCCGCCATGCGCCTGAGTGACGCAACCGTGGCAATCCGTCCGCGCACCAATTGGGAAGCCATGGACCTGGGCGTGCTCATGAGCCAGCAACATCGGCGCCTGCTGATGACCAGTTGGGCCATCGTCACCCTGCCGCTGTTCGCGGTGCTCAGCGTGCTGTTGTGGGATTCACCGTCACTCGCCGTGTTCATCTTCTGGTGGCTGAAACCGGCCTACGAACGCTTGCCGCTGTACATCCTGTCCAAGGCGCTGTTCGGCGAAACACCCACCTTGAAACAGGCCTTGCGCCAATGGCCGCGCCTGCTCAAGCCGCAACTCATCGCCAGCCTGACCTGGCGCCGGTTCAGCCTGAGTCGCAGCTTCCTGCTGCCCGTGCTGCAACTCGAAGGCCTCGACGGCACGGCGCGTCAGCAGCGCTTGCAAGTACTGCTGCAACGCAATGCTGGCGCCGCGCAGTGGCTGACGATCATCGGCGTGCATCTGGAAACGGCGCTGTGGATCGGCCTGATGGTGTTGTTCTACCTGCTTCTGCCGCAGCAGGTAGAAACCGATTGGGACTGGCAAAGCCTGATCTTCGCGGCGGACCACGAATGGCGCTGGCTGGAGCATCTGACCAATACGTTCTATGCGCTGATCCTGATGATCTGGGAACCGGTGTATGTCGCCTGCGGGTTCAGCCTGTATCTGAACCGCCGCACCGTCCTCGAAGCCTGGGACATCGAACTGGTGTTCCGCCGCTTGCGCCAGCGTTTGAACAGCAGCGCAATCGGCTTGCTGCTGGTGGTATGTCTGCTGTTGCCGGGGTTGCCCTCAGCCTGGGCTGCCGAACCTGCCACTGCGCCTGATGCACCGCGTCTGTTGAACCAGCCACTGACCAGCGAGGCATCCCGCAACAGCATCAAGGCCTTGCTCGACCAACCGCCATTCAAGAACAAGGAAACCGTCACCCGTTATCGCTTCGGCGAAGATCCCGCTGCCGCCGAAAAAACCAGGGAAAGTGAAGCACCGCAATGGTTGAAAACACTGCTCGACTGGCTGGATGGCCGACACCTCGACGGCCTGGCCAAGGCGATCGAAGTCGTGCTGTGGGGCGCGGCGATCGCCGGGGCTGGCTGGTTGATCTGGCGTTATCGGGATTTTCTGCAAGCATTCGTCGGCCGCCGTCCGCGCTCGCCCGAAGCGAACAGAAGACCCTTGCCACAACAAGCCTTCGGTCTGGATCTGCAAAAGGAAAGCCTGCCCGATGACATCGCCAGCCACGCGGAACAGCTCTGGCAAACCGAGCCGCGTGCGGCATTGGGGCTTTTGTACCGGGCACTGCTCAGTCATCTGCTGCACGATTTCAACCTGACCCTGAAACCCGCCGATACCGAAAACGAAGTGCTGGCCCGGATCGAACAGTTGCAACGTCCGGATCTGCTCACTTATAGCCGTCACCTCACCGGCCATTGGCAAAACATGGCCTACGGGCACCGCGTACCGGCGGCACATCTGCAACAGGAATTGTGTGATGGCTGGCGCTCCCTGTTCGGCCACGGAGCCGCCCGTTGAACCGGCGCGCGCTCTGGCTTCTGGGCGGTGCGCTGATCGTCGCCCTGCTCGCTGTGCTGGGCATTTATCTGTACCTCAAGGCCACGCCTTACCAGGCCGAGGTCGATCACGGCCCGTCTCCCGCTGCGCAAGCCAACCCTTATCTGGCGGCGGAGATGTTTCTGCGCGAGCGCGGGATCGACGTCAGCCATGCCGAAAGCCTTGCCGTGCTACCTGAAATCGATCCGCGCCAGCACACGTTGCTGATGTTCAACGACCGCTCGAAAATGACTCCGCGTCAGGTTGACCAGGTATTGAACTGGGCCCGGGCCGGCGGAAGGCTGGTGTTCGTCGCCGAATCGATCTGGAATGAAAAGACCGGCCAGAGCAACGACCTGCTGCTCGACCGCGTGCAACTGCGTCAATCCTTCAGCAAGGATCTCAAGGATCCGCCGCCGGATGCCGCCGAAGACCCGTTCCCGAATCTGACCAAACTCTATCTGGAAGACGAAGACGCACCCGCCTACGCCGGATTCGACACCGCGTTCCACCTCGACGACCCGAAAAACCTCGCCCAGGCCTGGGCCAATAGCGCGAAAGCCACGCACATGATGCAACTGGCTTTCGGCCTCGGCACGATCACCGTGGTCACCGATGCCGATCTGTGGAAAACCCCGGCGATTGCGCAGCACGACAATGCCTGGCTGCTCTGGTACCTCAGCGCCGACACCGCCGTGACCTTGTTGTACAACACCGAACACGACGGTCTGCCGACCTTGCTCTGGCGCTATTTCCCGCAAGCCATCGTCGCCTTGCTGGCGCTGATCGGTCTTTGGCTGTGGCATGTCGGCGTGCGTCACGGTCCGGTGCAGGCACCCGCCCCAACTGGTCGTCGACAGTTGATGGAGCACCTGCGCGCCAGTGCCGCTTTCGTCCTGCGTCACAACGGCCAGCAGACCTTGCTGCAAGCGTTGCAGCAGGACGTCCTGCGCCGCGCCCGTCACCGTCATCCGGGTTTCGACCAACTGAACGTCGCCGAACAATGGCTGGTGCTGTCGCGCCTGACCCGCCAACCGACCCGTGCCATCAGCCAGGCCTTGAGCCCGGCACCGAACCGGCGCATGTCCAGCGCCGAATTCTGCCGTCAGGTCGCCCACCTGCAAGCCTTGAGGAACACGCTATGACCGAACACATCGAACCCGGCTCACCCAGCCACGTGGCTCAGCAACGCCAGCGCGCCAGCCAGTTGGCCCAGGCGGTGCGCGGCGAATTGCAGAAGGCGCTGATCGGCCAGAACCCGGTGATCGACGACGTGCTGACCGCGCTGATCGCCGGCGGTCACGTGCTGCTCGAAGGCGTTCCGGGCCTCGGCAAGACCTTGTTGGTACGCGCCCTGGCGAAATGCTTCGGCGGCGAGTTCGCGCGCATCCAGTTCACTCCCGACCTGATGCCCAGCGACGTCACCGGCCACGCGGTATACGACCTGCAGACCGAGCAATTCAAACTGCGCAAAGGCCCGTTGTTCACCCACCTGTTGCTGGCCGACGAGATCAACCGCGCCCCGGCCAAGACGCAAGCCGCCCTGCTCGAAGCGATGCAGGAACGTCAGGTCACTCTCGAAGGCCGGGCCCTGCCGATTGCTCAACCGTTCATGGTGCTCGCCACGCAAAACCCGATCGAACAGGAAGGCACTTATCCGCTGCCGGAAGCCGAGCTTGATCGCTTCATGCTCAAGGTGCGCATGGATTACCCCGACGCCGATCAGGAGCTGGACATGGTGCGTCAGGTCAGCCGTTCGACCCGCGCCGACATGCTCGACGTGCAACCGCTGCGCACCGTGCTGCAGGCCAAGGACGTGCAAGCCTTGCAACGCATCGCCAGTGATCTGCCGCTGGACGAGCAAGTGCTCGATTACGCCGTGCGCCTCGCCCGCAGCACCCGCACCTGGCCGGGGCTGACCCTCGGCGCCGGACCGCGCGCCTCTATTGCACTGGTGCGTTGCGCCCGCGCCAGGGCCCTGTTGCGCGGCGGCGAATTCGTGATTCCCGACGACATCAAGGGCTGCGCACTGGCGGTGTTGCGCCATCGTGTACGCCTTGCACCGGAGCTGGACATCGAAGGGCTGCAAGTCGATCAAGTCCTTCAGCAATTGCTCGACCAGATCCCGGCGCCGCGCCTGTGAAACCCTCGCGCCTGCTGTTGATCTGGCTGGCGATCCTGCTGGCCATCGGCATTGTGCTGGGCGCGTTGCAGGCGCTGGACGTCGAGGTGCCTGCGAGCCTGCTGTCGATCAACTGGGGATTGTTGCTGGCGCTGTTTGCACTGAGCCTGCTGGACGCGCTGCGCCTCAGGCGCCTGCCGTCGCCTCGGGTACACCGACAAATGCCCGGCAGCCTGGCACTCGGTCGTTGGAGCGAAGTGCGGCTGGAGGTGGAACACGACTTCCCGCAACCACTGGAGATTCAAATCTTCGATCACATCCCCGATGGCCTGGACTTTGAAAACCTGCCGCTCGCCACCGAGCTGCAACCCGGCCAGCGCAGCCTGATCGGCTATCGCCTGCGCCCGCTCAAGCGCGGCCACTTCAGTTTCGAAACCTGCGAGCTCAACCTGCCGAGCCCCTTCGGCCTGTGGTCCGGCAAACGCCTGCTGAACATCACCGACCAGACCCGCGTCTACCCCGACTTCGCCCGCCTCTACGGCGGCCAGCTGCTGGCGGTCGACAACTGGCTGAGCCGGCTCGGCGTGCGCCAGCGCCAACGCCGTGGCCAGGGAATGGAATTTCACCAACTACGAGAATTTCGCGAAGGCGACAGCCTGCGCCAGATCGACTGGAAAGCCACCGCCCGCCATCGCACCCCGATTGCCCGGGAGTACGAAGACGAGCGGGATCAACAGATTGTTTTCATGCTCGATTGCGGGCGGCAGATGCGCAGTCAGGATGGGGAGCTGTCGCATTTCGATCATGCGTTGAATGCATGTTTGTTGCTGAGTCATGTGGCGTTGCGGCAGGGGGATGCGGTGGGATTCATGACCTTTGCCAGTGATCAGCCGCGGTTTATTGCACCGGTAAAAGGTGCGGGGCAGCTCAAGGTGTTGCTCAACGGTGTTTACGATCTGGATAGCACGCGGCGTTCGGCGGATTATCCGGCGGCGGTGAATCAGTTGCTGGCGAGGCAGAAGCGGCGGGCGCTGGTGGTGTTGGTGACCAATGTGCAAGGTGAGGACGATAGTGAATTGCTCAATGCCATCAGACATCTTGGCCAGCACCATCAAGTACTGGTGGTCAGTCTGCAGGAAGCAGCTGTTGAACCCTCGCACCTGCCGGCGGTAAACACCTTGCAGGAAGCGCTCACTTACTGTGCAACCGTGGACTACCTGAACGCCAGAGCCAACATTCAACAGCGATTGAACACTCATGGATTAGCTGTGCTCGACACGCCTCCAGAGCATTTGAGTACAAAACTCGTGTCTCGATATCTGGGCTGGAAAAAAGCAGGTTTACTGTAAGCGAGGAGCAATTCTCTTGGTCTTACGCTGTCTGCTTATAGAACATTCAAATCAACCGAGCCCACCTCGGTGTTGCTCTGGTTATACACATAAGCCCAAATCGTTACCGTTCCGGATGTTGTAGCAACCCAGTTCGTTTCCGCCTTACCCAATGAATTCGTATAGCTCATATCGAACTCTTGATCGTCTACCCTCCAATGCACCTTTCTCCCCTCTAAAGGCTGTTGAGTAAGCACATTTCGTACAGTCGCCGTAATACTGGAAAACTCTCCAATGCGCAGAGTGAGTGGAAAGGCAGTCACTCTGTAAACTCTTGCAGGTTGCAATGCCTGGACCACAATTGGCTGAGACTTTGAATCAGGGGAACCGCCCGCCGAGGTAACCACCAAATCGTACGTTCCAATATCCGTTGCTTTGAATGTGAATGACGCGACTCCATTTTCATCGGTAACAGCATCAGGCAAGGATTGTCCCGCATAAGAACACTTGAGTGAAACTCCTGATACTGCTTGATTACTTGGAAAAGCAAGCACTAAGGTCTGGGCGGTCACATCATATCCGGTATAAGTGACCGGATCATCGCATGTCAATGCGGCGATGGTCAGGCTTTCGATACTCCCTGAAATTATCGGCGAATCAGGCATCCCGACGTAAAGAGGCATTCTGAAAATGATATGGAAAGGGCCAGGGTGCGCGTGCTCCGTTGAAAGGGTCCATATCAAGCTGCTGAACATATCCGGATCCCGAACCATTTGAATGAGTTGCCCTTCTGGGGGAACAGCTTCAATGCCACTCACATCGCCGCTTGGCACTAAATGAATGGCAATAGGCGACTCGGGATCGCCAATCAAATAGCTTTCATCAAATTCCAGTTTCAGTTGATAACGTTTGCCTGAGACCAGATTCAATACCAAATCTTCCCATCTCTTTCTAATACCATCGAGATGAGGTCTGAAATTAGCGCGCCAGGTCGAAGACAGTAAATGCTTGGACATTTTCCATACGCCTATCAATAAATATCCGCTGAGTTTTCGGGCCTAAAAATCATGCCCACATGGAGATTGTTTCCATCATTCAGCAGCTAAAACCACAAATGATGAAGACGCGCTGCTATCTGTCTGGGCATGCATATGAACCGATATCTTCCCCGATCCGCTGTGAACAGGCGTGAACGTCATACGGATGTTTCCCCAATTATCCGAATAACTCTTACCGATCACTTCTCCATCTACTGCCAAAACAACTTGTATGCCTTCTATTCTCGACATTGTAAATCGATCCTGAGCCACCAGGCCTACATGAATGGTTTCCCCAAGATGTAACCTTTTGGGTTCGATTGACGCTCCATAAAAGGTTGCATCCGGCATCGGCAGCCCCGTAATTTTCTGCGTCCTTGAGTCGGAATCTCCGGAAGGCTGAGCCACTGCCAAAGTATGGTCGCCCAACTCGACAGTGAAAGTATTTAACGCTTTGCCATCATTTCCCGAAATGGAGTCTGGTAAAGACTTCTCCGCATAGCTCCAATTAAGCCTGACCCCTGGCACAGGTTGATTGCCGGGAAAAGCCAACATGGAGGCCTGAGCATTGATTTCGTATCCAACATAAGCCTCAGTTCGATCGCAACTAAGCGAATCGATAAACACGGCCGCAACTTCCCCTGGAACCGGCGGTGAAGGCGGCATCCCAGGATACAAAGGCATCTCAAAATGCAGTTCAAACGGTGAACCGGATGTCTTGTGGGCACAAATATGCCAAGTCAGCTGAATAAGCCCCTCTGCCATTTCGACCAGTTGTTCAAAGGGAGGATCACACACCAATCCCAATGACTCCGCGTCCGGCTCACAACACAACTTCAGAGGAGACTCCGGATCGCCAATCAAATAGCTGTATTCAAACTCCAGCGTCAGATCGATGCATTCTCCCGCCACCAGATGCAAATGCAGGTCTGGCCATCTCACTTTTTCGCCATTCACGTAAGGTCTGAAATTTTGCAGCCAGGTCTGAGAAGAAACAGATGAGCTAGACATTTGGCACCATCCTGAATTCGAGATATTTTCCTGCCCAACCAGCAAGCCCACCCTCCACGGTCGCTTCGAGAAGCGCACGGTTCATGTTGGGCAGTCTGAATTCCACCTTCGCCTTTCCCACACCGTCCGTCGTCGATGGTGGAAGGACGAGATCCCAAAATGCCCATTTGACTTCGACGTTCTGCAGTGGCTGGCCATTGCGCGCCGACACCACCAGAATCTCTGCTGAAACTCTTGTCCCAACAGGACCTGAAGTATTCGGACTGGTGAGCGACGCTATTTCCCGTGGTTCCAACAACTCATATGGGAGCGTAACCGACTGCGAAGTCGCCCCCGCCCCCACGGAGCAAATCACAGCTGACGGACCAGGAACTTTCGGGACGAACCGCACGTTCGCATTCCCGTAATAGTCAGTGACGGTGGTAAAAGTCTCTCCGTTTTCTCCTGAGCAATTGACCTCTACACCGACCATCGCCTTCCCGCTTATCGACGAGAGAACCCTCACGACTCCAGCAAACGCGTCTCCCCAATAAAGAATCGGGGCGGCACGATTGGCTGTACTGATCGTCAGCACCTGATCGCCTTTCCCCACCGACATATGCATCGGCGGCGACAGTCGCACCAGCCGCTCGGCGGCGAGGCATAGTGCGCAGCTGCCGTCCTTCAGATCCTTTACGGAGAACGGAATTTGCCAAGTACCGTTGAATACTCGCGCCAACCCAAGTGTGTTGGCCGGGACGAAAGCGATCCCCAGCCCGGCAGGCCCCTCGCCGCTCATCCCCAGGGTCAGCGTGCGTCCGATCAAGGCATTGCCAACGGGTGCCGAAACCTCAAGTGCATGCTCCGACTTGCGGCGCGGGAAGTAGGTGTTTGTCCCGAGCGGATGTTGGGGCAATCCGTCGAAAGCGGACAACATCTGCTCCCAGGGATCGACTCCCAAGGCATTACACTCTGTCGAGCGCGACTCTTGAAAGTCGTCAAAACGGCTGATGATCGAACCTGTGACCGGATGCGCTCCGGGGGATTTCGGTGCATACGCAAAGCCGCTTTTACCCTCGTCATCGGTCTTGACTTCAACCCTTGTACCCTCGGCCTCCCATGTCACCGTCGCACCTGCAACCGGTTCACCGGAAAAATGAGAAACCACCCAGGCCCAAATCCACGCATTGTCCATCCCGACGACAGGGTCTATCGCAGGACCGCGCAACTCCATCAGCCTGAGCTTGTTGTGATCCAGCACCATAGGCGTGGCAGTAAAGGCAAAACCAAGCTGAGGCAAAGACAAGGTCAGCATGAATTGGCCGGCTACCGCACTGAGAAAGTCCAGCGCCCATATCGCCCCGCCGGCGTCCAGGCGCTGCGGCCGGTCCAGTGCAGGGGTTACCGTTGCACCCAACTCGGCGGCAGACGTTCCCGTCCACTCCAAAAACAGGTTCAGCCCCAGCAATGGGCTGAGCGCATTCGGTAAAGCGTTGAACTGATGAAGCGCACCCAGGCAGGGGCGTAACGGTTGACCGGTCAGTGGTGCGAAAACCTGATCGAGCAGCTGGCTCAGCTCTTCCTTGAGATCCAGGTGCATCAAACGCCCGGACAACTCGCGGACACTGGACTCGCCTTCACTATGCAACTCGACTTCGAACGGCCGGCTTTGACTGGTGCCTGCCTGAGAGTAAAGCGTCCATTCGACACCCTCGAGGAGCAGCGTTTTGGGTAACCCGAGTTCACTGATGGTCAATCCGATCAAAGGATCCGCCTTGCGCCAGTGCAGGCTGATATTTTTCCCGATCCACGGGCTGGCGGCGTTCGGCAAGACTTTCAGGGTATGGGTCTGTCCACGGCGGCAGAGCAACCCAAGCGTGTTGCGCTCGACTTCATCGCCATCAAGGAAAAACCTGACGTGGCTTTTCCAGGGGCTGGTCGCAACTGCCGGGATGACCAAAGTCCTTTCGACCGGTATGGCGTCCGGGTGCGCCTGGATCTGTACAACAACCGAATGGTTTCCGGCGCTGGGCGGCTGCCAGTTGAGGCTGGTCCAGCCACCTGCGCCTGTGGTCGAAACGACAGTGCTCCCGCCCGGCAACAGCCACTTGACCAACGCTCCCTGAACCGGATCACCGCCGCCATCCGCCACCAGATGCAATACCTCGACCTGAACGGTAGCACTTTCGTTCTCATCCACGACGCAGGTTTTATCCGCCTCGCGCACCCTGCCTATCTCAATCTCGTTGCGTGCCAGGCGCATGTTTTTATGCGGCGATGGCTTGAGTAGCTTCGAGCAAATCAACTGCAACCTGAAGCGGCCGTCCAGCTTATCCCCATTGATCATCGTCCAAAGCATTTGAAGAGTGGACGTTATCGGCACCTCTTCTTTGATCGCCGGACTGACGCCGACATCAAGTTGCTCCTGGGAGTCTCCATCCCATCCAAGCGACAGGGTCGTTCCCACCAAAACATCTGGCACCGTGACCAACAGCTGATAAGGAGAACCCCGATTTGGCCATCCGGTCTTTAACGCCCAAGGATCTGCCTTGTCAGCGACTACGGCCATGACCTCCGACCAGGGGCTCTTCGCCAATACCTGCACTTCCAGGCTCTGCGTCACAGCACCCGAGGCGTAATAAAGGCTCGCGACCGAGGCGATGACGGTGAAAAATCCCGCGGAGTCCGGCTCATAGTCGAAGTACGCCCAGCCTCCAGCATCGGTGTCCGCCGCAACCTCAATGGATGTCCCGACCACGGTCCAGGTAACGGTCAACCCTTCAAGTGTTTGGCCCGTGTAAAACGATCCCACCTGCACACCAAACTTGACGCTTTCGTTGTTCTCAAGTACCGGAAAATAAGCCGCCTCCTGCACTTGCAGAAATTTCAATCGGTGATGCCACAGCGAAGCCGCCAACCGATAGGGTTCAGCGGTGTACTGGTTGAACAGCGTGAGTGTCATCGAGTGCGGCGCAGTCAGGTCGAGCGGCGGACAACGCAGCGAACGATGCCCGTCCAGCGGATGATCAGCCGACCAGTCAGGATCGGCGACGATCGCCTCCCGCGGATTGTCGTCAACCTCCAGGGAGTAATCGGTACCCTGCCAGGTATTGCCGTCTGCGACATAGAACTTCAGCTGATGGATCCCAAGGTCCTCCGCCCCCAGGCACAGAGGCACCGGTGCGGTCGGCGGGTGTGACTCCTCGTCGAGGCTGAAGGCCTGCAACACCAACGGCTGCAGGTGTAATTCGATGGTGATGTCAGTGAGGTACAGCAACAAATGATAGCCATCAGGCTCACTTGGCGCGCTGGTCACACTGAATGTCAGAGTGGCACCCGCGCGGAACGTCGAATCCAGCGCAACCTCGTACGGGACCGGCTCAAACGCCAGCGGCTGTTCTTCGTCACTTTGGCGGCCAGGAGGAATCGGAATCTCCAGCGGCGGCATTCCCTCGCTGTTGATGCGTACAAAACCTGTGCCGGTATGACGCGATTCACACAGAAACTTCAGGACATAGACCGCGTCAACGCCTGGATCCATGGGTGCGACGATTTCCTGGCTGACTGAGGCCGCATACCCGACGGACAATGTATTGACTGGCAGGCCGTTGTAATCCTGTCTCACAACCTGAACCCAGGGACTGCCTCTCGGATACACCGTCCAATCGGTCAAGATCTGACGGAACGACCCATTTTTCACCAGGCTCTGGTTGGCGAGTACATTCTGTTTACGCATGTCTGCCCGCTCCTTTGCGCTTTTTGTTTTTGTCGGGTGCCTCGGCCAAGGTCACCATGTCCTCGACCTGACGAATGAAGGTCGGCTCGCCCGCCTTGGCGGTAAAACAGATCTCCAGAATGATGTCCGTCAGGGAATGCAGGATGGAGGACTGTGGTTCCTTCAGCGGCCAGGGGAACTTCAACTGCCAGCAGGAGACCGCTCCGGTGTTTTCGAACGGATTGAGCAAGCCTTCGTCGGGTTTCTGACTGGTCAGGCCGTTATCGGCCACTCCCGTCGATACGACAATCGACTGGCCGGCAAGCAGGTTGATCAACACATCGGAAGGCGCCACGGAACCAGCAGGGGCATGTAAGTGCGCGACCGATTGCGCTGTTGCCTTGGTCGCGATCTTGCTGCTGATCTGCACCAGCGTTGCATGCACATCCTGATAAGGGCCTTTCACGACGGGCAGATGGACCGCGACCGAACTGATCTGCCGGCAGTAATGCCCCGGATGATCGCGATCGAACCGCAATTGGGTCAGGCAGAAATCCAGCGATCCCGTTGACGTCAATTGCGCCAGTGCGTCCGACCAGCTGTAAAGAGCGAACTGAGGATCAATGGTGTCATCGAACAATTGGCGCAGGGATACCGTCTTGCGCAGCTCCAGCCGCCGCTGATAACGCTGCATGTAGTCACGCTCCAGGCCCAGCAGCCACATTCGCAGATGCTCACCTGACGTCAGACCGTGACGAGCATCCTGCCAGACCTGAGGCAGGGTGCGCGGTGAATCGTAATCGCCGGTCTCGGCGCTCATCGATGCCTGCGCACTGAGACACTGGGCGACAGCCGCATCGTGAACCTGATAGTGCAGCGCTTTGAGCTGTCCCAGCATCCATCTGAACAGCTCGGCCCTGGTCGCGCGTTTTTTGAGGAAGTTGAAGATCGTCAATGCATGGGCATTGGCTCGCAGGGTCTGCTCCACATTGGTCTGAGCCGCCAGGACCGATTGTCTCTGCGCGCTGATCTGTGCATCCAGCGCGCGGACTTCCGCAAGTGCCAGTTTGCGCTGCAGGTCCCAATCATTGCGGCGGCGCCGGTAGGCTTCGGTCGTCGCTTGTTTGTCGGCCTCCATTTGCTTGACCGAGGCGGCAACGCTCAGCCCGAACACCACGGCATCGGTGATTTTATCGACCCTGTGTCCGCCGTTCGAAAATCCAATAATGTTGGGTAACGCGGCAATGGCTGCGCCAGCCGGCTTGATGCTGGAAGCGACGAGTGAAAGCGATTTCGATAACTGAATCTTGTCCATCACCTCGTATTCGACCGCCGAAATGTCTTCGACATAGAGTCGGTCATAAGCGTCGGCACGCTCCTGTGCCACGGCTTTGCTCTGCTCCAGCGCAGTGACCTGCAGACGTAACTGTTCGAGGGTCTGCTCCTGCATTTTGTGAGCAAAGTCGCCCAGCTCCACCAATTGCTGTTGCTGGGTTTCCTGCAGCTCAGCCTGGTCCGCTCGCTCCATCAGATTCAGGACCTGCGCACCAAACTCCGACAACATCTGCGCAGCGCGCATTGCGACCTCGAACGAGACACGCCAGCGGAAGGGGATGACTTTCAATCGCCCCCCCATCGGCCTTGGCGCACCACTGCTCCCGGCAGCCAGATCGCGCATCAGTTGTCTGGGATCTGCGGCCGGAGAGTACAAATCAGTGAGCAGTGGCGTACCGTCGATGCTGCGATTGCTGCGCAAGTTACCCAGGCGTACGCCAGGCAACGCGTAAAGTCGAAGCAGCTGCTCATTGAGAGGGTTTATGAAAATTTCCGAGCCGAGCAATCCTGAACGGGCGTCGGCATCGGTGGCCAGCGGAAAATCCCCACGGCTGAACACCAGTGTCTTTTCAAAGGCCTCAAGCCTGGGTCGCGATTCGCTGGCGGACAAAAGGGCGCCGAGCTTGATCGATTGCCAGCGGTTCACTGCGCGAACCGACGGTGCCTTGCCCATCAGAAACTGAGCATGGACGTAACACAGTTTGGCCGCTGCCAGGCTGTCTCGGGTCAGTTGGCGATAGAGCCAATCCCCCTCTGCAATCAATGTCTTAACGTAATCGCAGAACACCAGAATCCGGTAGTGCCTGGGCGCCCCATAAGAAATGGCATCGGGGTCCATCGGATTCCAGACTTCATGTCCACAGTTGCCGTCGTTGATCAACGGCCGGCATCGCCAGTACTGCGGTCGTGGATTGTCCACGGGCGGATCCTTCGGGTCGGCCGGCCCATTGGGATCGAACAGGTGCCGGAGCCAGTCGAGCGCTTCCTGAAAACGCTCCTCATCGCGCAGACGCGTGGCGATCAGATGCACCATATGAAAAAACAGCTCCCAGAAATGTCGGCCATTGGCACTGTCGAACATACCGTTTGGCTCTTCGAACGGCGTACTCGAAGGCCCCGGCTCCTCCAGGAACTGAGTGAACCAGTCCAGCACGTTATCGACGGAAATGCTGGCAAGCGACACCAGTTCGGGGCCGAACAGCGTATTGAGCCGGGTGAACTTGAGCTCAAGATGCTCCTGGTTGAACGATAGAAACTGCGCCGCGTTCTGGGTGTTCTTGAGCAGGGTCGGAACGACGAAATCCGTCAGATCCTTGACCCGGACCTCGAAGCGTTTGATCCCTTGGGCGGCACTGCCAAATGTGAAGACAACCGGTTGTGTCCAGTAACCCTTGGGGCGAGTAAAAACCTGCGTAATGGTGTTCCAGCCGCCTGCCCGTGGATAGTTTCCGGTCAGTGGTTCAGGATCAGTGGCACCCCGGTCTACCAGGGTCAGCGTCAGGGAAACGTCGGCTCCGGAAAGCCCCGTCAACCAGCAATAACCCTGAACCACCAGCACATCATCCGTGTCGACGCTATGAGCCGTGGCGTGCAATCCCAGAAACCCCGTCAGATCGCCTGCCGATGAATCACTGGCCACCACCCCCGGTTGATTCATCAGCGGATGTTGAATCATTTCAATGCCAGTGAAGCGCTTGCTCGCCACATGCTCGAGCCATGCGCCATTGTCATGAGGGACCGAGCGCAAGAACACATCATGCACCGAGCTCTCCTGGATGGCGCCGTTGCCCGTGGTCAGCAATACCCCGAGTTTGCTCTTGGGATCCTGATAATCAGACCGGACAGTGGCGATCAGCCGGGCGCCAACCGGAGAAGTTCGTTCCGCAAATTCCCGGGTGAGCAACGTCGTCGGCGGCGACCACTGATCGTTCTGGCGCTTGAAGGCCACGTAAATGTCCAGTTTGTCGGGTAGAAACTGATCCTTCTGCTCGACCCTGTCGCGCCAGGTGGCCCATACGATACACAGTCGCCTGTTCCAGACCACTAGCCGCATATCCAGCACCTGTACGTCAACAGGAATATCCACGGGCAACTGCTCACTCCAGGCTGCCGGGTTCAACGCTTTTTCTTTGGATCCGATTTCAACCTCGGCCTTTCGCCAATAGTATTGGCGCGGATCACTGCGTGTACGACTGACGAAATAATATTCCGCCAGTTCCGGAGACTTTCCGTCCATATAGGCACTGACCATTTCCAGATCGCAAATTTTCACGAACTCTTCAAGATACGTCTGCATCGCTGCCTGAACGCTGTCAGTCGTGAGGCGTGCCTGGTTCAAGTCGTTTTCAAATGTTCTGAACAGACTGGTCTTGCCAATACGCACAGCCGGGTGAGCGACGTTTTCCGGGAAGGTCTGGATCATCTTCACCGCCGCCCAGGTCGAGTAGTCGTCGGAGTAATTCCACGCTTCCAGATCCTTCTTCTCGAATTCGACGTCCTCAAAGCCAGGCTCGAGTTTGTGATACACCGCGCGAATGTACTGCTGCACACAACTCACCGCTTCGGCGACCTTGGCGCTTTGCACCAGATGGCTATCCCGAGGATCCATCCGAAGAAGTTCCAGGATATCTTCCGCCGTATTCAGAAAGGGGTACTTTTTGACGTTGTCTTTGCGGACTTGCCCGATGGCGTACGCGAGCAACGCCTGACGACGCTTTTCCTGCAACCCGCCAATGTTTCCAATCGATGCCATGGTCTTTGCTCCTCAAGCAATCATCGTAAATTTCACGCCCAGCGAGCGACCCGACTCAAGCCGGCGGCAGGAAATGGATCGGTTGGAAAAAAGCGCCTTTATCACTGCCTTGGCTGCGGACCTCAAAGGTGAACGTTCCACCTTCCGGCGCATGGACAAATACTTTTGTCAGCCCTTGCTGATCGGTGAAGGATTGCCCCGATGGCCGGATGACGGCCGACTTGCCTTCATCCCTTTCGACAGGAACGGCGAACCACTCTACGAGCTGGTTTGCCCCACGGTTTTCGAATTCGTCCCGCAGCTCGGCGTACAACTGCACTTCCTCGCCCGGAGCTACGCTGGCCAGCGGAATTGCGGACATCAAGGGGCCTGGGAAGTACAATGTCGTGGCGTCGGGAACAACCCGAATTTCGGTCGTGTCGACCGGACTGAACAGATCCATCCAGAAGCTTGGCACATCGATACCCAGCACCTTGCCTGGAATGAACTCGGCCTTGAGTACTCCCTTATCATCGGTGACCTTTGTCTCGATGGTGCCGAGGCTGGCTTGCCAGTACACCCTGATGCCCTTCAGTGGCGCTCCGTCGGCATCCTTCAGTGTCACGGTGAAGGTGATTTTCGCTCCCGGTTTGTTGGCCACGACCTCGGTGTTGTCCACCCCGTACGTCCTGACAACCAGTGGCTCCACATCAAGAGCAAACTGCGGATCAAGCGTTTGCGTTTCCGACTGGCTCAACAGCGCGTGCTCGGCCGCTTGAGCGTAGGCCGTCTTGTCAATCGCCTCCGGCAAGCTGCCAAGCATGAAAATCGTCCGGGCATCCATACCGGTGTGCTCCGCCAGCGTGCGGATGCGCATCAACAGATCCAGTTGACGCAGGTTTTTCAGAATCTTCAGGGATGGATCGATGTGAACGACGCACTCGCGCACCTCCTCGACGCTCCAGCGAAAGAAACTCGCCAACTTGATGTAGCCGGCTTTCTGGGCAAGCCTCAGCGAATCTCCGGCGATGTTGCTTGGCAGATTGTCGACGGCACGCAGATAATCCAGCAGTTCCTGCGCTGGCTGCTCGCTCATCTCGAACGCACGGGTGAGCGCCGTCAGGTAATAGAGCGTGCTCATCGAGAATTCGTGTTTGCTCGGCTGTCCGAGCCAGGCCCGATGACCATAATCCAGATAGTCCTGTAGCACGGTGGCACTCAGCCCCAGTGCTGTCACTACCCCACTCAAGCGTTGTACATTGGCCAAAGCCTTCAGCAGCGGATCCACTTCGACGAAGCGCTCGCTTCGGACATTTTGCGGGTTCTGCGCGACTCGATCGGAGACCTCGCGCAGCAGTCGATAGACCGTGGTGTCGGCCCAGGTGAGAACCCCTATTACCAGCTCGGAAGCAAGGCTGGTCAGTACGGCCAAAGCCTCCTTGGCCAACGAGACTTGCGCCTCTCTGGCCTGCAACAGAACACCCAGCATTTTTTCGACGATGGCGGCGCGCAGCTCGGGAGCCATGACCGGGAGACCATCCTTCACTGCACGGTCCAGTCGCAGGCGAGCTTCGATCAGGTATTGCGACTCGCTCCCGGCGAAAGCAAGCACCAGGCCATCGGCATCGGCCAGCGAAGCCAGGAAATTGAGCCAGTTTCCCGCAGGCACAGGCGGCACGTCGGCCATCAGGAATCCGGCATTGGTCAGCAGGGCCCCTGGCAGAAGACTTGCGACTTTGTCAAAGAATTGCAGCTGCGCTTCGGAGGCCGTGCCACTGGATTGGGGTTCTGCCACCATCTGCAACATCCCGAGTACCGGCAGGTTGCGATCCTTGCACCAGCCTACGCACGAATGCAGCGCATAGATGAGATTCAAGACATCCGGCGTTTCGCCCGGTCCGGTATTGATTCTTGGCAAACCCGCCAGCCCGTTGAGCCAGCTTTTCTCCTTTTCCATCAAGGTCAGCATCAGCACAATTTCCACCGGTGTGACACTCAGCAACCGCGCCAGCTTCACCAACCGGTAAAAGGCTGAAACGACCGCAGGCGTACGTTTCAGGTTTTTGCCAAGTCCCATAGCACCGGCTATCGCAAGTGCCAGGTAACCGTAGGTCGACAGATCGATCTGTAAACCGCTGCACAATTGAATGACTGTCGAATCGCTGCTACCTACTTCGGGTACCGCCGGAAAATCCTCGCCATCGAGCATGAAGGGCTGGCGATAGTCACCCTGCCCGTTGAACACCTGATCGAACAGCGAGCGTTCGCCGCCGATTCCATATACCGCTATCTCATCCAGGAAGACGGCAAAGTCCAGCGGTTTACATCCATACCTTTCACGCAGCAGTTGGAACAGTCCCAGTGCATGCACCACGTTAGGGGTTATCCACCATTGTCCGGCCTTCGCACCACCTCGCACTTCTGCGCGCATGGCGGCCACCAGCACGGTATCCACCTCGAAACTGGGCAGGTCCAGCCATTTATCCAGACGCACCTTGCGGTTCAGTCGATCGTAGGATCCGAAACCAGCTTCACTATCCGGATCAATCGTCAGTGTTTGACGCAAGCTGGCGTCATCTTCAATGCCGATAGGCGGGTCGGTTGCGGCGTTTACGTAGACTGCGCCGAAACGTGCGCTTTGCGGGCCTGGTGGCGGCTCATCCGTGAATGTCACATTCGCGGAACGCACGGGTGCAAACGCGCGGAACGATAGAAGGGATTCAACGCCGGGGACATCGAGTGAAGTCCGCTCGCCGAAAAATTTCAACTGATTGAGATTCTGATACTTATCGGCATTATCCGAACCGTAGTTGGCGTTGAAGAAGGCTTCCCGGTCAGCGAAGGCTGGTGGCTCCTCAGTCAACAACGTTCGCTGGTAAGGCCCCAGACGCGATGCATGGGCCAGTGCACGGCCGGCATCGTCGTCCCAGCCGCCCGCTTGCAGAAAGTAAGGAAACCGCTCGTCAACCATGTGCGCGAAATTACCCATCGACATGCCCAGCTGCCGGGCTATCGAGTCGACGGTGACCCAATGCTGGAAGTAAGGCAGTTCATGGGGGTGGCGCGCCTCGAGCATGGCGTCTACCAGATCGGTCACTGCCCCGTGTGTCTTGATGAACGTTTCCAGCACAGGGTTGATGATGTCGACCGCAGAGATCAACTGATAAACCGCGTTGAAATCAACATCCAACAGTTTCAGGTCGGTGCGACGGTTGTGCAGAAGGTAATCAGCCTCGGTGTGCCCGACACTCTCGATACGCTTGCTGACCCACTGCAACAGCTCGACCAGATAGGCCACAGGTGACCACCTGCTTTCCAGCGCATTCGGTGGGCAGGAACTGTCAAATTCCGGGTCGAACAATTCCTCGAAAGTGGGTCCCCGAACCATTGACCGCAGCCCGCTTGATGAGGCTTTTTTCAGCGTTTTCCCGGTTTTTTCCTGCTGGCCGCCCGTCAAGGTATGCTCGATGAACCGCCGCCTGACGTAGATGGCCATACTGCTGGCCTGGCGCAGGAACGCTTGCGCATCTTCGCGACTCATCTGGTAATCCTTCACCAGACCCGGAATGCCATTTTCCACCAATGGAAAAATCGACCCCCCCTGGCTCAGATAGGCTTGCAGACCAGGATATTTTTTGCGGCGCGCTCGTGTAGGGAACAATTGTTCATACATTTGTTCGGCAGGGCGTTTGCGGGTCTTGGCCATGGTGCGTTTCCTTGCGGCAAAAGACATCCCAACGACCCGCACTTGTTGTCGGGTCATCTGTTCGGTTGATTCGATTAGGCGCCAGTCGCCAGCACCTGACAACTGTCAGAAATGACAGTTATTCCGACCGTTTGTCAGGACAATCAGATGGATTTTTGCCTGGCGGCGTCGGGTGGACCTCAAAGCGCGAGCTCAATACATGGTCGGAAATCGTCGCGCCGCCTGCATCATCGGAGATGGTTTGCTGGATCCAGCACCATTGGCCGCCTGCGGGTAACGGTCCCGTCGCATCGGCTTGCCAGCTTGCGCCGGAAACCGTGGCCCGCGCCCACTCTAGCTCGGGGTTGAACCAGCTTCGAACCTGCATGACGCCCGCTCGGCCTTGACCCGCGAAACGAACCGGATCACTGACTGATTGCCCCTCGACGGGGTTCTCCAAAACGGGTCGGTAGGTGCCCACAATCACTGTTCGCGCTGCGAAACTGTCGGACTGGAAACCCTCACACGTGGCCGTCACCTGCAAGAAGTTTTCTCCAGCAGGCTGCTCGACGTCCATGGCGACGGACCAGGTGCCATTGTCCTGCACCGTGGTTTCTCCTGCCCTCACTGCCCCCACACGGTTCAGCCAGACGGTGATCGCATCCCCCCGAATGCCGAAACCTGATGCGACCGAGCCTTGGCCCACATGCGCTTGCGACACAGGAGTTTCCAACACCGGAGGGGCTGGAACCACGCTGTAGTTCACCGGCTCGCTATCTCTGGAGGTCTGGTCTTCGAAATGTTGCCTGGCCCGAATGACTTTCTGTCCCACGGGCAATGTCACTTCGCCTTTCCATATGCCGTCGAGGCCTATTGGTACCTGTTTGAGTAGCGGCTCGGTAGTACCTTCCAGGAAAACATCGACCGTCCCTCCCTGTTCCCCCTTACCTTCGATCATCGAAGTTCGTGTCAGTCTGCCGCCCTCTAGCGGTGATTCAAAATCCGGGGGCAGCAACACGACATGAAAGGGATGCGACTCACTGTCCTCCGACTCCCGCCCATCGATCTCCTGCTTTGCCTGAACCACCCAACGGCCAAATTTCAGATTCTTGACAGATATTTCCCATGCCCCGTCAGCCGTCAGCTTTTCAGCGCCCAAAGGAGCGCCAGTCACGTAGTCCCACAGATACAACGTGGCACCTTTCATACCGTCCGTTCCTTGAAAGATCACGTCACGACCGACCTCGGAATCCTTTTCAGGTTGGGTGATGACCAGCGGGATCATGGGCTTGAAGAGCCGGAATATTTCAGTGGCCGCCGGCGAAGTCTGCTGGGCGGCAATCTGGGTCGCCGTAACGGTATGATCGATCTCCGGGGCAAAAGGTGCCGCACGCTGATAGGTCCAGGTTCTGCCGGTCACCGTGGCGGGGTACGGGGTGTCGCTACCACTGAACACGAGATGGACCTTGGCGTTCAATTCACAGGTGCCGGTGAAGGTGGGCGACAGCCCCTCAGATGGAACCCTGTCAATGCCGGGCGCAATCGGATGAATGCGGACTTTGTGTTCGACGAAGTCGGACTGCTGGGCATTCACGGACTGTCGGATGCGAACGGTTCGATCATACGTAGGCCCCCACTCAACATAGGCTTTACTGGACCACTGGCTATTGGAATCGACTCGGGCATCCGGGGCGATTTTTGTGGTGCCGTCCGGGTCATAAAGCGACACCGTCGCGCCTGAAACACCCTTGCCAGAGAACGTCGTAGTGTAATCCGGTGTAGAGACCACATCGGACGGAGGTGGAAACTTGAACGGAAATTCGAACAGATATGGCAAAGATTCGATCCAGCCCCCCGCATTGTTGGAAACCTTCTGGATCACACTCATCTTGTAGAGGCCATCGGGCCAGTTCGTTGCGTGGGTTTCCCACTTGCCGCTTACGACCTTTGCGTCCCCCGGTGCCGCTCCTCCTGGACCACTGACCACCGTTATCGCGACCGTGGCACCTTCATAACCGTCACCGTCAAACTTCACGGTGGTTGCATCTGGAACAGTGACGTTGACGTCGGTCAATGGGGCTGGGCGGATGTCGAATCCCCTGGGATCGCTGATACCGAATAAAGGGTCGCCAGGCACGGTCTGCCGCGCGACCAATAAGCGCCGTCCTGGATCGACATCTACGTCAACACTCCAGTTGGCACCGGTGACTTGAGTATCGCCGAATTTAATTGAATGGTTTGCATCGAGGAGGATCTCTATCAAGGCTCCAGCCATGCCCCCTGTGCCGCTCATTGGGAATGTACGGTCTTGCTCGGTGCCGGCTGCCGGGAGAGTGATGACCGGGCTATCGGGTGGAACCTGTACATTGACAGGCACCGTATTAGACCATTTTCGGTTCCCCGATGTGGTGATCTGCTCGGCATGAAAAACAAACGCCCCATTCGGCAAAGGTTCGGTCAGTGGAATGCTCCACCCCGTGCCATGAACGGTGCCCGTCCCATAGATCCCGCCAACACCACCTTCCCTGTAGATATCAATTCTTGCGCCATTCTGGCCACTACCAATGATCGTTGGATTGGGCACCTTGATGATTTGATCCGGTTTTGGATCATTAATCACAGGGTCGTTGACCGGCAACTCGATTTTGACGGTGATGGTGCCCGAATCAATTTGTCCGTGCCAGCCGCTGTATTCCTCCCGAACGAAGACTGTCAGGTTCCCCTCGGCAGATGGGTACGCCTTCAATGACCAGTCTCCCATACCGCTTGTGCCAGATACGGTACCCACATCGCTATGGGGCACACCATTGCGCCATAGCCGGACCTTTGCGCCGGCGTGGGCGGTGCCAGTTATGGTAGGTGTGTTTGTAGGAAAAATGGTTCCGTCGGATGTTTTGAATGCAGGATAATGAACGGCCTTAAATTTATTGGTTTCAATCCATTCATAATCACTTGACATAGAAAAATTGAGTTTTATATGGAGGTAATAAGTTCCAGGCAAAATCAAAACATCTGCGTGAAAAACAAAATTATGAAAAAGTATCTTCAAACCTTTATACGAATGATACAAAACATACTGTCCGTCTCTTTCGGTATAGATATCCAGCGCGCCAATAAAAAGACGAATACTAGCTTCGAGACCTCTAAACACAATTCCTGGGGTCCAGCCAATAAGAGCGTCAGTTTCAGGATATCGGAGAGGGAAATACGGCAGCCGGACCTCCTTTTCCTCGGGAACGACAACTCTATCTACATCGTCAGTGGCTCGCGCCTCCTCCGGTAATTCCCCGGATGCATTTTTGTCGACGTCATCATCTGTGGCCATGAGAAACTCCATCGCTTTCCAAAGGTGGGATACCGGGCGCAAAGGTTTGTCACGCCATTCAACGCCGGCCCTGTCCACCGATGCACCTGACAGATCTGACAGTCCCGACAAACGGTAACTCTTCCCACAACCCGGTCCGGCAGCGTCCTGCAAGTCGTAACAGCGGGCTACGACGCCTTGTGCCATTGCCTACAAATCCCTCAGAATCCGCCGGCTTGTGCGCTTTGGCGTTGGCCCGTAACTTGACTCCCGTCGCTGCCAATCAGCGGCCGGGTTTAGTCGCCCGAGAGGTATCGCGAAGGTGCATAAGCGTCATCAAGTCGGGTATTCCCTATCCCCGCACTCGATGGTGGCTGTGTGCAGGGCGCTCTCGAGCGCACCGGTTTTCGCGATTCCTCCGGTCGACTAACCTGCTCACAGCCGCCACCCTTTTGCTTAGTCGCGATCGGGTGGTGGCTCTAAAACAGGAATTGCGAAATGAAAAAACCAACGCCAAATCCACCACTGGACACCGATCCAACGGGCCCGACCGATCAACCCGATCCGGTCTCTCCCTACGCCTCCGTCGATTCAAAAAAACTCCACGACGCCGCCCACCGGGCCCTCGACTTTTACCTCAACCCCAAAGCCGAAAAAACGCGTAACTCCGTCGATCGCGGCATGCAGATGTTCAAGGTCGACCCGGACATCAACCCCGAGGCGATCGCCATCCAGACCTACGAGACCTTTTCCTCGGTCAGCATTCTTCTGCTCGACCTGGCCGACAGCCTGGACGACAAGCCGCGGCATCTGGCGATGGCGATCTATCAGTTGAGCGAGATGGGGTTGCTGCTGGCAGAGAGGACGCTGGATAACGAGCGGGCGATTGCTGTTGCCTAGCCTTTGGTTATGGGTTGTCTGAAATGACGCCATCGCGGGCAAGCCCGCTCCCACAGGTATCAGCGCTGTCCTTGTGGGAGCTGGCTTGCCCGCGATGCTTTGGAAGGTTTTGAGTCAGGCCGAGGCCGGCAACGGCTGAAAACTGAAGTACTGCTTCAGCGCCTCGACCAGTTGCCCGTATTCGGGCGGCGTGCGGTACAGACTGAAGCCGGCGTCGTAATGTCGGGGGGTCGCGTCTTCGTGGCACCACAGGCAGCACGCCGTCAGGTCGATGACCTGCTGGCATCCTTCGCCCAGAGGGATCTTCAGGCGCAGGTTGAATTCGGCACCGATCATCATCGGCAACTGGCTGATGAGCATCAAACCGTCTTCGGACACGTTGCCCAGAAAGCCGATGGGTTTGTCGGTGACGCGGTTGAACACTCGCAGAAAATACGGCAGCTGGTGCCGTTCGATTCGACGGTCGGTAAACATACGCAGTTCGCCATGCCAGGCTCCATCACAGAGCCGCACTCGCTTCGGAACGAACCTGTGCGCCAGGTTCGCTCTCCCCGCTCCCGGTGTGGCGCTCGCCACGTCAATCTCATGCCAGTCGCAGGTGTTGCGCCGGTTCAGAAAGCAGGCTTCAAACCGGTGTCTCTGGACTATAGCTCAGCTTGTACAGCCAGCCAGATTTTGTATGACAACCGCCATCAGAAGCGGGTCGGACGTACCACGGCGGCAGCGCTGCGCGTCGGGTAATGGCCCAGGCTCTGCAGGGTTTCCAGACGCGCGCGGGCGCGGTAGGCGTATTCGCTGTTGGGGTACGAGGCGATGATGAACTGATAGGTCTGCGCCGCATCGACGAACATTTTCTGCCGCTCGAGGCACT
>Ga0207713_1000585_pt1 | contig 36150 bp, 26 predicted proteins | sample KBSS64metaG_FD_184404 | JGI IMG/M metagenome (GOLD analysis project Ga0207713, IMG submission 184404) | Switchgrass rhizosphere microbial communities from Kellogg Biological Station, Michigan, USA - KBS S6-4 metaG (SPAdes) (version 2) | ecosystem: Host-associated > Plants > Roots > Rhizosphere >... | reverse complement strand
CCAGCGCCTGCCCGGCGAGCAGGATCGCGACGGGTTCTTCTATGCGCGGCTGCGCAAGACGGCGTGAAGCGGCGCCGGTATCATCCCGTCCCATGCTGAAGACCCGCGCGTCCCGAGAATTCTGGTTGCTGGCCCTCCTTGCGCTGCTGGTGCTCGGCGCCGGCCTCGGCCTGCGCGATCCGCATCCGGCCGACGAGCCGCGCTTCGCGCTGGTGGCCAAGCAGATGGTGGACAGCGGCAACTGGCTGTTCCCGCACCGCGGCACCGAGCTGTACTCGGACAAGCCGCCGATGCTGATGTGGCTGCAGGCGGCGTTCTACACCGTGTTCGGCAACTGGCGGGTGGCGTTCCTGCTGCCGTCGCTGCTGGCCGCGCTGGGCACGCTGGCCTGCGTCTACGACCTGGGCCGGCGCCTGTGGACGCGCCGGGTCGGCATGTACGCGGCGTACGCGCTGCTGTTCGCGTTCCACTTCACCTACCAGGCGAAGAAGGCGCAGATCGATCCGCTGGTGGTGTTCTACATCACCCTGGCCAACTACGGCCTGTTGCGCCACCTGCTGCGCGGACCCGACTGGCGGATGTGGGCGCTGGGCTGGTTCGCCGCCGGCCTGGGCACGATCACCAAGGGCGTGGGCGCGCTGGCGCTGCTGATGCTGCTGCCGGCCGCGGCGGCGTCGTTGGCGCAGTGGCGCGGGGTGCGGGTCGGCGCGCGCGATCCGCGCTTCTGGCTGGGGCCGCTGGCGTTCCTGGGCGCGGTGTCGATCTGGCTGGTGCCGATGGTGACCACGGCGCTGTCGGCGCACGAGCCCGAGTACCGCGCCTACCTCAACGACATCCTGTTCCGGCAGACCGCCGGGCGCTACGCCAGGTCCTGGGACCATCCGCACGGGCCGCTGTATTTCTTCGGGGTGATGCCGAGCATGTGGCTGCCGCTGCTGCTGGCCTTGCCGTGGGCGATCCCGGCCTGGGCGCGGCGCCTGCGCCGGCGCGATCCGCGCTACCTGCTGCCGCTGGCGTGGTGGGCATTGATCCTGCTGTTCTTCTCGATCCCCACCGGCAAGCGCGACGTCTACATCCTGCCGGCGCTGCCGATGCTGTGCCTGGCGATGGCGCCGCTGATCCCGGGGTTGCTGCGCAAGGCCGGGGTCAAGCGGCTGCTGCTGGCATTCACCGTGGTGGTGACCGTGGCGCTGGGCGGTGTCGGCGCGGCGATCCTGGCCGGTCACGGGTTCCGCGTGCGGATGATGGAAGAGCGCGGGGTCGACCTGCACACCATCCAGACCCTGGCCTGGATCCTGCTGGCGATCGGCCTGTGGGGCGTGGCCAGCCTGGCGGTGTTCGCGCGGCGCCGCCCGGAACTGGCGCTGGCCTCGCTGCTGACCATGCTGTGGGTGCTGGCCGGGCTGCTGGTGTATCCCCTGATCAACCTGTCCAGTTCCGCCCGCGGAGTGATGGAGGCGGTGGGTCGCCGCATCGGGCCGGACGCGGAACTGGGCCTGGTCGCGTGGAAGGAGCAGAACCTGTTGATGGCCGACCGCGCCGCGACCACCTTCGGTTTCGTGGTGCCGTGGGACGAGCAGTTGCGCCGTGGCGTGGCCTGGCAGGCGCAGGCGCCGCAGCGGCGCTGGCTGCTGGTGCAGGAGGCGGCGATGCTGGGCTGCATCGATCGCCGTGCCAGCACCCTGGCCGGGGTGTCCAACCGCCGCAACTGGTGGCTGGTGCCGGCCGCCGCCGTGCATGGCCAATGCGTGGTCACCAACAGCGACCGCGATCGCCTGCGCGAGCAGGACAAGGACCGCTTCGAGTGAGTCGCCGCCGCGCTCGCGCGGGTCGCCACCTCGTCGCCGCGCAGGAGGGCGACGCATGCCGACGCGCCTGATCCGGGTCATCAGCCGCGACAACGGCGGCGGCCTGAGCCGCGACCTGCAGGTGGTCGCCGACGTGCTGCGCAGCGGCGGCCGCTATCGGGTGGAGGTGCTCGGCTTCGGCACCGTGCGTTTCGCCAACCATCTGCGCGAACTGCGCCTGGCGCTGCGCAGCCTGTTGCGTGGCCGCGCCGACCTGCAGATCTTCCTGGAGCGGGTCTATCCGCGCTGCCTGGGGGCTGGCCGGCGCAACGCGCTGGTGCCCAATCCGGAGTGGTTCCGGCACAAATGGCTGCGCTGGCTGCCGCGCTTCGGGCGCGTGCTGTGCAAGACCCGGCAGGCCGAACGGCGCTTCGCCGCGCTGGGTCCGGCGACCGCGTTCATCGGCTTCTGCAGCGACGATTGCTACCGCCCCGAGATCCCGCGCGAGCGCGCCTGCCTGCACGTGGCCGGGCGCAGTTCGGCCAAGGGCACCGCGGTGCTGCTGCAGACCTGGGCGCGGCACCCGGAATGGCCGCGGCTGACGGTGGTCCAGAGCACCAAGAAGTCGCGCCCGATCCAGGCCGAGAACATCGACTACCTGACCGGCTACCTGGACCAGCACGAACTGCGCCGGCTGCAGAACGCGCATCGCTTCCACCTGTGCCCGTCCGAGGTCGAGGGCTTCGGCCACTACATCATGGAAGCGCTCAGCGTCGGTGCGGTGGTGATCACCACCGACGGCGCGCCGATGAACGAACTGGTGAGCGCCGACCGCGGCATCCTGATCGCGCCGGTCGGCGAGGGCGAGGACAACTTCGGCGTGCGTTACCGGATCGACGCGGCCGGGATCGAGCGGGCGATGGCGCAGGCGCTGGCGCTGGCGCCGATGCAATGCGACGCGCTGGGCACGGCGGCACGCAGCTTCTTCGAGGCGCGCCAGCGCGAGTTCGGCGAGCGCCTGCAGGCGGCGGTGGCCGATCTGCTCGGCGATGCGCCGCCGCCGGCCGCCGCGGCGGCGACCGGCGCGGACCGCGTCCAGGTCAGGTCGGGTTAGGGGTCGCGCTTGGATCATCGCCCCCCTCCGTCTTGCCGCGCGCGCTGTCCCCCATGACCGAAGACCTTCCGCCGCACCGCGCTGCGCCGTCGCTGGCCGCGTCCCCGCGCCACGCGGCGACCGCGTGGGGCGCCGCGCTCGGCCTGCTGTGCCTGCCGGCCCTGGTGGTCAGCATGCCGGGCGGATTGCTGCCGTTCGGCGTGCTGTTGCTGGCCACCAGCCTGCTGGCGCTGCGGCGCATGCGCCACGCCGCGGCCGGGCTGCAGCCGTCGCTGCGCTGGCTCACCGTGCTGGCGCTGCTGGTGATCGGGCTGTCGGCGGTCTCGCTGCTGCACTTCGACCAGCCGCTGAAGGACATCGACAACCGCACCCGGTTCCTGGTGCTGCCCTGGGCGGCGCTGTGGGCCTACGCGCTGCATCCGCCGCGGCAGTGGCTGTGGCGGGGCGCGCTGCTGGGCATCTTCGCCACCCTGGTGCTGGCGAGCCTGCAGGTGCTGCACGGCGATCCGCGCGCCGAGGGCTGGACCAACGCGATCGTGCTCGCCGACGTGGTGCTGATGCTGATGGTGCTGGCGGTGTTCTGCCGGCCGCCCGGCCGCGGGGCATGGACCCTGGTGGCGCTCGCCGCCGGCTGCGTGACCATCGTGCTCAGCGGCAGCCGCGGCGTGTGGCTGGGCATGCTGGCGCTACTGGTCGCCACCGCGCTGTGCGCGCGCTGGCGCAGCGGGGCGATGCGGTTGGCGATCCTCGGCGCGATCGCGGCGCTGGCCGCGGTGCTGGTGCTGAGCGTGCCGGCGCTGACCAAGCAGACCCGCCTGGCCGAACTGCACCACGATGTGCAGCGCTACGAACGCGGCGACAGCGATTCCTCGGCCGGCGCGCGCATCGAGCGCCTGCAGGTGGCGGCCGCCACCTTCGTCGAGCACCCGCTGGCCGGGGTCGGCGTGGGGCGCTTCGACAAGGCGATGCTGCGCCTGCCGGATTGCCGCAGCGTCACCTGGGTGGAGCGCTGCCACCTGGGCCATGCGCACAACGACCTGGCCGAATGGAGCGCCACCCAGGGCGTGCCCGGCACGCTGCTGATCGTACTGGTCTACGGCCTGCCGCTGTGGCTGCTGCTGCGCCTGTACCGGCGTCGTGCGCAGCCCGGATTCCATGGTCCGGCCGCGGCCGGAATCATGGTGGTGGTGGCCTACATCCTGTGCGGCATGACCCAGTCGATGTTCGCGCACCAGGTCACCACCGGCTTCTACGTGTCGCTGGTCGGTGTGCTGATCGGGCTGGCGGCCCGCGCCGCCGCCGCGCCTTCGCCGCGCGATGGCGCCGCTGTAGGGGCTGGCGGAAGCCGGTAGACTGCCGGTCCCGCATGGCCGCACGGCGCCGTCCGCGCCGCGACTGCCGCTTGCACCGCTCCTTATTCGGATACCGCGCGCCATGGCCGATGCCGCCGCCACGACCCTGCCGCTGAGCCTGGTGGTGATGACCTACAACGAGGCCGCCAACATCGCGCGCTGCCTGGACAGCGTGCCGTTCGCCGCCGACAAGCTGGTGGTGGACTGCGGCAGCACCGACGACACCGTGGCGATCGCCCGCGCACACGGCGCGCGCGTGGTCGAGCAGGCCTGGCTGGGCTTCGGCGCGCAGCGCAACTTCGCTTCCACCCAGGCCGCGCACGACTGGATCCTGGTGCTGGACGCGGACGAGTTCCTGTCCGACGCGCTGCGCGCCCAATGCCTGGCGCGGCTGCCGCAACTGCTCGCCGAGGACCGCGTGGACGCGGTGTGGCTGCGCCGCAGCACCTGGTACATGGGCGCGCCGATGCGCTGGTACCGGCCCATGGTCGGCGAGCGCCTGGCGCGGCTGTACCACCGCGGCCGCGCGCGCTGGAGCGATGCGCGGGTGCACGAATCGCTGCGCTTCGACGGCGCCAGCGCCGAGTTCGCGCCGCCGTTCAATCACCTGCACAACCCGACCCTGGTGCACAAGCAATTGAAGGTGCTGCGCTACGCCGAACTCAAGGCGCTCGGCTGGCGCGACAAGCGCAAGCCGGTGAGAATGTGGCAGAGCCCGTTCGTGTTCGCCGGCGCCTTCCTCAAGGACTATCTGCTGCGGCTGGCGTTCCTCGACGGCTGGCGCGGCTTCGTGGTGGCGCAGACCGCGGCCAGCTACGCGCTGTACAAGCGCATGCGCTACTACGAGATGCAGCTCAACCCGGCCTCGGTGGAGCAGGCGCGGGCGCAACTGCAACGGCACGATCTGGAGCACTGATGAGCAAGCACTATCTGCTGTACGGATCCGAGCGCTACGCGCTGGCGATCCTGCGTCCGCTGCAGGCGGCGATCCGCGCGCGCGGCGACGCCGCGGCGTGGTTCTTCGACGGCCCCGGCGCCGAGGACCTGACCGCCGACGAGCGCCACCTGGCCACGGTGGAGGACGTGCTGGCGTGGAATCCGTATGCGGTGATCACCTCCAGCAACGCGGTGCCGCATTTCTTCCCGGGCGTGAAGGTCGAGACTTTCCACGGCTTCGACGCCGGCAAGCCGCGGCACATCTACGTGCGCGGCTTCTTCGACCTGTACTGCACCACCGGCCCGCGCGACACCGCGGCGTTCGGCGCGCTGGCGCGCAAGCTCGGCCACTTCGCGGTCAAGGAAACCGGCTTCCCCAAGATCGATCCGTTCATGCGCGAGATCGGCGCGGGGCTGGCGCCGGTGCGGCAGCCGCCGGTGATCCTGTACCACTCCACGTTCTCGCCGTCGTGGAGCGCCGCCGGCCTCCTCTACGACGAGGTCGCGCGGCTCTCGCGCACTGGCGAATGGCGCTGGATCGTCACTTTCCATCCGAAGATGGACCCGGAGATGGTCGCGCGCTACCGCGCGCTGGAAAGCGAGTACCTGCATTTCGCCGACAACGACAACATCCTGGAGTTGTTCCCGCAGGTGGACATGATGTGCTCGGATACCTCGTCCGCGCTCAACGAGTTCCTGCTCACCTACAAGCCGGTGGTGACCTTCAAGAACCGCCGTCCGGGGCCGCAGCTGATCGACATCGACGATCCGGCGCAGTTCGAGCCGGCGATCCGCCGCGCGCTGCAGCGGCCGCCGGAACTGATGGCGGCGATCCGCGCGTTCGCCGATGGCCTGCATCCCTACCGCGACGGCCAGTCCAGCGAGCGGGTACTGCGCGCGATCGACGACTTCGTCGCCGAGGGCGCGCGCAACCCGCGGCGCAAACCGCTGAACCTGTGGCGCAAGCTGAAGATCCGCCGCCGTATCGGCTATTGGGGGCGCGGCGCGCGCCGCTGAGGCGCGCCGCGGCGACCGCCGCTCACCAGCGCAGCTTGCGCTGCGCCAGCGCCTGGCCCAATTGCCGGTACAGCGTCCGCGCCTCGGCGTCCGGCAGCAGCCGCACGCGCAGCGGCGGCTCGCCGTGGCGGGCGCCGGCGGTGTCCAGCCACAATGTCGCGGTGCCGCACAGGCGGTCCAGCGGCGAACGGCTCAGGTGCAGCGCCTGCAGCTTGTCCAGTTCGGCCAGCCGCCACCAGCGCCGCCACCAGCCGCCGCGCACCGCCACGTAGCGCGCGTCCAGCGCATAGCCCATGCGCTGCGCCTGGCGCCAGGACTTGAATGCCGACCACGGCAGCCACAGCAGGAGCAGCGCGGCCCAGGCACCGAACGTGCGCCACAGCCCGGCGCACAGCAGCGGCACCAGCAGCCATGCCGGCAGCGACAGGCGCCACCAGTAGCGCGTGGCGATGCCGTGCCAGTGCGCCGGCGGCCAGGCGATCCGCGGCAACAGCCGCTGCAGCAACGCATCGCAGGCCGCCGGCGTCGCCAGCGGCGCCAGTTCCTTGAGCGCGTGGTCGTGCGTGTGATGCGACTGGATCACCGCGGTGTCGATGTGCAGGCTGCGCCGCCGCAGCAGGCGCTGCAGGACGCTCTCGTGCAGGGTCCAGGCCTGGATCCGGCGCCGCGCCACGCTGTTGCGCAGCCGCGTCAGCAGGCCGCGCTCCACGGTCAGCCGGCGCTCGCTCTCGCTGAGCCGGAAGCCGTGGTACTGCACCAGCGCCAGGCCCATCGACAGCACCCGCATCAGCAGCAACAGCGTCGCCAGCATCAGCGCGAAGGTCGCCGCGCCGGCCATCCAGCCCAGCTGCAACTGCGTGGCGTAGCCGAACAGTTGCCGCCCGTAGTGCTCGATCGCGTTGGAGATCATGCGCTCGGGAAACAGGTGGTAGGTGGCGCCGAAGGCGGTAAGCACCACCACCATGCCGCGGTTGGAGATCAGGCCCTGGCGCAGCACCTCGGCGGTCGGCAGCGCCAGCAGCAGCTCGCTGTCCGGCGCCGCCGGCGCGATGGCGCCCTCCACGGCCGCCGCGCCGTCGGCGGTCGGCGCGCGGTGGCGGATCTGCTGTTCCAGCGCCAGCGCCTGGTCCAGCCGCAGCACCCGCATCTGCGCCTCGGGCTTGGTGCCGCCGGCCGACTCCAGGCGCACCTCGGCCACGCCGAACAGACGATGCAGCAGCGACTGGTGCACCGCCACGTTGTGGATGCGCGCGAACGGAATCTCGCGCAGGCTGCGTTCCAGCCAGCCGCTGCGGATGCTCAGGCTGTCGCGGCCGATGCGGTATTGGTAGGTGAGGTAGCGCAGCAGCGACACGGCGATCAGGGCGCTGCCCACCGCCAGCATCACCAACTGATCGGCATGGTCGTGGCGGCCGTCGCGGCTGCCGAACACCAGCAGCGCCAGCAGCGGCACCAGGAACTGCCGGAGGTGCTGCAGCAGCACGAACAGCCACGACCACGGATGCAGGCGCCGCACCGGCGCCTCGTGCTCGGTGTCGGCCATGCCGCTCACAGCGCGTCGTCGTCGTGATCGAGCTGGCGCGCCAGGCGCTCGCGCAGGCGTTCGGCGTCGGCCTGGTCCAGGCCGGGCACGGCGACGGCGGTGTGGCGGGTACCGGCGGTGTGCACCACCAGGGTGGCCAGGCGCACCGCGCGTTCCAGCGGGCCGCGGCGCAGGTCCAGGTGCTGCACGCGCGAGATCGGCACATGCGTCTCGCTCTGCCACAGGCGCCCGCGCAACACGTCCAGGCCCTGGGCATCGAGCCGCCAACGGATGCGCCGATGGCGCACGAAGCCGATCCAGGCGCCGCACAGGCTGCCCACCGCCGCCGCCGCGGCGCCCAGGGCCAGCGCATGCAGGCTGTGCAGGCTGAGGCCGACGATGGCCGCGCCGACCATCAGGCTGAGCCCGAGCATGCAGCCGCCGCCCAGCGCGGCCAGCCAGGCGCCGCGCAACGGCACCGGCTGCCACTGCGCGGACTGCCACTCCGTGGACGTCTCGGCGGCGGAAACGCCGTGCGCAGGTGCGGCGGAAGGGGCGTCCATGGGCGGCGGTACGGTCACGTCAGGGTCTCGGGGCGAGCAGGCAGGCGCGGTGTGGCCTGCGATCCTAACGCGGGATCACCCGCCGTGCGCCGCGCGTCTCAGCCCGGCAAGCGCTCGCGGGCGGGCGGCGCCGCCGTGTCGGACTCAGCGCGCCGCGCGCAACAGCGCGTCCACGTCCAACGCGTGGCCGGCGCGGGCCGCCTTGGTGCGCAGATAGCCTTCGTTCTCGGCAGTGATGGTGCCGGTGACCGGGATGCGTTCGACCACCTCGATGCCGGCCGCGCGCAGGCGCTCGGCCTTGGACGGGTTGTTGGTGAGCAGGCGCACGCGGGCGATGCCCAGCCCGCGCAGCATCGCCACCGCGCTGCCGTAGCGGCGCTCGTCGGCGCCGAAGCCCAACTGCGCGTCGGCGTCGATGGTGTCCAGGCCGTCGTGCTGGTAGCCGTAGGCGCGCATCTTGGTGGCGATGCCGGTGCCGCGGCCTTCCTGGTCCAGGTACAGCAGCACGCCGCCGCCGAGTTCCCTGAGCTTGGCCAGGCCGTGCCGCAACTGGTCGCCGCAGTCGCACTTGAGCGAGCCGAACAGGTCGCCGGTCAGGCACGAGGAATGCACGCGCACCGGGACCGGCGCGGACAGGTCGGGTTGGCCGATCAGGATCGCGACCTGGTCGCGCTGCGCCACGCCGCCGCGGAACACCGCGAACTCGCTGTCGCCCAGATCGCGCAGCGGCACCCGGGTGCGGGTCACCAGTTCGTAGCTGCCGGCCGCGGCCAGCGCGCAGCCCTGTTCCAGGTCCTCCAACTGCAGCGACTGGCAGCCCTGGAAGGCGCTGGCCTGCGCACCCAGCTCCACCGCGATCATGGCCGGCAGCAGCAGGCCCAGGCGCGCGATTTCCACGGCGCCGGCGTCCAGCGCGTCGCCGGCCTCCCAATGCGCCGGGACCTGGCCGTCGCGCAGGTAGGCCAGGGTGGCCAGGGCGTCGTAGGGACGGTCGGCGAGGGGGATGCGCGCACCCTGCGGCGCGGCCAGGCCCAATACCTGCGCGCGCGGCGGGGTCAGGAACAGGTAGTGCTGTTGCGCCGCCGCCTGGGCGAACGCCAGATAGGACTGCTCGGTGCTGCTGTCCAGCGCCAGCACCGCGCGCGCCTGGCCGGCGCGGGTCTCGACGATCACCGGGCGGCCGGCGCGCAGCTCCGACGCCGCGCGTTCGCTGCGGATGGTGGCAGGGTCGCCGAACGGGTGCGCGGCAGTGGGGGCGAGGCTGGTCATGCACGACTCCAGATGGGGGAGCGGCCGCTGCGGTTCAAGGCCGGCGCGGCGCCCGGGCCGGTCGCCGCGCCGGCGCGCGACACGGATCCGGACCGCCATTGTCGCCGGTTTGGCCGCGGTGCCCGCATCCGTGCGCTGGAACGCACCGTGCGCCGCCTGGCACGTGGCGCATGCAACCTTTCCCGCCAGCGCCTGGGGGATGCGTTTGCGCGTCCAGGCATGTTCAACCGCGGCCATTTCATTTCTACTACGCCGGTATCGCTTCCGAGACCCCACATGCACCTCGTCGAATGCACCGAGCAGCGTCATGCCGCCGCGATCCTGGAGATCTTCAACGAGGCCATCGTCCACTCCACGGCCCTGTACGACTACCGCCCGCGTCCGCCGGAGAGCATGGTCGGCTGGTTCGCGGCCAAGCGCGCCGGCGGCTTCCCGGTGATCGGCATCGAGGACGCGGCCGGCGGCCTGCTCGGTTTCGCCAGCTACGGCACCTTCCGCGCCTGGCCGGCGTTCAAGTACAGCGTCGAGCATTCGGTGTACGTGCACCGCGACCATCGCGGCAAGGGCCTGGGACGGCGCCTGCTGCTGGCCCTGGTCGAGGCGGCGCAGGAGCGCGGCGTCCACGTGCTGGTGGGCGGCATCGACGCCAGCAATGCCGGCAGCATCGCGTTGCACGAGCAGTTGGGGTTCGTGCACGCCGGCACCGTGCGCGAGGCCGGCTTCAAGTTCGGGCGCTGGCTGGACCTGGCCTTCTACCAGCGCATCCTGACCAGCCCGGCCGATCCGCACGACGACTGACGCGGCGCGGCCGCCGCGGCTAATGCGGATGCTTGGCCGTGGCGTAGGGATTGGGCTCGGCCGGATCCGGCCGCAGCGTGTAGCGCTTGTAGGTCCACTGGTACTGCGCCGGATCGCGGCGCGCCACCCGCTCGACGCCCTCGTTCAGCGCGGTCGCCGCGCGCAACGGGTCCGGATCGGCGATCGCCTCCGGCGCCGGCTGCACCTGCAGCGCGAACTCCAGGTCCTCGCCGACGCGTTCGCACCAGGCGAACAGCACGATCGCGCCGGTGCGCTCGGCCAGCCGGTTGACCAGGGTCATGGTCAGCGCCGGCACGCCGAAGAACGGCGCGAACACGCCGTCGCCGGCCTTGGGCTGCTGGTCGGGAAGAATGCCGACCGCGCCGCCGTCCTTGAGCACCTTGAACAACTGCCGCACCGCCGGACCCTCGGCGCGCACCTGGCGGATGTTGTCGCCGCTGCGCACCTTCTGCAGGAAGGCGTCGCCGACCGCGGAATCCGGCGCGCGGTAGACGATGGCGATGTCCCCGCGCGAGGCCAGCCATTGGTTGAGCAGTTCCCAGTTGCCGAAGTGCGGCGCGGCCACGATCACCCCGCGGCCGGACGCCAGTGCGGCGTCGTACAGCGCCTGGCCATGGCGCTGGCGCAGCCGCGCCAGGTTCCGCGCCGGCGGCTGGGTCCACAGCACCAGCGTCTCGAACGCCTGGCGCGCGGTGGAGCGCAGCACGTCGCGCTGCAGCGTGGCGCGTTCGCTCGGCGGCAGCTCGGGGTAGGCCAGTTCCAGGTTGCGGCGGGTGACCCGGCTTTCGCGCGCGTTCTTGCGCAGCCACAGCCAGGCCAGGCCGTCGGCCAGGCGGCGCAGCCAGGGCCAGGGCAGGCGCGCCACGGCGGCGGCGCAGCGGTACAACAGGGTCGCGAGCGTTGCGGGTTTCATCGCCCCAGTTTATCCGCTGCGCCGACCGCGCCCGTCCGTGCGCCGCGGCGGTGTCCGACCGGCGTCACGGATCGGCGCGTGTGCGGGGCGGGCGGCCTTCCGCCCGGCGTGGTCCCTCGGCGATGATGCCGACAGCATCACCGCGTCGCGGGCGACGCTGCCGAATCCCGAATCCCGAATCCCGAATCCCGAATCCCCAATCCCCAATCCCCGATCCCCGATCCCCGATCCCCGATCCGCCCATGCTCTCCTTGATCCAACGCGTCACCCAGGCATCCGTCAGCGTCGATGACCAGGTCGTCGGCGGCATCGGCCCGGGCCTGCTCGCGCTGGTCGCGGTGGAGCCGGGCGACGACGAGGCCACGTTCCAGCGCATGGCCGAGCGCCTGCTCGGCTACCGGGTGTTCGCCGACGCCAGCGGGCGCATGAACCGCTCGCTGCGCGACACCGGCGGCGGGCTGTTGCTGGTCAGCCAGTTCACCCTCGCGGCGGACACCCGGTCGGGGATGCGGCCCAGCTTCACCACCGCGGCGGCGCCGGTCGAGGCTGAACGCGGCTTCAACCGGTTGCGGGAGATTTGCCGGGAACGCCACCCGCCGGGGGTGGAAAGCGGGCGCTTCGGTGCCCATATGGTCGTCAGCCTGGTCAACGACGGCCCGGTTACCTTCCTGCTCCGGCCCTAGATCCCTAGACGACCGGAGCGTTCCTGGCGGAGCGGTTCAGGCTCCTTGTCCGGCAAGCGGCGGTCCGGGCTGTTATAATGCTAGGTTCACTCATTCATCTACCTGCCGGTGGCGCGAGCACTCATGGCCAACGAACGTCCTGCCCAGCAATCCGACATCAAGCAACTGATCAGCAAGGGCCTGGAACAGGGCTATCTGACCTACGCGGAAGTCAACGACCACCTTCCCGACGACCTGGTCGATCCCGAACAGATCGAAGACATCATCGGCATGATCAACGGCATGGGCATCGATGTCCATGAAGTCGCCCCCGACGCCGAGACCCTGCTGCTCAACGACGGCAACACCGGCAACCGCGAGGTCGACGACACCGCGGCCGAGGAAGCCGCCGCGGCGCTGACCGCGCTCGACACCGAAGGTGGCCGCACCACCGACCCGGTGCGCATGTACATGCGCGAGATGGGCACGGTCGAGCTGCTGACCCGCGAGGGCGAAATCGCCATCGCCAAGCGCATCGAGGAAGGCCTCGGCCAGGTCCAGGCCGCGCTGGGCGCGTTCCCGCTGGCGGTGGAAACCCTGCTCGAGGACTACGAACAGCACAAGGAAGGCAAGAAGCGGCTGGCCGAGGTCGTGGTCGGCTTCAACGACCTGATCGAGGAAGAGCCGGCGCCGGTGGTGGTCGCCAGCGACGACGACAGCGCCGCCGATGCCGACAGCGACGACGATGACGACGACGTCGAAGCCGCCGAGGAAGAGGCCGGTCCGACCGGTCCGGACCCGGCCGAGGTCGCGCGGCGCATGGAAGTGCTGGCCACCGAGTACGCCAAGTTCAAGAAGGCGCACGCCAAGAACGGCGCCGAGCACAAAGTGGTCACCAAGCTGCGCAACGAGATCGCCGAGGTGTTCGTCACCTTGAAGCTGCCGCTGCCGCTGACCGACGTGCTGGTGCGCAAGCTGCGCGACACCATGGCCCAGGTCAAGGACCACGAGCGTCGCGTGCTGCACCTGGCCACGCACGTGGCGCGGATGCCGCGCAAGGACTTCATCCGTTCCTGGGAAGGCAACCAGACCAACGTGGCCTGGGTCGACGACGCACTGAAGCGCAAGCAGAAGTGGTCCTCGGCGCTGCGCGACGTCAAGGACCAGATCGTCGCCGAGCAGGAAGCCACCGTGGCGGTGGAGCAGGCGACCTACCTGAGCCTGACCGAGCTGAAGGAAATCAGCCGCGCGATGGCCTATGGCGAAGCCAAGGCGCGCAAGGCCAAGAAGGAAATGGTCGAGGCCAACCTGCGCCTGGTGATCTCGATCGCCAAGAAGTACACCAACCGCGGCCTGCAGTTCCTCGACCTGATCCAGGAAGGCAACATCGGCCTGATGAAGGCGGTGGACAAGTTCGAATACCGCCGCGGCTACAAGTTCTCCACGTATGCGACCTGGTGGATCCGCCAGGCCATCACCCGGTCGATCGCCGATCAGGCGCGCACCATCCGCATCCCGGTGCACATGATCGAGACGATCAACAAGTTGAACCGCATTTCCCGGCAGATGCTCCAGCAGTACGGCCGCGAGGCTACGCCGGAGGAGCTGGCCAAGGAAATGGACATGCCGGAGGACAAGATCCGCAAGGTGATGAAGATCGCCAAGGAGCCGATCTCGATGGAAACCCCGATCGGCGACGACGAGGATTCGCATCTGGGCGACTTCATCGAGGACACCAACGTGGAGTCCCCGATCGAGAACACCACCAACATCAACCTGTCCGAGACCGTGCGCGACGTGCTCGCCGGGCTGACCCCGCGCGAGGCCAAGGTGCTGCGCATGCGCTTCGGCATCGACATGAACACCGACCACACCCTCGAGGAAGTCGGCAAGCAGTTCGACGTCACCCGCGAGCGCATCCGCCAGATAGAGGCCAAGGCGTTGCGCAAGCTGCGTCATCCCAGCCGCTCCGAGCAGCTGCGCAGCTTCCTCGATATCGACTGATCGAGCGCGGTTCGCGGCAACGAAAAAGCCCCGCCATGTGCGGGGCTTTTTTGTGGCCGCAGGGACCGAATCAAACCGCGCGCCGCCTCCCGCCGCATCCCTGTAGGAGCGGCTTCAGCCGCGACCGGGCGTCACCGGTGAGGCCCGGTCGCGGCTGAAGCCGCTCCTACAGGAAGCAGGGCGCCGGATCGCTGGCGCCCGTGCCGCGTTACGCGAACGCCTTGCTGCTGCGCATCACCGCCAGCACGTCATGGCAGGCGCCCATGGTGTGGTAATCGGTCTTGCCGGCCGGGCTCTTCTCGTCGCTGTAGCTGCGGTTGTCGCGGCTGAGGATGCGGAACCAGGCGCCGTAGCGGTGATCGACCAGATGTTCCCACGAATACGCCCACAACCTGTCGTAGGCGGCGCGGTAGGACGCATCGCCGGTGGCGGCCAGCAGCCGCGACGCGGCGGCGATGGCTTCGGCCTGCACCCAGAAGTACTTGTCGTCATCGCAGAAGTAGGTCGGCGCCGCGGCCACGTCGGGCACGCCGACCACCGGCGCCTCTTCGGTGCCGGAGGCGAAGCCGTAGACGATGCCGCCATGCTGCCCGTCCCAGCCGTGCGCCAGCGCGGTGTCGAACAGGTATCGCGCGGTCGGCAGCAGCCACTCCGGCGCGGTGCCGGCGGTCGCCTGCAGATGCCCGTGCAGCAGCACCAGCAGCTTGGACCACTCGACCTGGTGGCCGGGCTGGAAGCCCCACGGCCGGAACAGGTGCTTGGGGTTGTCGCGATTGTAGTCCCAGTCCACCTGCCAGTCGGCGTCGTAGTGTTCCCACACCAGGCCGCCGGCCAGCGCGGCTTGTCGGCGGGTGATGTGGTCGGCGAGCAGCAGCGCGCGCTGCAGGTAGCGCGGTTCGGCGCTGGCCTCGTAGGCGGCGATCAGCGCCTCGCACAGGTGCATGTTGGCGTTCTGCCCGCGGTAGCTGGAGAACTGCCATTCGGGCGTGGCCTCGTCGCGGTACAGACCGGCAGCGGCGTCCCAGTAGCGGGTTTCCAGCAGTTGCCAGGTCTCGTCCATCCACGCGTCGGTGTCCAGGCCGGCCTTCTTCGCGGTGGCATAGGCCAACAGCACGAAGGCGGCGCCGTAGGCGTGCTGGGTGCGGTCCTCGGCCACGCCGTCGCGCAGGGTCCACACGTAGCCGCCGCTGGCGGTGTCGCGGTGCGCGTCGCGCAGGTAGCGCAGGCCGTGGCGCGCGGCGTCCAGGTACTCGGCGGCCAGCGGCGAGTCGGCGAATTCGATCGCCGCCATCGCGTAGTTGAAGACGAAGCGGGTGCTGCTGACCAGGTGGCGATGGCCGGCGTCGTACACGCTGCCGTCGTCGCGGAAGTAGTGGAAGAAGCCGCCCGCCGGGTCGATCGCGCGCGGGTGGTAGAAGGCCATGGTGTCGGCGATGTGCGCGCGCAGCACGGCGGCGTCGGCGAAGTCGGGCAGGGGCGTGGCAGGCAGGTTCATGCGGTCGCTGGGAGCCAGGTGGATGGGGGAAGGAAGGGGAGAAACAGCCCGGCGCGGGCGCGGCGGCAGCGTGCCGCCGCGCCCGCGCCGCGCATCAATGCATCGCGCGCGCCACCGACGTGGCGCCGGGCGCCTCGGCCGGCAGGTTGGCCGACAGTCGCGAGCCGCGCAGGCCGTACCAGAGGACGTAGGCGTAGCACAGCAGGGGGATCACGAAGGCGTGCTGGATGCCGATCGCGTCGGCCAGTTTGCCCTGCGCCATCGGTACCAGCGCGCCACCGACGATGCCCATGATCAGCAGGCTCGAGGCCTTGCTGGTCAGCGGACCCAGGCGTTCGATGGCCACGGTGAAGATGGTCGGGAACATGATCGAGTTGAACAGGCCGATCGCGATCACGCTCCACATCGCCACGTGGCCGGTGCTGAGCATGGTCGCGATCAGCAGCAGCGAGGCGACGCCGGCGAAGGCGGCCAGCAGCTTGCGCGCCGGGATCAGCTGCAGCAGCGCCGCGCCGGCGAAGCGGCCGACCATCGCGCCGCCCCAGTAGAACGCCAGGTAGCGGCTGGCGGTGGCTTCGGTCAGGCCGCCGGTGGTCGGGCCGGAGATGTAGTTGATCAGGAAACTGCCGATCGACACCTCCGCGCCGACATACATGAAGATCGCCACCACGCCCCACAGCAGGTGCGACTGGCGCAGCGCATCGACGAAGCTGTGATGCGACTCGGTGCTGCCGGCAGTGTCCTCGCGCAGCGAGGGAATGCGCATCACCAGCACGAACACCGCCAGCAGCAACAGGCCGCCAGCCAGCAGCAGATACGGCACCTGCACCGACTGCGCCTGCGCGCTGCGGTAGGCGGCTTGTTCGAGCGTGCTCATCGCCGCGATCTTGTCGGCCGACAGCACCGCGGTGGCCAGGATCAGCGGGCCGATCAGCAGCGGGAACACGGTGGTGCCCAGCGAATTCAGCGCCTGCGCGAAGTTCAGCCGGCTCGGCGCCTTCTCCGGCGCGCCGATCAGGCTGATGTACGGGTTGGCCGCCACCTGCAGCAAGGTGATGCCGCTGGCCAGCACGAACAGCGCGGTCAGGAACAGCGGGTACGACGGCAGCCGCGCGGCCGGGTAGAACATCGTCGCGCCGATCGCCGCGACCACCAGGCCGATGACGATGCTGGCCTTGTAGCCGACGCGCGATACCACCGCGCCGGCCGGCAGCGACATCAGAAAGTACGTGCCGAAGAAGGTGAACTGGATCAGCATCGACTGCGTGTAGTTCATCTGGAACACGGCTTTCAGATGCGGGATCAGCACATCGTTGAGGCTGGTCAGGCCGCCCCAGGTGAAGAAGATCATGCTGACCACCGCGATGGCGGCAGTGTTGGACAGCGGACGACGGCTCATGCAGCGACTCCGGGGACAGGCGAGAGGGCGACCCGGCTGCTGGCGCGCAGGCACAGCCGGGAGGGGGCGATGGTAAGCGCAGGCAGCGGCTGTTGCTGGCGCAATGCGTCCAGCACCAAGTGCGCGGCCTGCATGCCGCGTTCGCGCGGGGCGACCGCGACGGTGGACAGCGGCGGGGTGGCGACGGCGGCCTCGGCGATGTCGTCGAAACCGATCAGCGCGTAGTCGCGGCCGGCGATGCGGCCGCGCTCGGCCAGGCCGCTGGCCAGGCCCAGCGCGACCACGTCGTTGTAGCAGACCAGCGCGGTCGGCAGCGGATCGCGTGCGCACACGGCGCCGGCCTGGCGCGCCGCTTCCAGCCGGGTCGGCGCGCATTCGATCAGCCAGGCCGGGTCGGCGGCGATGCCGGCGGCGGCCAGCGCCTCGCGGTAGCCGGCGCGGCGCTCGGCGCAGGAGCTGGACTGGCGGTGCCCACCGAAGAAGGCGATGGCGCGGTGACCCTGCGCCAGCAGGTGCTCGGTGGCCAGGCGCGCGCCGCGGCGGTTGTCCAGCGCCAGCAGCGGCCAGTCGCCATCCAGGGCGCGGTTGAACACCAGCACCGGCAGCCGCGTGCCCAGCAACTGGCGCAGCCGCGCCGCGTCGGTGTGCTCGGTGGGCGAGAGGATCAGCGCCGCCGGCTGGTGTTCGATCAGCGACGCCAGCACGCTGTGCTGGCGCTCCGGCGATTCGCCGGTGCTGCCCATCAGCATCACGTAGCCGGCCTCGGCCAGCACCGCGTCCACGCCGCCGGCGAACTCGGCGAAGAACGGATTGGCCAGGTCGTTGACCACCAGTGCCACCGCATTAGACGCGCGCCCGCGCAGGCTGGCCGCGCCGCGGTGGTAGACGTAGCCCTGGCGGGCGATCTCCGCCGCCACCCGCGCGCGCGTGTCCGCATGCACCAGCGGGCTGTTGCGCAGCACCAGCGACACGGTCGCCCGCGACACGCCGCAGGCGGCGGCGATGTCGGACACGGTGACGCGTTTGTCGGCGGGGGACGACGGCACGGCGATTAGACCGGTTCAAAAAGGCCGTTCATCCTGCGCTGTCGTGAACCGTCGCGCATTTTGCACTGCAGCAAAGCGCGCGGTGGCTTTTGTGGTATCCGTTTGGACCGATTCGATCCGGGAGGATGCCATGCGTAGCACCTTGACCAAGCGCGCGGTCGCCGCGCTGCTGCTGGCGGCACTGTGGCCCGCAGCGCAAGCCGCCAGCCAGGCGGCCGCCAGCGTGGGCGAGCGCGCGCTGGCCGCGGTGGATCCGTTCATCGGCACCGGCGGCGAAGGCCACACCTATCCCGGCGCCACGGTGCCGTTCGGCATGGTCCAGTTGAGCCCGGACACGCGCATCCAGCCGCGCAAGGACGCCTACGGCTGGGCAGCCGGCTACCGTTACGACGACCGCAGCCTGGTCGGCTTCTCGCACACCCATTTCTCCGGCACCGGCCATTCCGACCTGGGCGACGTGCTGCTGATGCCGATCAGTGGCGCGGTGCGTCTGGAGCGTGGCGACCCGGACAAACCCGGCAGCGGCTACAGCTCGCGCTTCCGCCACGACGACGAACGCGCCGAACCGGGCTACTACGCGGTGACCCTGGACGACTACAAGGTGCGCGCCGAACTCACCGCCAGCGCGCGCGCCGGCGTGCACCGCTACACCTTCCCCAAGGGCCAGTCGGCGCACGTGCTGCTGGACCTGCGCACCAGCATGTACGACTACCCCGGCAAGATCAGCTGGTCGCGGCTGCGCGTGCGCGCCGACGGCACCGTCACCGGCTTCCGCGAAACCCGCGGCTGGGCGCCGGGCCGGCAGCTGTACTTCGCGCTGCGCTTCTCGCAGCCGTTGCGCGGCCACGCCTTGCACAACACCGAGCAGGACATCCCCTACAAGGGCTTCCCGCCGCCGGGCGACAACGACCCCACGCAGCGCGCGCAGATCGAAGGACGGCAACTGGTGGCCAGCTTCGACTTCGGCGAGGCCACGCGCGAACCGCTGCTGGTGAAGGTGTCGATCTCGCCGGTCAGCGAGGACAGCGCCATCGCCAATCTCGACGCGGAAGTGCCGGGCTGGGACTTCGACGGCGTGCGCCGCGCCGCCCGCGCGCAGTGGGCGCAGGCGCTGGGCGCGGTGGAGGTGGACGCGCCGCCGCAACAGCGCACCCAGTTCTACACCGCGCTGTACCACAGCCTGCTCGGCCCCACGCTGTTCATGGACAGCGACGGCCGCTACCGCGGGCCGGACAACGCGGTGCACCAGGCGCAGGGCTTCACCAACTATTCGACGTTCTCGCTGTGGGACACCTACCGCGCGCTGCATCCTCTGCTGACCCTGGTGCAGCCGCCGCAACGCACCAACGACATCGTCAACTCGCTGCTCGCGCACCGCAAGAACAGCCCGTACGGGGTGCTGCCGGTATGGTCGTTCCAGGGCCTGGAGACCTGGTGCATGATCGGCTACCACGCCGTGCCGGTGATCGCCGATGCCTACATGAAAGGCATCCGCGGCTACGACACCAACGCGGCGCTCGAGGCAATGGTCGCCAGCGCAAATTACGGTCCCTACGACGGCATCGCCCAATATCGCGAACTGGGCTACGTGCCGATCGACGAGGAAGGCGAGGCCGCGTCCAAGACCCTGGAGTACGCGTTCGACGACTGGACCATCGCGCGCATGGCGCAGGCGATGGGCCGCAGCGAAGTGGCCAGCGCATTCGAAAAGCGCGCCGGCAATTGGCGCCACGCGTTCGACGCCAAGACCGGCTTCATGCGCGCGCGCAAGCGCGACGGCAGCTTCCGTACCCCGTTCGATCCGGACGCCAGCGGCTACGGCACCGACTACACCGAAGGCAACGCCTGGCAATACTCCTGGTACGTGCCGCAGGACGTCGCCGGCCTGGCCCGCGCGCACGGCGGCGAGGACAAGCTGCTGGCGCGGCTGGACCAGGTGTTCGACGCCAAGGTCGATCCCAAGGTGTTCGAACACATGGAAGACATCACCGGGCTGATCGGCTGGTACGCGCACGGCAACGAACCCAGCCACCACGTCGCCTACCTGTACGCCTACGCCGGGCAGCCGTGGCGCACCCAGGCGCGGCTGCAGCAGATCATGCGCAGCCAGTACGCCGCGCGCCCCGACGGCCTGGCCGGCAACGACGACCTGGGGCAGATGTCGGCCTGGTATGTGTTCACCGCGCTCGGTTTCTACCCGGTGGCGCCGGCCAGCAACCAATACATCATCGGCCGCCCGTTCCTGCCGCACGCCACCCTGGCGCTGCCCAACGGCAAGCGCTTCAGCATCGTCGCCGACGGCCTGGACGACGCGCATCCCTACATCGGCAGCGTCACCCTCAATGGCAAGCCGCTGGACCGCGCGTTCCTGCGCCACGAGGAGATCATGGCCGGCGGCGAACTGCGCTTCACCCTGCAGGCCGAGCCGAACACGGCGTGGGCCGCGGGCGAGGGCGCGCAGCGGGCGTATTCGATGAGCGAAGGCGGGCAGGGCGCGCGGCGCGACCAGTAGCGCGCCTCGCCAAGTGGTCGATGCCGAGGCCGTCCTGCAGCATGCGGCCGCAGCGGACCGATGGTGCGACGGTTGCAGCGGAGGACTCATGATCCGTTGGTGGCAGGTGCGAATCCCGCTGGCCCCGCCATAAAAACAGGCGCTTGGGTTTGCCGCCAAGTGCCTGTTCTAGGCCTTCGGAAAAGATGCAGGAAAATGCAGCGCTGGCGAGGCGAGTGCGCGATTGGCGCGTTGCGAGCGTAGCCTCATCGTGGTTGGCGGCCGATGCCCGGCCGCGTCGTGCATGTCGCTGCCACGCTCGTCGACGGTCGGTCCGTCAGCGGCGGCCGCCGAGACCGTCACTCGCCGCGTTTTGAATCGAAGTCCTGCCGGCATTGGCGGAAGTCCTCGGCACGCCCCACCACCCAAGTCCACATGGGGATCATCAGGACGAGCAGGTCCTTGCCCAAGGGGGTGATGCTGTACTCCACACGAGGCGGCACCTCGTTGAAATCGTGCCTGCCGATCAGCCCATAGCGTTCCAGTTGCCGCAGGGTGCGGGTGAGCATGCGCTGCGTGACCCCTTTCATCCTGCGCGCCAGATCCGCATGCCGCAGCGTTCCGTAGACGCCAAGCGCGTGGATGATTCCGAGCGACCAGCGATTGCCCGCATGCGCCAGCACCTCGCGGCGCAGGCCGTCGTCGTCCGCGCTCATCCCGTCGCATATCGATTGGGAGTGCCGCATGAGCTCATCGGAATCCATGAACGGGGTGATCGGTATCATCGGTGTACCTTCTTATGTGTGGTCTGTACGGCAGGCAGAATCGCCGCCAGCGTACACACACATGGTGGTTTCAATGACTTCTCACGTCAGCAATGCGTCGTCCCGGTCCATCCTGGTCCTGGGAGCAGGAGAGCTTGGGATGCCCGTCATCCGCAACCTGTCACGACTCTCGAAGGAGCATGGCCAGGCGCGCGTCAGCGTCATGCTGCGGCCCGCGTCCATCGCCTCGGACCGGCCCGACAAGCAGCGCGTGGTGGCCGAGATCCGTTCGCTGGGCGTGGAGATTGTCGCCGGTGATCTGGTCATGGCGAGCGTGGACGAGTTGGCTGCCATCTTCTCCGGATTCGATACCGTCATCGGATGCACCGGCTACGCCGCCGGCCGCGATACCCCGATGAAGGTCGCGCGCGCCGCGGTGCAGTCGGGCATTCCCAGGTACTTTCCATGGCAGTTCGGCGTCGATTTCGACGCCGTCGGACGTGGCGGCCCTCAGGACATGTTCGACGCGCAGCTGGACGTGCGCGACTATCTGCGATCGCAGACCGCGATGGAGTGGGTCATCATTTCGACGGGCATGTTCACCAGCTATCTGTTCGAGCCGGAATTCGGGGTGGTCGATCTCGCCGGGCGGAAGGTCAACGCGTTGGGCTCGGCGACCAACGCCGTCACCCTGACCACGCCGGAGGACATCGGCGCGATGACGGCGTGCATCGTCTTCCACTCGCCCGCGATCCGCAACGAGATCGTGTACCTCGCAGGCGACACGATCCGCTATGGCGAGCTCCCGGGAATTCTAGAGAAGACCGTCGGCGCACCGTTCGACCTCGCGGTATGGAGCGTTCCTCGGCTCATGCAGGAACTGGCGCAGGACCCCGCGAACATGATCAGGAAGTACCGTGCGGCCTTTGCACAGGGCAAGGGCGTAGCGTGGGACATGCAGTACACCTTCAACGTCAAGATCGGGGCCGAGCTGGAGAATGTCGAGGGCTGGCTGAAAGCCAACGTCCAAACTTCCTGAGCGTTGCCGGCACGGAGATGTTCGGCGAAGGGCAGGCGATCGCCGATCGCCCGAACGGCGTCGCCCCTGCCGCACAGCAGGGGCTGTGCATCGCCTACGTCTAGTACGACGCCGCATCGCCAATGCGGCGTGGTCGTCCAGCGCCTGGACGACCCGCATCCCTGCCGTGGCCGTGCCGCTCTCGACGGGCCGCCGCGTGCCGGCGCCATCACGCGTTCCCCCGGCGCGCCGACATCAGCGTTGCGGTGCGCGTGCGTGGCGAGCGCGTGAACGTGCGATGACGTTAAGACAGCGGTGCCGCTGCAGGCACGGCACACATTTCCGCGCAAACGCCCGGGCAGCGGCGTTCTGACGCCGCTGCCGCACCGCGCCGGCGCGCGCATGCCGTATGCCGGTGTATGCGCCTACTTAATGTCATGAACACATTTCATTGGCATCGCCTGTGGTCTTGTGGCGCTGGCCGTATTACCGAGCGGCATCGGCGTCCCGGCGCCCGACGCCGGTTGCCGATGCGGCGCATCGCGCAGGTGCATCCCTCTCCGTCCTGTGCGACGGCCGATCCGGGCTGCCGATGATCGCTGCTGCCCGGATCGCGCACTCCTCATCACGCCGAACGGGATATCCGAATGCATGTCTGCCTGCTGTCTCCCTTGACCGACCACGACACGGCCGCGCTGGAGGCGGCCATGGCGGCCTCGCAGGCCAATGGCTGCGACCACGTAGTCTTGCCCAACCCGTTCGCGCAGGACCCGCAGGGACGGCTGGCCGATCCAGCGGCCGACGATGCCGCCGGTGCGGCGCGATTGCAGCAATGGCTGGCGTTGGCGCAGAAGCATGGCGTGAAGTTGCTGGTCGATCTGCGCATCGACGAGATCGGCGGCGGCAGCCGCCTGCTGCAGGACCATCCGCATTGGTTCCGCGCACGCAGCTCGGCGCTGCCGGATCCGCGCGCACAGCGCGGCACGCCGGATATCGCGCAAGGCCGTTTCGCTTATGCCGAGGAAGGCGCGGGTCTGGCGCAGTGGTGGGCGGGGCGCCTGCACGACTGGCTGCGCGGCGGCGTGGCCGGCTTCCGCGTGCTGCAGCCGCAGCGCGTGCCGGCGGCGTTGTGGCGCAGCCTGATCGCCGACGTGCAGGCGCAGGCGCCCGACGCGACCTTCCTGGCCTGGACTCCGGGCCTGGGCCTGGAGGCCTTGCGCGCGTTGCAGGGCGCCGGCTTCGATGCGGCGTTTTCCTCGCTGGCCTGGTGGGACGGACGCGGCAGCTGGTTCTTCGACGAAGACGTGGCGCTGCGCAGCCTGGCGCGCCGCGTCATCGCCACGATCGATTCCGATGCGCCGTCGGGTACGCAGCCGCCGCTGCAGCGCACGCAACGCGCGCGGCTGGCCGCCGCGTTCGGCGATGCCTGGGCGATCGCCGAACCCACCGCATTGCCGGCACCGGCCGACACCGATGCCGACGATGTGCCAACGCCTCCTGTCGAGGCCACGCACGACCTGCACCTGCGCCCGCTGCTGCGCGACGGCGCGCTGACGGCGGTCGCGGTGCAGCCGCTCGGCGCCGCGCCGTGGCTGGTGCTGCTCAACAGCGACCGCGACCACCTGCTGCCGGTGCCGGGCTCGGCGCTGCTGCGCCTGCTCGGCGACAGCGAAGCGCTGCTCAGCGACCAGGGCGAGCCGATCCAGGGCGACCAGGGCGGCACCCTGGAAGCGGGCGAGGTGCGGGTCTACCGCAGCGTGCCGGCGCGTCCGGTGCTGGCCGCCGCACGTGCGCGCACGCCGGCCGATGTCGCCGCTGGCGCGGTGCGGGTCTGCATCGAAGCAGTGACGCCGTCGGTCGACGATGGCCGCTTCCCGGTCAAGCGCACCGTCGGCGACCGCATCTGCGTGGAGGCCGATGCGTTCTGCGACGGCCACGACCGCATCGCGGTGGCGCTGCTGTGGCGCGCTGCCGATGCGCGCAGTTGGTCCAGCGCGCCGATGCGCGCGCTGGGCAACGACCGCTGGCGCGGCGAGTTCCCGCTGGAACGGCTGGGCCGCTACGAATTCCGCATCGAGGCCTGGCGCGACGTCTTCGCCACCACCCACGCCGACCTGGAGAAGAAGCGCGCCGCCGGCACGCTGCTGCCGGTGGACGTGCAGGAAGCGCTGGCCCAGGTGGAAGCGGCGCGCGCGCGCAGCCGCGGGCCGCTGGCGGCGCGGCTGAAGGCGATCGTGGCCCGCGCCACGCGCGCCGACGATCCTGCCGCACGCGCCGAGATCCTGCTGGAACCGGGGACCGCCGAAGCGATGGCGCGTGCCGACGACAAGCCGTTCCGCACCGAATACCCGATGACCTTCCGCGTCGAGGCCGAGCGCCGCGGCGCGCATTTCTCCAGCTGGTACGAACTGTTCCCGCGTTCGCAGAGCGGCGATCCGGCGCGCCACGGCACCTTCGACGACGTGATCGCGCGCCTGCCGCACATCCGCGCGATGGGCTTCGACGTGCTGTACATGCCGCCGATCCATCCGATCGGCGAGAAGAACCGCAAGGGCCGCAACAACGCGGTCACCGCGCAGCCGGGCGAACCCGGCAGCCCGTACGCGATCGGCTCGGCCGAGGGCGGGCACACCGAGGTGCATGCCGAACTCGGCGGACTCGACGGCTTCCGCCGGCTGCGCGTCGCCGCCGCCGCGCAGGGCCTGGAACTGGCGCTGGATTTCGCCATCCAGTGCGCGCCGGACCATCCGTGGCTGCGCGAGCATCCGGACTGGTTCACCTGGCGTGCCGACGGCTCGATCCCGTATGCGGAGAACCCGCCGAAGAAATACCAGGACATCGTCAACGTCGATTTCTACGCCAGCGGCGCGGTGCCCGACTTGTGGAACGCGCTGCGCGACGCGGTGCTGTTCTGGGTCAACGAAGGCGTGCACCTGTTCCGCGTCGACAATCCGCACACCAAGCCGTTCCCGTTCTGGGAATGGCTGATCGCCGAGGTGCGCGGCCGCCATCCGCAGGTGGTGTTCCTGTCCGAAGCCTTCACCCGGCCCAAGCCGATGTACCGGCTGGCCAAGGTCGGCTTCTCGCAGTCCTACACCTACTTCACCTGGCGCCAGCACAAGGCGGAGCTGCAGGCTTACATCGAAGAGCTCAACAGCGGCATTCCGCGCGAATGCTTCCGCCCGCATTTCTTCGTCAACACGCCGGACATCAACCCGGTGTTCCTGCAGCAAAGCGGCCGCGGCGGGCACCTGATCCGCGCCGCGCTGGCGACCACGCTGTCCGGGCTGTGGGGCATGTACCAGGGCTTCGAACTGTGCGAGGCCACGCCGCTGGCGCCGGGCAAGGAGGAGTACCTGGACTCGGAGAAATACCAGCTGCGCGCCTGGCCCGAGCGCGCGCCCGGCGACATCGTCGACGAGATCACCCGCCTGAACCTGCTGCGGCGCCAGCACCCCGAGCTGCAGTCGCACCTGGGCACGCGCTTCTACGTGGCGCACAACGACCAGGTGCTGTACTTCGGCAAGTTCCTCGACGAGGCGCACCTGGCGCGCAGCCGCAGCCTGGTGCTGGTGGCGATCAGCCTGGATCCGCATGCCGCGCAGGAGGCGCAGATCGAAGTGCCGCTGTGGGAGCTGGGCCTGCCCGACCACGCCAGCGTCGCCGCGCAGGACCTGTGGGACGGCCATGAGTTCGCCTGGCACGGCAAGCAGCAAACCATTCGCCTCGATCCGTCGCGGCCGTTTTCCCTATGGCGTATCCGCGCCGGAGCCACGCCATGAATCTTCCCCTCGCAGCGCCCGCCGACGGCGAGGCGCGCCCGCTGGCGCGCGATGCGCTCTGGTACAAGGACGCGATCATCTACCAGGTGCACGTCAAGTCGTTCTTCGACTCCAACGACGACGGCATCGGCGATTTCCCCGGCCTGATCTCCAAGCTCGACTACATCGCCGACCTCGGCGTGGACACCATCTGGCTGCTGCCGTTCTATCCCAGCCCGCGCCGCGACGACGGCTACGACATCGCCGAATACATGGCGGTGCATCCGGACTACGGCAGCATCGCCGACTTCGAGCGCCTGGTCGCGCAGGCGCATGCGCGCGGCATCCGCATCGTCACCGAGCTGGTCATCAACCACACCTCCGACCAGCATTCCTGGTTCCAGCGCGCGCGCAACGCACCGGCCGGCTCGCCGGAGCGCGACTTCTACGTGTGGTCCGACAGCGACCAGGACTACGCCGGCACCCGCATCATCTTCTGCGACACCGAGAACTCCAACTGGACCTGGGATCCCGTTGCCGGCCAATACTTCTGGCACCGTTTCTACTCGCACCAGCCCGACCTCAATTTCGACAACCCGGCGGTGCTGGAAGCGGTGCTGGAAGTGATGCGCTTCTGGCTGGACCTGGGCGTGGACGGGCTGCGCCTGGATGCGGTGCCGTACCTGATCGAGCGCGACGGCACCTCCAACGAGAACCTGCCCGAGACCCACGCCATCCTGCGCCGCATCCGCGCCACGCTGGATGCCGAATATCCCGACCGCATGCTGCTGGCCGAGGCCAACATGTGGCCGGAAGACACCCAGCAGTATTTCGGCGAGAACGCCGACGAATGCCACATGGCGTTCCACTTCCCGCTGATGCCGCGCATGTACATGGCCATCGCGCGCGAAGACCGCTTCCCGATCACCGACATCATGCGCCAGACCCCGGAAATCCCGGAGAGCTGCCAGTGGGCGATCTTCCTGCGCAACCACGACGAGCTGACCCTGGAAATGGTCACCGATTCGGAGCGCGACTACTTGTGGCAGACCTACGCCGCCGACCGCCGGGCACGCATCAACCTGGGGATTCGCCGGCGCCTGGCGCCGCTGCTGGAGCGCGACCGCCGCCGCATCGAACTGATGACCTCGCTGCTGCTGACCATGCCCGGCACGCCGGTGCTGTACTACGGCGACGAGATCGGCATGGGCGACAACATCCACCTCGGCGACCGCGACGGCGTGCGCACGCCGATGCAGTGGTCGATCGACCGCAACGGCGGCTTCTCGCGCGCCGACCCGGCCGCGCTGGTGCTGCCGCCGATCATGGACCCGCTGTACGGCTTCCAGGCGGTCAACGTCGAGGCGCAACAACGCGACCAGCATTCGCTGCTGACCTGGACCCGGCGCATCCTGTCGGTGCGCAAGCGCTACCGCGCCTTCGGCCGCGGCCAGTTGCGCTTCCTGTATCCGGGCAACCGCCGCCTGCTCGCCTACCTGCGCTGCCACGAGGACGAGACCGTGCTGTGCGTGGCCAACCTCTCGCACACGCTGCAGGCGGTGGAACTGGACCTGTCCGAATTCGAAGGCCGCGTGCCGGTGGACATCATCGGCGGCGGCAGCTTCCCGCCGATCGGGCGCCTGACCTACCTGCTCACCGTGCCGGCGTTCGGCTTCTACGCCTTCCAGCTGGTTGGCAACGCCACGTTGCCGGACTGGCACGTGCCTGCACCGATGCCGCTGCCCGACTACCAGACCCTGGTGCTGCGCGGCGCGGTCGATGCCGACGCGCTGCTGCCGCACCTGGGCACGCTGGAGCGCGACATCCTGCCCGCGTGGCTGTCCACGCGGCGCTGGTTCGCGGCCAAGGACCGCGCATTGCGCGGCGTGCGCATCGCCCGGCGCACGCCGCTGCCCGGCAGCGACGGGCTGACCCTGCTGGAGATCGAAGCGGAACTGGAGCATGGCGAACGCGAGCGCTACATCCTGCCGCTGGGCATCGTCTGGGACCGCGAACAGCCCAGCGTGCTCGCCGAGCAGCTGGCGCTGGCGCGGGTGCGGCATGGCCGCGAAGTGGGCTACCTCACCGACGGCTTCGCGCTGAAAGCGCTGACCCGCAACATGCTCGCCGCCTTGCGCGAGGGCACCGTGCTGGCGGTGGATGGCGAAACCCATGCCGGCGCCGATGCCGCGCCCGAGCAGATCCGTTTCTGCCCCACGCCGGCGCTGGCCGCGGTCGAGATCGCCGACGATGCCGAGATCCGCTGGCTGTCGGCCGAGCAGAGCAACAGTTCGCTGATCGTCGGCGACAAGGCGGTGTTCAAGCTGCTGCGCCGCGTCTCCGCCGGCGCCAATCCCGAGATCGAACTGGGCGCGCGGCTCACCGAGATCGGCTATGCCAACGCCGCGCCGTTGTTCGGCCACGTCACCCGGGTCGATGCGCAGGGCGGGGAAACCACGCTGGCGCTGCTGCAGGGCTTCGTGCGCAACCAGGGCGATGCCTGGCGCTGGACCCTGGACCACCTGGCGCGCGGCGCCGAGGAATACGCCGCCGCGCAGGACGAGGCCGCACGCGAGGAGAGCGTGGCCGGCTACGACGCCTTCGCCGCCGTGGTCGGCCGCCGCCTGGCCGAACTGCACGACGCACTGGCCCAGCCCACCGACGCCGCCGCGTTCGCGCCGCAGCCGGTGGATGCCGCCGCGGCGCGGCAGGTGGTCGCTGGCGTGGAGCACGAGGTGCAGGCGATGTGGGACACCTTGTCCGCGCATCGCGACGGCAGCGAGGACGGCGCCGAGCGCGCCGCGGTCGATGCCCTGCTCGCGCAACGCCCGCGCCTGGACGCCTGGTTGCAGCAGGCCCCGGCCTTGCTCGCCGGCGCGCTGTTGACCCGCGTGCACGGCGACTTCCACCTCGGCCAGATCCTGGTCGCCTTCGACGACGTGGTGCTGATCGACTTCGAAGGCGAGCCGGCCAAGTCGCTGGAGGAGCGCCGCGCCAAGGCCAGCCCGCTGCACGACGTGGCCGGCTTCCTGCGCTCGCTGGACTACGCCAGCGAAGTGTCCGCACGCGGCGAAGAGGGCACCGCGGCGCGCGCCGGGGTCGGCCTGGACACCGCGCTGGACGCCTTCCTGTCCGCATTCCGCAGCCGCGCCAGCGCCACCTTCCTGGCCGCCTACCGCCAGGTGCTCGACGCCAGCCCGCATCCGTGGGTGGCGCCGGCCGCCTTCGAAACCACCACCTTGCTGTTCCTGATCGAGAAGGCCAGTTATGAAATTCGCTACGAGGCCGCCAACCGCCCGGCCTGGATCATGGTGCCGATACAGGGACTGTTGCGCATACTCGAGCGCTTTCCCGCGCCCGAGGAGGCGATTCGATGATTGATGCCGGCCACGCCTGGGACGAGGCGACGCTGCGTGCCTTCGCCAACGCCCGCCACGGCGATCCGTTCGCCGTGCTCGGCGCGCACCGCCTCGGCGACGCGCGCGTGCTGCGCAGCTACCTGCCCGGCGCCGAAGCGGTGGTCGCGCTGCTCGACGACGGCCGCGAGGTGCCGTTGCAGGAAGGCCCCAGCCCCGGCTTCTTCGCCGCCACGCTGCCCGACGACGGCCGCTACCGCTTGCGCATCCGCTGGCCCGGCGGCGAACAGGAGACCGAGGACGCCTACGCCTTCGGCCCGCAGCTCAGCGACTTCGACCTGCACCTGATCTCCGAAGGCCACCACCTGCAACTGGCCGATGCGCTGGGCGCCAACGTGGTCGAGGTCGACGGCGTGCGCGGCACGCGCTTTGCGGTATGGGCGCCCAACGCCACCCGGGTGGCGGTGATCGGCGACTTCAACACCTGGGACGCGCGCCGCCACCCGATGCGCCTGCGCCACCAGGCCGGCGTGTGGGAACTGTTCGTGCCCGGCGTTGAAGCCGGCGCGCACTACAAGTACGCCCTGCGCGGCCCGCGCGGCGAAGACCTGCCGGCCAAGGCCGACCCGGTCGCGCGCCGCGCCGAACTGGCGCCCGGCACCGCCTCGATCGTGCCCGATCCCGCGCCGTTCCAATGGCGCGACGACGCCTGGATGGCCTCGCGTGCGCGCCGCCACGGCCCCAGCGCACCGCTGAGCGTGTACGAGATCCACGCTGGCTCGTGGATGCACGCCCACGACGGCAGCATGCTCGACTGGGACGCCCTGGCCGACCGCCTGATTCCCTACGTCGCCGACATGGGCTTCACCCATATCGAACTGATGCCGGTCACCGAACACCCGTTCGGCGGCTCCTGGGGCTACCAGCCGCTGGGCCTGTTCGCGCCCACCGCGCGCTTCGGCTCGCCCGACGGCTTCGCCCGCTTCGTCGACCGCTGCCACCGCGAGGACATCGGCGTCATCGTCGACTGGGTGCCGGCGCACTTCCCCACCGACGCCCACGGCCTGGCCCATTTCGACGGCACCTCGCTGTACGAACATGCCGACCCGCGCGAAGGCTTCCACCGCGACTGGAACACGCTCATCTACAACCACGGGCGGCGCGAAGTCTCCGGCTTCCTGATCGCCAGCGCCCTGGAATTCCTGCAGCGCTACCACGTCGACGGTCTGCGCGTGGATGCCGTGGCGTCCATGCTGTACCGCGACTACAGCCGCAACGCCGGCGAGTGGGTGCCCAACATCCACGGCGGCCGCGAGAACTACGAGACCATCGCCTTCCTGCGCCGGCTCAACCAGGTCGTCGCCGAGCACGCGCCCGGCGCCATCACCATCGCCGAGGAATCCACCGCCTGGCCCGGCGTCACCGCCGACCTGGCGCACGGCGGCCTGGGCTTCAACTACAAGTGGAACATGGGCTGGATGCACGACAGCCTGCACTACATCGAACTGGACCCGATCTACCGCCGCTACCACCACGGCGAACTGACCTTCAGCATGGTCTACGCGTATTCCGAGCGTTTCATGCTGCCGATCTCCCACGACGAAGTGGTGCACGGCAAGCGCTCCCTGCTCGGGCGCATGCCCGGCGACGACTGGCAGCGCTTCGCCAACCTGCGCGCCTACCTCGGCTTCATGTACACCCACCCCGGGCGCAAGTTGCTGTTCATGGGCTGCGAAATCGCCCAGCCCACCGAGTGGAACCACGACGCCGCGCTGCCCTGGCACCTGCTCGACGACCCGCGCCACCGCGGCATCCAGCGCCTGGTCCGCGACCTCAACCGCCTGTACGCCGAACACCCCGCGCTGCACGCCCGCGACGACAACCCGGACGGCTTCGCCTGGGTCATCGGCGACGACGCCGGCAACAGCCTGTTCGCCTACCTGCGCACCGCCCAGGGCAGCGACGCCCCGCTGCTGGTGGTGGCCAACCTCACCCCGCTGGTGCACCACGGCTACCGCATCGGCGTGCCCCGCGGCGGCCGCTGGCGCGAACTGCTGAACTCCGATGCCGAGATCTACGGCGGCAGCAACACCGGCAACGGCGGTAGCGTGCGCACCGAGACCATCGGCGCCCACGGGCATCCGGCCTCGCTGTCGCTGACCATCCCGCCGCTGGGGGTGCTGGTGTTGGGGTTGGAGGATTGAGGGGAGGGCGGTTGCGTGCTTAGTGACGTCGCGTGCGCGGCCAGCGGCGCCGCCGTATCGGCCGTCGACACGGTTGCCGATGCGTGCCGACGTTCTGCCGTTGGGCGATAGGGGAAATAGCCGACTTCGGCCGTTGTGGGAGGGGCTTCAGCCCCGACGCGCGGTCCCGGCCCATTGCTGGGGCTAAAGCCTGCCCACACACGGGAGACCAGGGGTCATAGCAATAGCGATCGGGCGATTCGCTACCTCCTTAGCCACGGCGCATGCGAGCCAGCAGTGGCGCGCATCGACAGCCCCAAGAAGACACAGCCCACCGCGGACGCTAAACTCACGCCTCCTCGGCGCCTTCCTCTGCATGCACGCCAGAGGCGCCAAGCCGGCGGCCGACGCATCGCCCGCCCGCTCCGGACGCGTCCGGGCCTATAGCTCAACGGTTAGAGCAGAGGACTCATAATCCTTTGGTTCCAGGTTCGAATCCTGGTGGGCCCACCAGTAGATTCAATGACTTATGTGATTTTCACGGCCGATATGTGCTTGGGTACCCCAGTTCGGTGCCCGTTTTCCTGCGCCCGTTCCCAGCAAACGTGCCAGATCGTCACACTCCAGGCTGCACACCGTTCAGTAAAGCATGCATGAACTTGGCCGCTAACTAGATGGGTAGGTGCAGATGAAGCGTGTCGTAGACAAGATGAACTGTATTGACAGGGAGAACCTTGCAGTAATTGCTTGAAGTCCCTTCTGTCAATACAATGTTGATCCCACCACATGGAGCGTGAGAGTGGCAATCATCATCCCACCTGGCATAGCAGCGAAAATTGGCCGGCCTGATCATGGGAAGGTCACTGAACAAGAGGTGCGGGAGTGTTTCGAAAACCACGATGGGCGCCTTTGCTGGGACTCACGCCCTGAGCACTTGGACGGTGAAGGAAAGCCGTCTCCCTGGTTCGTCGCGGAGACCAACCAGCGGCGCTACTTAAAGATCATGTTCGTTCGAGATGGCAATGACATCTATCTGAAGTCCGCGTATCCAGCGACCGAGACTGTTCGTGGCATCTATGAGCGTAAAAGTGTTTAACAACCAGGAGACAACTATGGCTACTTCCGAGAGCGTCTACGAACGCGGTCCATGGGAGGAGCTCGATGCTGATTTGGAATCGGCGTGCGTTAGCGCGCCGGAAGGGGAGGCTGAAGCTGTTCGCAAAGCGATCGGCCTGCAGATGGTGTCTATGCGACTTCAACCAGAGCTGGTTCTCGCGCTAAAGAACATCGCTTCGCACCATGGGATCGGCTACCAGCCCATGATCAGAGATCTTCTCAATCGCTTCGCTGCATCTGAGATCAGGCAAATTCTTCAGCAGCAAGTGGAGAGGGCTGTTATCCGCCAACAAGAGGAAGCCACTGTCCCAGTGAGCCAATTCCTTGAGCGCGAGCGCCGTATGGCCTAACTATCAAACCCCGCTTCGGCGGGGTTTGCTTTATAGAAGTTGCGTGCGCAACACAGCCAAATGACGAGCGCGCTGCTCTGCGTTGCTTATTGGCGCACCGCGGCGACTTGGCATCCAAAACCTCTCTGTCAGAGAACTGACCATAATAGAGGTAGTGGTCCACACATCCGTATCCATCACCCGCTCAACGACACATAGGCTTGCACTAGGTATCGTCCTCGTCGCTCTGGCGCTCAGGGGCGATCTAAAGCCTGCCAGGCTCGCCTAGCTAAGCGAGTTGTAGCGCTCCGCATGGTGTCGATGACAGGGATGCCGTATGGCGAAGCTCATTGGACAGAACCTGCGCATGCAGGCTGCCGCAGTGCGCAGAGATCGACGTACCTCGTGCTTGCCAGGAAAAATTTGCCTGGCGGCTGACACTCATCGTCAGCCACCTTGATCAGTCGTTAGTAGCGCAACTACATTCGGTGGATGTGGGAGGTACCTTATGACCATCACAACCCTAACCAGTGGGGAACTGAACCAGGGCGTGACGCAAGCAATGGAGGCCGCCAAGAGCGGCCGGGTGTTCATCACGGATCGCGGCAAGCCTGCGTACGTGCTGTTGAGCTTCGAGGACTATCAACGGCTGACCAGGCAGTGGCGCAACATTGTCGATGCGCTGGCGATGCCGGATGTTGCGGGCATCGAGTTCGAGCCGCCGCGCTTGACGATTGGAGTCCTGCCGGCTGATTTCTTGCGATGTAGTGCTCGACACCAACGCGCTTTCCGAGTTGCGTAAGGTACGGCTTGGCAGGTCTGCTCTTGAAAAGGAATGGAAGTTAGAAGTGAACCTGACCCTGAGGTTTGTGTCTTCAACGACGCGTTTTGCCAGCACCGGCGGCAAGGGAACCCAAGATTGGGCAAGATATGGCAGTTGTTTACCCCCAGCGGGATAGTTTTCCGTATTATCGGATGGGATAACACTATGTAGGCGCATGGGGGCGCAGATGGATGTGAGCGGCAACAAGGGGCAAGTAGTGACGCACGCGGCGGAAGCGGCCGCTCTAGGTTTCTATTATCAAACGCTGTTTGCACTGGTGACGCTGGTCGCACAAGACACCGACGATGCCGCCGTCGCCGTCGAACGGCTAGACGACGTCGAACTTGTCGCCGATGGCAACACCTTGCTCTATCAGTTGAAGCACTCGATAAGCGCGACCCCGCCGTCCGTTACGCTTGCGTCGCGCGCGCTTTGGAAAACCCTCAAGGTATGGATCGATGCACTGCCTGAGCTGACGCTTTCCGAAACGACGCTGCATCTGGTAGCGGTCGGGATCATTCCGGAAGACAGCCCTATGTGCGCGCTTTTGGAGATGGGTTCGGATCGCAGCGAGCTGGTCGCCGCAATGAAGAAAGAGGCACAGCGCGTGGTCGATGCACGCGCCGCCGCGGTTAACGCGCAGAAGAAGCTGCCTTTCGGCGACCGCACCGACGGTTGCGAGGCGTTCTTGGCGCTGACAGACACGGAGCGGGACAATCTCGTCTGCAGGATCCAGATCCAGCAGCAGAGTCCGACAGTTCCCCAGATTGAGGATCGGATCGCCAGTCAACTCAAGACTTTGCCGCCCGAGCATCGTTCGCTTGTCGCTGAGCGGCTTGTGGGGTGGTGGGACCGCCAGGTCATTTACTCGCTGTGCGGCAAGCGTTGCAGGGTGATCACCCGCATCGAATTGCAGCAGCAGATCTCCTCCATAATCGGCGACATCGAGGCAGAGCGGCTCGTGCCAGATTTCAATACGGTATTGCCACCCGACACCTACCAACCGGATGGCATGCTCATGCGCCAAATCAAGCTAGTAGAGGGCACGCAGTCAGACATCATCAGGGCCATCCGCGAGGAATGGCGGGCGCGAGAGCAGCGCGCCAAATGGGTCGATACGAACACGGCAATGGCCTCGAAAATCAATGACCACGATCTAGTGCTTCAGGAGGAATGGTCCGATCGACATCTGCAGATGGCCGAGGAATGTGTGGAGTTAGAGGGCAAGCAGAAATGCCAGTCGGGACTGCGCTTGCTGCGCTGGACGCACGAACGTGCTCCCAATGAAGTGCCACCGATCGGCGACGGCTGGAGCGCACCCTACTACGTGCGGGGCAGTTATCAGGTGCTTGCGATCGACCAGAAGGTGGGCTGGCACCCGGATTACCGCGATCTTCTAAAGGATGAGAAATGACGGAAGCCCATGACGTCTTCGCTGAAACTAATCCGGCATTCTACGCTTATGCACTGACGGGGTTCACAGCGGCCTACGTTTCAATCAAGGATGTCGGTCCGGAATTGCCCCTCGGCTACGTCGCACTGCCAATCGCACTCTCCGGCGACCTTGCTGGCACCTTCGAAGGTACGAACAGGAAAACCGGGCTGCTCGAATGGCTGAACCGCAGCCCCTTGGTGCAGGTGGGATTGGCCGAGCGGATCAACGCTTCCATGCAGGTGGTGACGGAAGCAGTCCGATTCGGCTGCTTCGCGCGGGTACTGGCAGTGGAAACCGAAGGGCGCATTTGGGTGGGTTCGCAGAAGCTCAAGAAGAGCTCGATAGATGGACTCGGTGAGGGTCCAGCACGCGCGCTGAAGCATGCTGAGAGGCTCGGCTATTGGTTCGCGATGGCAGGATCGACGCGGACGACCTTCAATATGATGGGGCTCACGGTATGAAGCGCTGGAACATCGCCAACATCTTCTTTCTTGGCGTCGAGGGGCACATTCGGGATGTTGCGTTAGTTCCCGACGCGGTCAACATCATCACTGGTGGTTCGGGGAAGGGTAAGTCGGCGCTGATTAAGGCGATCGACTATTGCCTCGGGTCAGGAAAGTGCGAACTACCGGCACACGTGCGTCGGCGCAGCGTCGCCGTCGGGGTCAAATGGGTGCAGGGCGATACGGAAATGATCGTCGGCCGGATCATACCGCCGGTAGGACAGAGAACCAGTACGCACATGTTCGTGTCGCATGGGCGGGATCTTCCGCTGCCACTCAGGGTCGAGGATTTCGACGGGGCCACGACCGTCGAGGCGGCAAAGGCGTTCATCGAAAGGGCGTTCGGGATCGGTGAACCTGCCCCCTGAGAACGGACGCCAAGAAGCAGCGGGTTAAGCGGCTCGCTTCAGTGTCTTGGCATAGTCGTTGGGGGACAGGTATCCAAGCGCCGAGTGCAAGCGAGTGGGATTGTA
>Ga0207713_1000583_pt1 | contig 36337 bp, 27 predicted proteins | sample KBSS64metaG_FD_184404 | JGI IMG/M metagenome (GOLD analysis project Ga0207713, IMG submission 184404) | Switchgrass rhizosphere microbial communities from Kellogg Biological Station, Michigan, USA - KBS S6-4 metaG (SPAdes) (version 2) | ecosystem: Host-associated > Plants > Roots > Rhizosphere >... | reverse complement strand
TTCCAGGAGTCTCCTTCTGGTATCACCCGCTCAGGATAAAATACATGGCTTAGCCTCTGGCAGTTCATAAACGGGGTTAAAGAGCAGAAGATACTATTCGTTTTTCATTATAATACGCGTTTCCTCTCCCCCAAAATCCAACCGCCACCCGCTCATTTTCTGCCACCTTATATCCGCCGGTATCGAGATAAGCGCGTTACCACGCACCTTATCCACCTTATCAAAGGTATCTCCCCTGCCCGTCAAAGAAATAATCCTGCTTAGCGCCTGCCTGTCAGGGCACCTTGTCCGCTACAACGGTACCGATAAATCCTGTTCCTCAGATCTGCTGCAACACTGGCGCAAAGAAGGCCGTCTGGTCACCCACTGCCCGCAGCATCGCTTGCCGGGACAGGGGCTTAGCCAGCGTTAAAAGTTGTATTTGAGGCCGAGCATGGCCGCAGCGTCGTGATAACCTTTATCCCCCATCTGTACGCCGATATTTCCCCAGGTGTTTAGCCGTGGGTTAATCTGCCCTTCGATGCCCGTTTTGATTTCGCCCAGATTTCTCGCACCCGCCTGGTAGACGCTCACATCATCCATCTGTGTACCAAAATCACGGGTGTTATGGATCCAGTTAAGTTCAACGTAAGGCTGGAACACGCGCTCCCTACCGTTATCCATGGCATGGTGGCCTTTGAGGAAGGTGCGAATACCCAGCCTGGTGCGGATATTCCCCTCGCCTTCGCTTTGAATGCGGGTGCCGTTTGCCTCATGGAAATCATCGGCTTTTACTCCCATCCATATCGCCTGCGCCTGAGGCTGGATAAACCATTCATTCAGCGTCCCCTTGCTCCCCATGAACTCAGCGAGTTTCTGCGTGTATCCCGCCTCCAGCGACGCGGTGAATCCCCGAGATTTATACGATTCACTCGCTAATCCTTTGCCCTGAACGCTGTTAGTAAACCAGTTGTACAGTAACCAGCTATCCAGCCAGGCACCCTGCGACGCCGGGGCATCGGCATACCAGGTTGCGTATCCACCTATGCTGTATCCCTCCACGGAACCGCTGGCGCGGTAGCCGCTCGCCAGGCTACGCGTCGAGCTGTGGTTGTTGCCGTAGCCCGCCATAAAGCCGAGATGCCAGCGATCGACACCATCACGACTCCAGCGCGCCACGTCTCCGCCCATCTGAGCCACATAGCGATTACTCTGGGTTGTCAGCTGGCCGCTACCGTCATGCCAGCCGTTGTGGCCGCCAACCTGACGCAGCCACAGGCTGGTCACTTCAGGCTGTGCCGATAAGGCATCCACAAACCCAGGTTCCCCCAGTCGGTCGTGCAGGCTCATCGTAAACAGGGTATTGGCCGCGCCGATGTTCGCGGTATAACTGCCCGCTTCGGGACGAACCACCGGCGCTTTTCTTTGCAGATCCGGCATCGGCTCAGGTCTCGTGCCAGGATCGGGTTCTGGCAGTGGCTCCGGCGTTGGATCCGGCACAACCGGCGTCGCCTGGCTGGTCAGATACCAGTTTTCTCCCTTTTGCATCAGGGAGTAGTCATAAGCGCCCGCCACAATACGGCCCGATTGCACAAAACTGCCGTAAGAGGTTCCGCCGACATCGACAATTTCAATACCTTCAACCGTTTGCGCACCATGTCCGCCGAGGTTATTGATAGCGACGTACGTCGTGCCCGCCAGCACGTCGCCGCCGACGATCATTTTATTGCTCGGCGAGCTGTCATCTCCCAGCACGCTGTTAAACAGCAGCATCCCGCCATTACCTGCATAATCGCCGGTCACCCTCAGGGTGTCCGCCGCGTTGGGCGCGGAAAAGGTGATGGTGCCATTATTGGTCAACTGGCCGACAGCCGAACTGCCAGTCATATCCCAGCGGCTGGTACTATCCAGCGCCAGCGACGTCGCATTAGTGACTGCGCCATTCAGCATCGAAGACGACGTTAGATCAATCGCCACGCTGTTAGCGACGTCAGTGGAGGTAATATCGCCATTTAACTGGCTGTTGGCGGCCGTTAAGGTCACAGTGCTGTAGAGGTTGTTGGCGGGATCACCCGCATACTCATAATGACTAACGTTCATCAGTTGGCCGTTGCCGCCGCTGAGCGTAGAGTCATTTACCGTTAGCGCCAGCATCGTGGTATCGACATCGATTGCCTGCGCCTGCGCGCTTTGCAACGTCACATTTTTCAGCGATACGCGATTGCTGAGCGTGGTGGAGTAACCATTCACATACAGCCCGCTTGCCGCGTCGCCAGACGTCACGATCGTGCTGTTGCTGATATCCAACGCCCCTGCACGACTCCATAGCCCAAAGCCTTGTTTGCCCGTGGTGGTAACGCGCACATTATCGGCGGTAATAACCGAGCCGGGATAGACCAATAGCCCCGGCGCGAGTTCGCCGTGTGTGGCGATATCGCTGTTGGTCAACGTGCCCTTCCCGCCGGTTGCGGCGAACAGGCCAGCCCCGCCGGTGCCGTGGGTGGTTATGGTTAGCCTATCGCCCGTGAGCTGCTGATTTCCGCTATATAGCGCATAAGAATTGAGTCCCGCGGTTTCGAGGGTACTGTGAGTAATCGTTGCCGTGCCGCGCTGCGCGTTCAGCGCGATGGCACGATCGCCTGCGGTAGAAAGGGTGGCATTGTTTATATTGACGGAGGAGTCAGTGGCGGTGACCCACACTGCATCGCTATATTTACCCTGGGTCGCGTAGCGGCCCCCTTCAATAGTTATTTTTGCCGCCTGGTTGGCATTCACTGCATAACTGCTATCGCCGGTTGTTGTGGCAACCGTATTGGTCAGCGTTACCTCACCCGCCATGATGCTGATGGCGTCAGCACTTTCGGTGGCGATGGTGCTATCGCTGACCTCCGCCATCGCGGAGCCCTGCGTGGTGGACCAGGTACCGTCCAGCACCAGCCCCTTAGCGTTATTCTGAGCAGCGATGGTAATATCGGAAAGCACGGCTGAGCTATTATTCGCAAGATAAATGCCGCTGCCAGCGTTACCGCTGACGTTAATTTCCAGATTGTCGCCAGTGAAAACGCTACTATCAATCCACGCACCGCCGCCGCGCGCCCCGCTACTGGTAAGAAACAGCTGGCTGCCGTTAAATTCCGCGCCGTTTTTTGCCTGGATAATAAAGGCACCGCTTGTGTCATTTACAAGCGTCAAATTATCGAAATGGAGTTTTCCTCCATCTACGACAATAGTGTTACTGTTTGCGGCGGAAGCATAATTACTTACAAGGAGATAGATTGGTAACGCGCAGAGTAAACGATGCCACTCACCCTGACTGGTGTGATAATTGTCCATAGTATTGCCTTATAACTATTCCATTTATAAACACAGCGTGTTTCTTTCATTACATCCACAGCGGGCAACAAACGAGGCGTAACGATAAAACTCAGCCTGGTTTGAGGCACCCATCTTACGACTGGCGTTACGATAATGGGTGCTGATTGTCTTTGGCGAGCGATTCAACATTCGTGAGATATCGCCGCTGTTGTAACCCTTGCCAATTAAGAGCATGACATCGTTTTCCGCATCCGAAAGCTGGGCGTATTTCTTTAATCCGAAGCTCCAGTAGGCATCTTCTTTATTGAGATGAACGTGATAGTCCGCAGTAGCGATTGCCAGTATTTTACCGATCTTCATCGATACATCGTTGAGCGTTTGATTACGGGCCAAAAAGGGAACATGCAGCGTTAGCTTTTCTGGTACCCTGTTTTCTTTATGCCAGCGATCGCTGCTATTACGAATTTTCTTTTTATTCAAAACATTAATCGTTACATAATCATCATAGAAGATGATGTTAGCGTCTTCCTTACTCATTTCGTCTGTTGATAATGCAACACGCGCCTCGTTTAGACGTGCGTTTGCCAATTGACTCAAAATTAAGGATTTTACCCCTAACCCACGATAATAGTTAGAATCTCTCAACAGTATATTCAACATATTCCACACCCATGTATTGCATTCCCTTACAAGGAAAATTACCCCCAAAAACAGCGAGATAAACATTCAGCGAAAACTGTATTCGCTATGCGGAAATGGTTCTCTATAGAACCCCACAAATTAAGAAAAAGCTCACCTTGATACTATTCAAAAACCTCTCTCCTGGTAATACCCATCAATTATTTTAGGATAATTCGCCAAGAAAACGTTCAAGGTAAGACCTTAACTTGTGCGTTAAATTTCTTTATTTAAGATAGGTTAAGATTTATTAAAGAAGCTTCAGATCGACCTTTTCAGACTCCACGTCGTAACGACCATTCATACATAAATCTACAGGATGGGGCTGCCAGTCAATCAGCCCTCGAATCTCAAACGCAATAACGGCATGCCTCGCCATATGCTCCCTTTCCTGCAATGATCGCACCAGCAATGTTTCGGGGATAATACGTGGTTCGAAGCGAATGATAGCCTTACGGATTGCTCGCTCGATAACCTGCCAGTTATTCCGATTTTCAGGACTACCAATCAACGCCGGAATACCATAATTAAGCACTGATTCCGTCACTGCTCTATAGCGTTGCTCATTGATCGTGTCCTCGATGTTGGTATGATTTATTAAATCAGCAATATCTTTCTGAACCAGTTGACGTATCGTTTTAGCGTCGACAGGCCGGGCGCGATCGTGAGGGCTTTTAGGTTCGTCATCCTGTAACCGCTCCAGAAGAGTGGGTAGATAGCGGCCTCCTCTGGTTAACGACTTATTCGAAGACAATCTCACCCACCTCCATGATCGAATGTTCACAGCTGTCGGTAATCAGTACCTTACGGCCATGGCCGAGAATAAGCAGATCGGATAGCGAGGACCACTCTGTCTTTGACCCCAGTTTATAGCCTTGTTCATCATCCGTCATAATCGGGTAGCGTGCCGGAATGAAGCCAAAATACTCTTCCCCCGCAACGTTAACGGATGCCTGTGTCCAGAGAAGGTCCAGGAGATCTTTCGGTTTTGAAATGCGTAGCTGTTGAACTTCAGAGAAAGGCAGCCACCGATATCCTCCGGCACAAATAAATTCACATACCGGCCCAAGACGGCCATCGCTGTCTGCAATCCAGGAAAATTCGCCCAAAGTATCACTTTTGCCATGACTTTCCGGCGCAAGTTCAAATGCTTCAGATCGCGTCATATCCGATAACTTCATATTGCCCTGGCAATATTGCCCGTTCGCCTCATGTAGTTTCTCCATCCACAGTGGCATATCGCCCTGCAACGTTGCGGCCAGACGCTCACCGGATAAAACCTGCGTGCGCTGCATTTCACTAAAGACGAGGTTTTTATATAGCTCACACTGTTTTTTCATTTCCTCGTCGAGCAGCGATAAGGTCTGCAGTTGTAGTAACGCGCTGTTCCATGCGCCGTCAACGCAATACAATTTAAACAGCACTTCACGGGCTTTGAGATCCTGCGGAGACGCCTTCACCTGGGAAAGAACCTGCGCCAGCAAATCATTAAGAGAAGAGGTTTTTAATGTTTCGGTTAATGTCGTAATATCCTGCATAGTAGTAACTCCTGTTATTAATAGTGTGAATCCAGGCCAATCTTGTGGAAATCACGGAACACCAGTTCCGGAACCTGATAAGTTCCTTTCGCCACGATGTGCTCTGGTGAAAGGGATTTGAGTAAATCGATTTTTTCTTCTTCGGCAAAAATATCGTCCGGGACACCGCTGTTTTCAAAATCAGGCCAGACCTTTTCCATCAGATAAGTTCTGTCGACGATACATTCCGTTAAGGTCTTTTCTTTTAAACTTTCGTTTACGCGGTCAAATTTATTATCGGTTTTGATAAGATAAGCCGCTTCATTGCTGACATTATCGTAATACTGGCGCCCTTGCTCTTGCCATATAAGGAATCGTTTGTACTCGATTTCAAGCATTTTCAATACATCATTACTGTTCATTTGCGCGATGACATTATTGAAATAATGTAAGTCATTTATATAACTGCCCCCGTTCGGCAAAATCGCCTCAACTTCAGGGATTTTATCCGCCGCCTGCCAGGTATTCTCCGCGCCGATAAACGGCAAAAAACCCTGATGCGTTAGCGCGTCGGCCTCCTCAGTGGACGTCTCCAGCTTAAAGTGGCCGATCTGAAGATGACTCCCGATGCGCAGGGGCTGGCTCTCGCCGTAGCGGAGCTCGACGCCGTCGAGCAAACAGATGGCGTTGACGCAAAAGTTCCGCATGACCGGACGGGTTAAATGCCAGTAAAAAGCCACTGCATCTTGTCCCTCCGGTACCTGGCTGTGGGGTCCAAAGACCCCGCTGCTTACCTCCATTGCGATGGCCCGATCCGCCGTAATATTTTCCTGCAGCGTCACGGGCTGGCGCGATACGGGCCATTCAAAACGGAGCTTCATCGCGTTAACCGATATAGACATCGCCAGAGCCCGTTACGACAGCCGCACCGCACCCGGTTACATCGCCCAACCTTGCGGCCGGTACCCCGTTGATAAAGACCGTTCCTGAGCCGACGGCCACGGGCGCTGCGCCATGCAACAGCGCGCATGGCGCGATACTGACGCCCACCATCGCGGCTGGAATGCCATTAACGTAGACATTGCCCGACCCGGAACATAAGGCACCACCGTGAGCGGTGGCATCTCCGACACGTGCTGCGTTTTGCATACTTCACTCTCCCTTAAAAATAGTGGGTGACGACGACAGGTCTTCACCGTCAGATGCACATTAAGGTTCAGGCGTTTCGCTGCCTGTCTCCGTTGGGGTTTCCGTCGGGGTTACCGTCGGGGTTACCGTTGGCGTTTCCGTCGGGGTCTCCGTTGGGGTTTCCGTCGGGGTTTCCGTCGGGGTTTCCGTTGGGGTTTCCGTTGGGGTTTCCGTCGGGGTTTCCGTCGGGGTCTCCGTCGGGGTTTCCGTCGGGGTCTCCGTTGGCGTATCCGTCGGAGGTTCCGTTGGCGTCGGGAGCGGCGGTAATGGAATCTCAACGCCAAACAGCGTTGAAATCACAGGCAGGCCACGCAGGCCAATCATTCCACCACCGCCGCCGCCGCCGCCTCCACCGCCGCATTTATCGCAGCAGTCGCCAGGGTTAAGTTCGACTGTGCCGCCCTGGATAATGACCTGATCGGAACCCACGATTTTGATTTTCTTCGCCGAGAGCACCAGCTCACCGCCTGCCGAGAGCGTCATCGCTCCGCCCGCAACGGTCGTGCTCGCGCCGCCGACAGCCAGAGAGTGATATCCCCCCACATTGACCTGCTGAGCGCCGCCAACAGATAAAGAGTGGTAACCACCTACGTTCGTCATAAACGCGCCGCCGACGTTAATTCCCTTCGCAAGCGCAACGGTATCGGTCTGGCCTCCTCCCACCTGAATGGCCAGCGCGCCTCCGATCATGGCGCTACTGTTACCGATCACATCCGACATATAGTTCGCGCCAACGAACAGATTTCGCGACAGGCCGACATTCACGTCGGAATTCATGCCGATCGTCTGCTCCTCGTTTTGCTTGGTTAAACGAGTCATATTGCGCTCGGCCTGTTCCCAGTACTGCTCAAGTCCGGGCTTATCTTCAAAGCGAATGCCGTTAAAGTTACTTCGCCCACCGCCAACGGTGCGGCTAACCAACCCGCTCTGCGTAGCGTTTACTGGCAGATCCCACGGCGGCATTGTGACGTTGTTGTACAGGCTGCCGATTATGAGCGGTCTGTCCGGATCGCCGTTAATAAAGTCGACTATCACTTCATGGCCGATACGGGGAATATAGATCCCGCCAAAGTTGTTTCCGGCCCAGGCCTGGCTCACACGTAGCCAGCAGGAGTCGGACTCTCTGTTTTTGCCATAGCGATCCCACAAAAAACGCACCTTTACGCGGCCGTATTCGTCGGTCCAGATCTCTTCGCCATCAGGACCAACAATGATTGCCGTTTGCGGTCCGCTGGTTTTCGGCTTGGGCACCGTCATCGGGTGGCGATAAATCTTGGTGGTGGGCTGAACGGTAAAATCGCAGTGATAACGGAATTCGTCCATGCCGGTCACCTGATTAATCTCTTCCACCACCAGATGGCTTCGCAAAACCATGTATTCGCGGTTCGCTTTCTCGACGGGATAATTCACCAGTTCAAAATCACACCCGCAGGCAATACCGCGCAGTTCGCCGGCCCCTTCACAGCGTGACCCCAGCGCCCCGCGCTCTTCCATTCGCACCCGCGCCAGCTGCTCGCCGATATTGGGCTGCTCGTAATCACCTGGCCAATGGAAGATCTCCATCTCATTAAAACTGGTTTTCCGTGGCTTGCTGTCGAGCGCCATAATATCGGCACGTGATTTCGTAAAATCATAATCATTGGTGACCCATTTCCCGGAAGTAATGGTCTCCTGAAAATGGAACTGGCTGATATATTCCTGGTCCATCTTCGGACGATCGGCAGCATACTGAATTACGTGATAGGCTTCACTCGGGAAACGTTTATGCGCCCCGACGTTATCCACTAAAATCAGTTTGTGGTGCTGTTCGGCATGTTCAAAGAACCAATAAATACCCCACTCTTCCATTAACCGTTCAATAAAGTCAAAGTCGGTCTCACCATACTGAACCTGGAAATCCAGCAGCGGGTAGCTTCCCGACAGCCGTTTTTCTAACGGAAAATTGTAATCACCTAACACCTCATCAATAATATCCACTACGGTTTTTTGCTGGAATATTTTGAAATCAGAGGTGAGTTCTGCCAGATGCAGCCATGGACGAATCACAATTTCATAGAGCGCCTGATTACCATCGCGTCCGATATAACGCGCACGTTGCACAATGCCTGAAATTTCCCGGGTATCTTTACCAATCGCAAAAATATCCCCCAGCCCGTTGCCATCCAGTTCAATGGTGACGGTCATTTCTTTGCCGATTAACGCTTTCAAATCGACATTTGATGCGGCCTGCCAGGGAATCAAAGGGTTAGCCGGGGTTTTAGCCGTAATCACATAGGAGTACAGGGACGACAGCGCCTCTTCACCATCCAGCTTAGAGATGACCAGAGCGGTATTGCCCAGCAACAACGGCATCGCCGGACTGCTTAATGTTATAGTACGTGACATATAATCACCTGATACGTTGTGAATCCAATATTTTTCTATGTCGACTTTCCCGCCATAACCATATCCCTGACTCGTTTAATAGGCAGTCAGGCCAGTTTTTCCATGGCATAACGTCAACACCATCGCTATTTCGGATGCAATAGTCTTGCTGTGATCCCTCCCTGAGTAAGGCCTGCGAACGAGTTTTAAAACGCCACGCTGGCGTCAGCGCAAAAGACTCCCAAAATGGAGAATAAGCACGCTGCAGTGCCGTGCGCCATTGCCGCAGCAATGGTGTGTTGCAGGCAGAAAAATCATTTTCCTGTACCATATTTAAAATTCTGCTCATCCAGAACGTCAGTGAAAAATCGGCCTGCATATTCTTATTCAGCCACTGGTGTGATACCGGGCTGTACATTCCCACAAGCGACTTTTCACCTTGTTCATTACAAAGAATCTTACACGCCCCGACATAATGATATTTATCCTGTGCAGTGCTGGACGATATGACAAAACACCACGGATAAGCCGTAGATAAATATTCATCTGTCATTGCCGCCGCCATGTTTGACAGAATTTTCTGAGAAATAAAAGCCTCCTTCTGACGCTGTTTTTTTCTCTTTCTGCAAAAAGGACTCGCACGCGACTCACCACCAAGTAAATACAGTCGTAGAGACATCTTTCCCTCGGATTTTAATATTCGCCAGGACAACGAAAATCTTTCAACATATCCACGACCAGTTGATCTTTGAAGGTTAGCCCCGCGACCTCAAGATCCGCACGTCTGGCGTCCAGAGAATAACGCAAAATCAGTTCATCAGTATCCGTTGAGGAAATATCGCGGGCGCTATCCAGCCAGCGTAAAAGCGACCATGGACCGCTAAACGTCAGCGACGAATTCCCCGTTGCGACCCTTGGGGTCACGTTCATTGTCGTTTTTGATACGGCACGCGACGTCGGCCAGACGATCGACGCCGATGAAACTGGACCGTGCGCATAATTCACCTGCTGACCATCAAAATTCATATTGAGCTGCGTAATCACCGGATCCAGATGCTGAACCGAAATATCAAACGCGAGCGCTAATTTTCGGCCATTCTCACCCTGGAAAAAGGCTTCGCGAATTTCCGCCGCCTGCTCAAAAAAAGCCAACATATTCGCATCATCCGTCTCAACATCGCCTTTATAGCGCCACGGCTGCGAAGAAGTATCGACTTTATCCGCGAGGTATTTTTTGTAATAGTCGTCGACCAGGCCGCCCACCGCGAAAAAGCGCTCAAAGTCAGCGCGTTTGACTTCACGCGAGGTATCGGCAAACGGATAACGCCCCTTCAGCGTGGCGCGGCAAACCTGCCCGATGCTCTCTTCAATCCCTTCATTGCTTCTGGCGATAGCCTCCTGGCTGGCGTGATGGTAAACGCTGTCCAGCAGCGGTCCCACCAGGTGACTCAGCGGATCGGGCCAGGTTTGCGATTCGGCACTAACTTTCAGGGCGGTATTCGGCAGCGACGGCGAGTTACCGTTTTTCAGCGCATCGTCGTAAATCACAAAAAGCGTGTATTGTTCGCTTAACGCCCCCATCAACTTGCCAAGCTCCGCGCCGGTCATGGCAGGGCTTCCTTCCTGCATCAGTTCCCGGCTACCGGTGGCAAATTCACGCAGCGGGGCAAACTGGTTATCAACCCGCTCTCTGAGCAACTTCTTTTCCATGCTGGCATAAGCGAGACTCACCTTTTCCGCCGCATTCAGAATTCGGCCTTTAGTGCTAACGTTATCAAGCAGCGATTTTTCATCGCTTTTCGCCAGCGTCGTCTCCTTCACGATGCGCTGAATGAGATTCACCAGCGGCGAACTGGAGGCGCTGAGCGTTCGCAGCATATAGATATTTGCCGCGACACCTGCGCTGCCGTAATCCTGCGTGAGCACGTTCTCTTTAATACGAATATTGCTCAGAAAGTCCTGCCAGTACCGGGTATATTCATCCAGATAGAGGGCGAGAATTTGCTGCTGCACCGGGTTAACCAGCGTGCCGTCGCTGCCGAGGGCCACCTTTGGCGGCGCGGCGTCCGGCTTCGCTTTCCCCAGCACCCAGGCATCCTCACGCGTTAACAGCATCAGCTCCGGACCCATTTTTTTTTTAAACGCCTCGTAATACCCGGCCCGGGTAAAAAGGCCGGGAATGGCGCTCCCGCTATACTCCTCGCTCAAAGTAAACAGGTCACCGCCCTGGGATTTTGCCATTTCACCGAGGGTTAAATCCGCCGGCGCGTCCTGCGCCAGGGAGGCTTTGATACGCCCATAAAGGCGGCTGGCTAAGTCTTCGCGTTCCAGCACCGCCCGCGCGTATTTCACCAGGCCTTCATCCACATCCTGACCAAAACGCCGCCACTCCGGCTCCGCAAAAAGCTGGGTCAGATGCGAGACAAAAATCTGCCGCTCTTCATAGGGCTGGAGCTTGCCGATGCGCTCCCACAGTTGGGTAATGCTGACGATCATCTCTTGCTGGTCGAACTTGCCCTGGCCGGTGACCTGCAGATAGAGCTTTAACAGGCTGTAGATGCGCGCCGCGTCACCGCTTTCAATCGCGTCCTGTAACGACACCACCACCTGCTGCTGGATCTGCGGCAACAGCAGCCGCTGAAGGAAGTATTGATAGAGCGAGTCCGACGCTGTCGCCACATCCGTGCCGGTATACAGCCCATAACGCCACGACAATATCGGGTTCAACACATCCAGCGTGCCATAGTCCGGCAGCGAGTGTGAAAGCGCCAACAGGCGCGGCAGCATGGTGTCGTTCGCCGCCTGGTTGAAGCGGTCTACTTCTCCGCGCAGCGCGGCAACTTTCGTCTCGATGGCATCCAGATAACCGCTGTTGTTGTGATAGCTGTTATAGAAGCCGTTTAACAAAATAAAGGCGATCGCGATGCACAGCGTATGGCCAAGGAAGCGTTGCAGGCGGTACTTTGACTGGTTAGCCAGGTTATAGCGCGCCAAATGCAGATCCTTAACGATCACGTCGCTAAAGGGCTGTTTAAGAAAATACTGCCGCCCGTAAGAGACATCGTTAACCAGAAAATCCTGGTCGTCGGACTTCGCGCTCAGCGACGCCATCCCCTCCGGTGACTTATGTTCGACGTAGTTTGACCAGTGACGAATCACGCTCTGGTTATTCAGCAGGTTAAAATCAATCGGCTGATGGCTGCTGCTAAAATAGATACCGCGCAGCTGGGTATAGCTTTGCGTTTCATCGTAGCGGGAGGCAAAAAAGATGTTATGTACCACTTCCGCCACCATGCCGGAAAGCAGGTGAAAGTCTTGCGGCAACGCATACATCTTTTTGCGATCCCGATGGTCATACTCCTCCTGCTGACGCACGATCATCTCGCGCTCCAGGCGCTCTTCAAGGAGGGAGAACTCCTCGACAATCTGGCTACGCAGCCCCGAGACGGAAACGGTTTTGACATCGCCATAAGGGAACGTCACGCCCCAGACCTGCTCGCGTTCCTGATCGGTCAGGATCCTGAAATACTCGGTAAAACCCGGTAACTGATCGAGTTTCGTCACCAGCACATACACCGGAAAACGCACGCCGAGCGTCTGCCGCACATCCTCAATTTTTGCCCGCAGGCTGGCCGCCAGCTCAAACAGTTCGGCTTTATTGCGGCACATCACGTCGGCGGCGGAAAAGGACAACACCACGCCGTTAATCGCCTTGACCGGCCGGTGTTTTTTCAGCGCTTTCAGGATAGCTCGCCACTCGCTGAGGTATGTTTCCGGCTCGCTGATGTATTTCCCGGACGTGTCAAGATAGATAGCGTCATTGGCGAACCAGCATTCGCAGTTGCGGGTAGGCGAGGCAGGCTTGCCGACCTGATTCAGCTGCTCCGGCAGCGGGAAATTCTGGCCGGATGCCAGGATCGCCGACGTTTTGCCGGCGCCAGCGGTCCCAATCATCATATACCAGGGCAGCACATCCAGCGGCTTACGTGCCAGGATCACGCGCTGGAAAAACGACAGCGTGCCGCGGCTTGTATTCACGTAGTTGACCGCATTGCTAATGACCGCCATCACTTCCGAGCTATTATCGTCCGCGACCGGCCCCTTATTGCGGGCAAACTTATTGAGCAGCTCAGGGTTGTCTTTCAGCGCCAGCAGTAATAACCACAAGCCATATAACAACGCGACCAGCAAAATCACGGCAATGATCGCCAGCCTGACGCTCACCGGCGCAACTGGCCAGCTTTCGCCCACCAACAGGAAGGGGCCAAATACCCAGACAATGACGCACAGCGTTGCGGTCAGCGCAATAAACGCGGGCCAGCCCAGCCAGAGACAGACGAGACAAAACGCCGCCAGCAGAATAAAAATAATGCGCGACTCAATGCTCTGCAGAGGACGAGACTCACCAAATCCAAAGAACGGTCCCAGGAACCAGATGGCGGCGATCAATAACGCCACACCGCACACAATCAGCAGCGTCTTCATAAACCGCGTGGTGAAGACTCTATTTAAATAAGACATTGTCGTCCTCATTAGTACGTGACAAAAAACTCGACACGGCGATTCTTCGCCCTTCCCTGAGCCGTCGCATCGGACGCCACGGGTTGACTACTCCCCACGCCACGGACTTTCACTTTGCTTTCAGGCAACCCGGCCGAAATAAAATATTGCGCTACTTCCGCCGCTCGTTTTTCCGAGAGCACAACGTTATTGGGCAAGCCTGGCCGACTGATCGGGGTGGCGTCCGTATGACCAACAATTACTACGTCACCGTTCACGCGTCGGACTTCGCTGGCGATACGTTCAATGACGTTCACCATCTCCGGCTGAACGCGGACAGATCCGGACAGGAACAGCGCATCCCCTTTCAGCACCACTTTGCTCTGCTTCTGGCTCTCATCCACGCTCAGAAGCTGCTGCCTGATTTCGTTACGCAGCAGCACCGCCAGCTTCAGACGCATGGCAGGTTGCGCCACGGGCACGCTGAGGTTTTGCATGGCATAGATGCCATTGGTGATGCCATCGCTGCGCGACAGTAACCAGAATTTGCAGCAGAGAAACGCCGACGCCACCAGTACGCCTGCGCACAACGCGCTTAGCCGTACGGGGATCACTATCTTCTCGCGCACCGCTGGTCCGTGCGGCTGCAGACCATGCGGCGACAGCGTGGGCGGAGTGGTGTTTCGCGTGCTTTGGATCAGGGTCAGCAGACGCTGGCGGATTTTGCTGAGCTGGCGATCGCCATCTTCAATAATGCTGTAGCGCCCTTCAAACCCCAGCCCCAGAATGCGCAGCAATACCTCCAGCACATCCGCGAATTCGGTAGGATTCATGGAGAGACGGCCAACCAGCAGGAAGAATTTATTCCCACCGTCGTTATCCCCTTCAAAGTGGTTCAGAAGGTTGCTCTGCGACCATCCCGCCTCAAGCCCCCATGCCGTGGTATGCGCCGCCTCATCCAGCGCGGTGCAGAGGCAATAACGCACGATCGCCATCTTTTTCCACGGAATATTCACCTCGTCGCAGACGACGCCGAACAGGGTAATCTGGCTCTTAAGGGTGTTTTTGAGGATCTCTACATGGGTGATATCCTTAATTTGCTCCGGCATATCGCCAAGCGAGCGCAGTAGCGGTTGCGCAGCCTCCAGCAGAGGATTTTCCGCCGCCTTCACGCGTAAGATCCGCTGCTGCACACTTTCGCTTTTCAGCGCGTGTTCGCCACGCGGCGCATGCTCGCCAACCGGCCCGGCTTCACCTTTCGACGTCGCTTCCGGTTCCTGTATCCAGTCCCCTTGTTCATCCAGAAGGAACTTACCCAACGCCTGCGGCGAGCTGTCCTCGAACTCCGTCGGTTCCGCGGAGACTTGTGGATTAATATCGTCTTTCATCAGTTCCTGATTCCCCAAAGTTCCATCTTCAGGCCAGGGAACTCACCCGCAATATGCAGCGCCAGCGCGCCAGTGGTTGAAATCTTGTCCCAGAAAGGCCCATTTTTGAGCAGCTCAAAATAGACGTAGCCCGTGCTGTACGGGATCTGCCGCGGCGGTACCGGCAGCCCCTGCAGCACCAGGCCCGGCAGGTGCGAGCGAACCAGTTCATGGAGCTGTTGCGGTGCGCTGATTTTGGCCTGCGCCTGGAACTGCTGGAGCAACACGTCCATCGGCAGCTGCGCATGAACCGCCAGCACCAGGTTTGAGAACGAACGTAACTCGTTCGGCAGCATCGAGGCCGCCCAGACACCGTTGCCTTTAGCCTGCAGGTCAATAAGCTGCCCGGCCCGCACCAGGATCTGGTTCAGCAGGTCATGCACATCGTCGACCAGGGGACGAATGGAAGGATAGAGGCTGGCGTGGTCATAGCCCGGTGCGCTCTTGGGACGACGCGTTTTGGTACGCACAAAGGTCGAAAGCTCGCCGGCCAGCTTCGCCAGCTCTTCGTAAAGCACGATAGGCGGTAGTTCTGGGATATGGCGCAGGTGATCGAGAATCGGCTCGTATTTATTGAAAATCTGCAACAGCAGATAATCCACCACCTCGGAGCTGGCGCTGGCCTTGCCGTCTGACGCCGACAGGCGATGCGCCAGCATTCCGGCGCGCATTTTGACCAGACCATTAAGATGGGTCAGCCATTCGCTCAGCAGGGGGTTAGCCGCATAGCCGGTGACGGGCGGAATATAATCGTCCAGATGCAACAGCACGCTGCCATCGGGCTGAATCGCCTTGACGCGGGTCAGCGGCAGACCAATCCACGATTCGGTCATTTCCGTTTGCGACATCAGCCTGAGCCGCAGTTTGGCCAGTTGAACCGGCTTCGGCCCCTGGCGAATCGCATTGGTATCGCAGAGTTCCGCCTCTTGCGCGTGAAAACGCGCCAGCGAGCTGACATCATGCTGGCTGAAGATGGTCTCATCGCTATTATCAAGACGTAACGGTACCGCCAGAAAAATCGTCTTGCCCAGGTGTTCAGGCAAAATCGTGAGCGGCTCGGGTAAATCAGCGTGATCGGGCACATCAAAAGGCGTACCGTCCGGCAATACACCGCGCGCGGTCCGCAGCACCAGCTTGCCATACGACAGCGCCTCGCGGTCGATTTCATACTGCGAGAATCCCCAAAAGAAGGGGCTCAGAGTTGATGCTCTTTTATGTGCGTAGTATTCAAAATAGCGTTCTTGCTGTTGAAAAAGCTGCGGACGAAGAAACAGCCCTTCACTCCAGACGACTTTATTCGTTCTCACGGTTTAATCCATTTCTTTAATTGTTATTGCTGTTTTCTGGAAATGCACATTCAACTCAAGCGAATCATCGCTAAAGAAACTCGGCCGCCACCACGATGTTTTCTTTTCTGGCAGATCCCAACTCGCCAGCCAGAGAGAATCATTTAGGCTGCGATAGGCACCAATGAAAGCAAGGCTGCGTGTAGTACCGTCTGGTTTAATCAGAATGGTGCGCGACTCTCCGGGTTGTAAAATCGCTTCATAGACTTTTGAAGCTGCTGCCTGTACAGGCTTACTGGTCCCATCAACAATTTCATAAAAATCCGCATTGGTTAAAACATCCAGATCCTTGACGTTATAAATAAATATATTGAGTGGCGCCGGGTCGCCCATTTCATTTGGGTTAATATCGCTTGCCGCCAGCAGATTTATTTTTATTTCATCACCATCGGTCGCCGGACTGCTGCTTCCACTACAGGCGACTAAAAAGAGTGACAGTAAAAAAACTGCCGTTCCTTTGAGTATGTGTTTTATTTCTTTTCCGCTCAGCATACGTTTCCACTCAATCCATCCAAACTGCGTCATTATGAGAAGAGTTTGCCGCCGCAGCGGCAAAACTCTGTCAGCGAACCTGGCGTTAATTAGCTGCGCAGGTTAGCTTTTACGTCATAACTTGTAGAAATTACGCCAGACTTCGCGCCTTCGGCGTTCTGCATGACGTAATCCTGAGTCAGTTTAGTGAAGGCGAACGTCACACGTTCACGCGGGCGCGTTTCGTCAGCGTGGGAACCGGCTGTTTCAACGCGGGTAATGATGACATCGGAGAATTTAATGGTCAGATATTCCAGCGGATCGCCGCCAGCTTTACGAATCACAAACTGAATGTCCTTAATATGCTTACCGGACAGGCAGTAGCTCAGCAAATTAGTACTGGCCTTATCGACATAGTGCTCAAAGCAAAAATCTTCAACCGTTGCTTTACCTGCACCGCCGCCGGAACCGCTGTGCATATTTGAACTCTGCGCGCTGGCCCAATGCCAGGAAAGCACTTCGATTTCATTTTTATGGGTAGCATCAAGAGATTCGCCTTCGATGCCATCAATTTTAATAAACATATCCTGAGCCATACGATTTCCTTAATTAGCTCTTAGTAACAACGTTACTCAAACAGTAACGAACGAAATGAAGACAAAATAGTTTTTGCCTTTCACAGTGCGCAGAAATCCCTGCGCAACCGCATTTTCAAGAATAATGAGACTATTATTCTTATTAATTCATTGACTGAATTACGCCACGTCTTTCAGTGACGGTAATTTAGCGACCATGCGCAAAGAAACGGTCAGACCTTCCAGTTGGAAATGAGGACGCAGGAAGAATTTCGCCTGGTAATAACCCGGATTGCCTTCCACGTCTTCCACCACCACTTCCGCCGCCGCCAGCGGACGGCGCGCTTTGGTTTCCTGCGATGAGTTAGCCGGGTCGCCATCGACATAATTCATGACCCAGTTATTCAGCCAGCGCTGCATATCTTCACGCTCTTTGAACGAACCGATTTTGTCGCGCACGATGCACTTCAGGTAATGTGCGAAACGTGAACAGGCGAACAAATACGGAAGACGCGCGGAAAGGTTGGCGTTGGCCGTTGCGTCTGGATCGTAATATTCCGCCGGTTTCTGCAATGACTGCGCGCCAATAAATGCCGCGTAATCGGTATTTTTACGGTGAACCAGTGGAATAAAGCCATTCTTCGCCAGCTCAGCCTCGCGACGGTCAGAAATCGCGATTTCCGTCGGGCATTTCATATCCACGCCGCCATCATCGGTCGGGAAGGTATGACACGGCAGATCTTCCACCACGCCGCCGCTCTCTACGCCGCGAATCATGGTGCACCAGCCGTAATGCTTGAATGAGCGGTTGATGTTGACCGCCATCGCATATGCGGCGTTAGCCCAGACGTATTTGCTGTGATTCGCACCGTCGGTATCTTCTTCAAAATTGAAGTTATCCACCGGGTTAGTGTTGATACCGTAAGGCAGACGAGCAAGGAAGCGTGGCATCGCCAGACCGATGTAACGAGAATCCTCAGACTGACGCAGGGAGTTCCACGCGGCATATTCCAGGTTCTGGGTAAAGATTTTCGTCAGATCACGCGGGTTAGCCAGCTCCTGCCAGGAGTCCATCTGCATAACGGATGGCGAAGCGCCGGTAATAAACGGCATATGGGCAGACGCCGCCACCTTACCGATGGAGGAGAGCAGATCCACATCCGGCGCGCTGTGGTCGAAATGGTAATCTGCCACCAGGCAGCCATAAGGTTCGCCACCAAGCTGACCGTACTCTTCTTCGTAGATCTGCTTAAACAGCGGGCTTTGATCCCATGCGATCCCTTTGTAGCGCTTCATGTTGCGACGCAGGTCATCTTTGGAAATGTCCATGAAACGCAGCTTCAGCTTCTCATCGGTTTCGGTGTTGTTCACCAGGTAGTGCAGACCGCGCCAGGCGCTTTCCAGACGTTGAAACTCTTCATGATGAAGGATCAGGTTTATTTGCTCTGACAGCTTAAGGTCAATCTCCGCGATAATCGCCGCGATGTTTTTGTAAGCATCGTCGGCCATGGTGATCGAGGTAGAGAGCGCCTGCTCCGCCAGGGTTTTCACCGCCATTTCGACCGCCGATTTCGCCTGCTCGGATTTCGGCTTAAATTCACGGGTCAGTAACGCATTAAAATCATTTTGCGTTGCGGCCTGCGGCGCGGCCTGCTTATGGTTTTGTGCTTGAGTTGCCATTTTGATCTCTCTGATTCACATTCAGGACGCGGCTTCGTCAGCCTGTTTAGGTTTTGGCGCCGATGCCAGGGTGTTCAACAGCGACTTGTCATTCAGCACCTTCATCACCAGGCTTTCCGCGCCTGCTTTACCGTCCATATAGGTCTGCAGATTGGCGAGCTGCGTACGGGCTTCGAGAAGCTGAGATAATGAATCAACTTTGCGGGCGATCGCATCCGGAGAAAAATCGTCCATGCTTTCAAAGGTCATATCGACCATCAGCTGCCCTTCACCCGTTAAGGTGTTTGGCACCGCGAACGCCATACGCGGGCGCATGGCTTTCATACGCTCGTCAAAGTTATCGATATCGATACTCAGGAATTTGCGGTCCGCCACAGGCGGCAGCGGCTCAAGCGGTTTTCCGGATAGATCCGCCAGCACGCCCATGACGAACGGCAGTTCAATTTTCTTTTCACTGCCATAGATTTCTACGTCGTACTCAATTTGTACGCGCGGCGCACGGTTACGTGCGATAAATTTTTGTGAGTTACTCTTGCTCATATGGATATATACTCTTTAATCACCGTTTATGTATAAATCATGACTGGTCTGATAGTTAACGTTCAGATAATTCGCTGATTCCACTCCCTGTTATTTATAAACAAGCTCGACTCCCGCTACCGTCTGGACTTTGCCGGCAGTAGCAGCTGAGTCACCCTTCGCATAATAGCTCGCTAAAAACCTATGACTTAATGGGTCTGCCGTGGCAGAAATAATATAGTCCTGGCCTGAGGTCGCATCATCGATAATGACCTGCGAACTGTCTTCTTTACGTAATCTGATCTGAACATTTTTGCTCATATCAGGTCCCGTATCGTTAATAAGGTTTCCCGTTGCGGTATCCGTGCCGGAGATGCTGCTATTGAAAAACACCGCAACGGTCCTGCTGGCCGGGCACTCTTTCAGGGTAATATTAAATGGTACGCTGCCCGCTTCGCTGCCATTGGTCTGCAGCGAAATAACCGAAATTTTAGGCAAGGTGACGACTTCATTATTGCTGCCATTATTAATCTCTACGACGCAGGTTTCGTCGGTATAGGTCCCGGTAAAATATACGTCCATTGAGTAATTAACTGCATAGGCGCAGGCTGTCGGGATCCCCAGCAGAACCAGGAAGAGTGTTTTTTTGATTAATGACATACCACCTCCACCTGCGTAACAGAACCGGCCGATTCACTTATTTTTTTAGCGATATCACTATTGGAGTAAATCGTGCACAGACGATCGCCAGATGCGTTTTTCACGTATAAATTACTGCTCTCAGCCTGCCAGCCACGAATAAACGCCATACCACCCTGGCCAATAATGCCCAGACTATTATCCAGCTGATCGAAAATATCGGCACCGATAGGCAAAGGCTGTCCCTTTCGATCCCGGACAATTAATACCGCAGGCGCTCCCACCTTCGTTTTGATATTCACTTTTACCGCGGCGCCCATTCGCGGAATAACCGTGCTTTCACTTTCCAGCACATCCACGTTATCAGGCAGTCCCACGGTATTCACCGCAATGGTGTTTTCACGATAGGGCGTGAGCGACGGCACAATCGCAAAGCCGCGGGAGTCGATGCGTGAACCATAGCCATTCAGCATCCTTGCCCCTTCTGCGCCCGGCGCGTCAATCAACGCAAACGGTGCATCGCCCAGTCGCGGCCCCAGCGTAACGCCGCCGCTATGCGCCACAACGCTGCCGTTTGCCGACAGTGAGAGCTGACGCGTCTTATTCCCCACCGACGCGGTCGCGCCAAGCTGTCCTACCGGCGCGTTGTAATTTACGTTGCCATTGAACGCCGCCTGCGTTGACGTATCCTGCGCTTTATTAAGCGAGGTGCCCACGCCGTAGCTCAGTTCATTCTGTACGCCCTGGCTGCCGATGGCATTCATCTGGAATCCGCTGCCGCCGTTATTGTCATGCGTGGCGGTGGAGTAGACCGTGTTGAACAATGGTTTTTCTGTGATGCTGCGCCCCAGCGGCACGCTGACGGACAGCATCACGTTATTCACGTTTCGGCCTTCGCTGTTATACGACCGGGAAGCCGACACCGACCACGAGAAATAGCGCTCGGATTTGCTATACGAGACCATGTACTGGCTGGTCGATGGTCGATCGTCCCAGTAGTTATAAAAATTACCGGAAAAATTAATCCTGCTGCCGTTCCATAACGGCTGACCGATGCTCACGGTAAAGCGCTGTCGGGTACGGTAATCCACCATGTAATCATTGTTTCTGGCGCCATAGCGCTCAAGCGCCGCATCGCGGAGGCTGTAAAACCCCGTTGATGAGTATCGGTAAGCTGCCAGCGTGACGTCTGTCGACGTGGTATCCAGGAACTTACTAAAACCAATATTAAAACTGTTGCCGGAGGAGACCTTGCCACCGCCAAGTTCACTTCGCGCGCGGGTCGCATCCAGCGATACGCCCCCCAATGGGGTATTAAACGCGTTTCCCAGCCCTACCGCGGCGTAGTGATCGGCCAGCTGGCCGCCGCCGTACAGGGTATACATATTGCCAATGCCATACTGGTAAAAGCCCTGGGCCACACCGGGTTCTTCGGCGAGTGCATCGTCCTGCAACTTACCGACCGTCACGCCAAAACGGCTTACGCCGGCGTGCAGCAGCATCGGCGGCGCGGAAAAGGGCACCACCTGCGTCCGCTGGCGGCCATCCGCCTCCGTCACCGTCACCTGCAAGTCACCGCCATATCCCATTGCGCCAATGTCGCTCAGTTCAAACGGTCCTGGCGGCACGGTTGTCTCGTATAGCGTCTGCCCCCGCTGCGTCACCTGGACTTTGGCGTTAGTTTCAGCGATACCGCGTACCATCGGCGTGTAGTAACGTAAGCCTTCCGGCAGCATACGGTCGTCAGACTGTAGCTGTATCCCCCTCACCGTCATGCTGTCGAACAGATCCCCGCTGGTCGAGCTATCGCCCAGCGTCAGCTGACTTCTGAGCACCGGAACGTCGCGCTGCAGATACGTCATGAGGGAGTGGGTATGCGTTGATCCCGTACTGCTCCAGTTGGTATTCAGCCGCTTACGAAATCGCCAGTCATACACGTTCAGTCCCATCATCAATCCCAGGTTGCCGCTGGCGGATCGATCGTTTCCCTCGCCGGACTGATTGACGCTCTGCTGAGCATAGGCGTTGGCGTTATAATCCAGTACCCCCGCCAGCACGCCAGGATCCCACGACGCAGGATCGGTATAACCACGCGGAAACTGCACCATGAAAGCCTGCGGAATAACCAGATTGAGATAAAAATCGCCGGGCAAATAATTCGCGCTCGCGCCTTCCACCCACTCGTCCACCCTGGCGCATTGCCCGCTTTCTGACGTCTCAGGTTTTGCCGTCACCTTAATTCCCAGATGACTCAGTTCGTCATACGTGAAGCATGGCTGGGCGCTAACATTGCCTTTAACAGGCTTAAACAGCACCTTACGCTGCCCCCGGCTCAGACCATTGACGGCGACCTGCACCGCATACTCCCCTGCCGGCGCCGGGTTGCCCTCGTAAAAACGAGAGACATCAACGCTAAGGCCGTGAATGAACGAGCTGTTAAATTTCACAACGTCATTTTTACCGCTGGTTGCCAGATCGCCGGTGCTGGCCTGTGCCAACACAGAAACGCTGGCGCCAAAAGAAGCGATAAGGATATGGCGTATCGCCGCCGCGATTTTTGATTCACGGATTGCGCGGCGTGCATGTTTTTTTATCTCTTTCGGATCCACGTCCTTGTCTCCCCCGCCAGGCGGTTCAGCGTCTTATTATTTCTTTATTGACAGGGTGTTACCCGTTGAATGAGTCAACTGATATTTAACAACGCCGCCATAATCGTTAATCAGGCGGACCTCAACGCTACCGATCGTTGCTGGCACTTTATTTTTACCCGCCAGTGCAAATTCTTTATTGCCAAACGGCGGGATCATATCCGCCACCAGAGGATATTGTGTGCTCCCTGAATAGGCGATCGCCGAATCAAATGAAAAATAATAAGGCGTTGGGTTATTCACTTTAATACCTCGGGTCGGGCTAATGATTTCCCAACGCAGTTTTTCGAATTCATTGGCACTGCTACTCTTTAACGCGGTCGGGCGATAAAATATTTTAATACGGGTTCTGAATGCCAGTTCCAGACGGTCGGTGTCTTGTACCTTTTCATTCATTGGCGGTATTTCCAGCATATTAAACCAGAACACCGACTCCCGATCCTGCGGCAATGGCATACCATTATAAATAAGACGTACACTCTGTCCTTTGCCCGGCTCTACACGATAAACGGGCGGCGTAGCGGTAAATGGCACCTTAATATTATTAATGTCAGTATTTTTATTGCCATCATCAACCCAGACCTGAACCAGTGTCGGTGTATCATTTTTATTATTGGTTCTCACCGTCTGCTCTTTTTCAGAACCGGGAAAAATCACCCGCGTACCGGATATGGTCATCCCGGCAAAAGCAACGTGGGTTGCCAGCGCGAAAAAGAGAAAAGCATTTAATAATAGTGCACGTTGATATTTCATAGTACTGTCCCGCAGGTAATACGGTCTATCTGATAAAAGAGCTTAACAGGGGCGATTTCTCGCCCCGGATTCAATCCTGGCGGAAAGACTTACGGATACGCGATGGTATAAGCTGTCTGCGCGTAAACCTTACCTACAGTGGTCGCACCCGTCGCGTAGTAACCGCCGTAGTAACGCATGGTCGCTTTACCGTCGGTCACGGTAGCAGGCGCGCCGGTTTCACCCAGTTTCAGCTGCTGCTCGTCAGAGTTATACAGACGGACCTGTACGTTCCCCGCCGTAGGGATACTCGCATCAGTAAACTGGTTGGTCAGGTTGCCAGTTGCGCTATCAACGCCAGTGCTGCCGATAGCTTCAAAGTGCGCGGCTACCTGAGTAATACCGGTAGGACACTTTTCAACGTTCAGGTCAAAACCTTTAGAACCCGCAGTGTCACCGGCCTTGGCCAGAGTCTGAATCGCAACTGTCGGCAGTTGTACCTGGCGATCAACAGAGTCAGCGGCAATTTCGCAGGTGCTGGTAATCAGTTCACCGTTAAACGTTACGGTACCCTGCGTGGCGGCCAGCGCAGAAGTTGATACTGTCGCCATCGCCAGCGCGCATAATGTCATTTTGAAAGTAGACATAACAAATTCCCTATATTAGCGTTATTCAAATTAAAACTTGTCGACCCTAAGATCGCTTTTTGGTTATTACATACTTCCTGTAGATTAAATTTTTAGCTTGCCCTCCACTTGCATCACAATATCAATTTCCTTTTCTTCAGATAAAATGCACTGCATAGCTATTATTTTATTTTTCGCCGATTTATCAGCCTGGTTTAAAAGTGCACTGCCAATCTTTGGTAAAATATTTTTCTCAATAAAACGAATCAGCATTCTGGCGCCGGTTTCCGCTACCGGACATTGTTCAACAACGTGCTGAACCAGTTCATCGCTAAAGGTTAACGCCATGTCATACTGCGCTTTCGCACGCTCAGCGATACGGTCCAAATGAATTCTGACAATATGCTGCAATGAATCTGTCGCCAGCGGTAAGTAAGGTATAACGGTGACGCGGCCTAAAAACGCAGCCGGAAATACCTTCAGCAACGCGGGCTGGAGTAATTTCAGCAAGCCTTCTTCATCAGGCATGGTCTGCGGATCGGTGCAGGTGCTGCTAATAATGTCGCTACCGGCATTGCTGGTCAGCAAAATAACGGTATTGCGAAAATCAATCTGCCGACCTTCACCGTCTTCCATCGACCCTTTATCAAATACCTGGAAAAACAGTTCATGGACATCGGAGTGCGCTTTTTCCACTTCATCCAGCAAAATGACGCTATAAGGTTTGCGGCGAACCGCTTCGGTTAATACGCCGCCTTCGCCATAGCCTACGTAACCCGGCGGCGACCCTTTCAGCGAGGAAACCGTATGTGCTTCCTGATATTCACTCATATTAATGGTGATCAGATTCTGCTTGCCGCCATAAAGCTGGTCGGCAATCGCTAGCGCGGTTTCAGTTTTCCCGACCCCGGAAGGGCCAACCAGCATGAACACGCCAAAAGGTTTTTGCGGATCGGCAAGCCCGGCGCGCGCGGTCTGGATACTCTGACTCAGGCAGGTTAGCGCGTAGGTCTGGCCAATGACTTTTTCCGCCAGACGTTGCGGCAGCTCCATGACGGCGCTGACGTCGTCTTTCAGCACCTGTCCCACCGGGATGCCCGTCCAGTCAGCCACAATCGCCGCTACTATGCTGGCGTTCACTTCCGTCTGCACCAGCGCCTTTTCACCGCGGATCTCGCTCAGCGTCGCTTCCAGTTCATTCAAACGAGACTGCAGGAAACTGATTTTTTCCGCCTCCGGCATCTGCGGATCTTCCACCGTGGCGGCAAGCAGCTGCTGACGGGTATCGATGATCGTCGCCACCAGTTCACACTCCTGCACCCAGCGCCGCTCCAGCATCGACGCTTCTTCTGCATGGTCGTCGATAGCGCGCTGAATCGGCTGAAGCCGTTTGTCGTCCTCTTTACCAAAACCGATGGCTTTTTCCAGCATGGACAGTTCAGCCTGCGCCGACTGCTGATGGAATTTCAGCAGCTGTAGCTCAGTCGGCGGCGCATGCTGCGCAACGGCGACCCTGGCGCATGCCGTATCCAGCAGGCTGATCGCTTTATCGGGCAACTGCCGGGCCGGAATATAGCGATGAGATAAACGCACGGCGGCGCGAATCGCCTCATCCATTACCCAGACGCCGTGGTGTTTTTCCAGTACCGGCAGCAGGCCGCGCAGCATGGCGATAGCCAGATCCTCCGACGGTTCGTCTACCTGCAGCACCTGGAAGCGTCGCGTCAGCGCCGGATCTTTTTCGATGTGGCGCTTAAACTCGCTCCAGGTTGTCGCGCCGATGGTGCGCAGCTGCCCGCGGGCCAGCATCGGTTTCATCAGGTTAGCGGCGTCCCCGGTTCCGGCATTGCCGCCCGCACCGACCAGCGTATGCACCTCATCAATAAATAAAATTACCGGTTCGACCGATTTGGCGGCATCTTCCAGTACCGCTTTTAAACGCGCTTCAAATTCGCCCTTCATGCTGGCACCGGCTGAAAGCGCGGTGACATCCAGCGTCAGCAGGCGAACGTTTTGCAGCGCGGGCGGTACTTCTCCGGCGGCTAACGCGAGCGCCAGACCTTCCACGACGGCCGTTTTCCCTACCCCCGCCTCCCCGGTGAGCAGCGGATTATTCTGTCGACGACGCAACAGAATATCGATCATGGTGTTGATCTCTTTATCCCGTCCCAGCACCGGATCAATTTTGCCTTCCCGCGCCAGCGCGGTCAGATCGGTCGAATATTGCGCCAGTCCGCCGCTCTGCGTGCTGCCCATCGCGTTGCTGGCTTCGCCCGGTACGCCCGCTTCGGCGGAAACCATTGCGCCGCCCGCTTCGCTCTCTTCTGCAGAGTCGCGAATAATGTAGCCAAGATCTTTGCTTAACTGTTCCAGCGGAATTTTTTCGAATACGGACGAAATGCCGAAAAGCGCGCGGCGTAATTCCATGGTGGTCAGCAGCGCCATCAGTAAATGGCCGCTACGAATACGCGTGTTCTCACACTCCAGGCTGGCAAATATCCATGCTCGCTCGATAGCCAGTTCAATATGATATGAAAAATCTGAAATAGAACTGGCGCCCGCAGGCAGGCGCGTTAATGCCTGCGAAAAATCACGCTCGAGTATTTCCGCATCAAGTTCAAAATGTCGTACAATTTGGCGGATATCGCTATCCTGCTGCTGATAAATCTGATTTAACCAGTGAATCAATTCAACGTAAGGATTACCGCGTAATTTACACAGCGTAGTGGCACTCTCCACGCTTTTAAACAGGCTTACATTAAGTTTTCCGAATAGGTTTTTTCTGGTAATCGCCACAACAAAACTCATCCCATTTTAATTTGACGTCGTTTTCGGCCACTACTCCTGTAGTGGAACAGATTTTCCCTGCCTGCGCTGGAGTATTCACAGAGGCACAACTGGCTACTTCGGATTAATACTAAACATACTTAGCAATAAGAAAAACCTTTAATCAGAATAGCAGGCAGGATTTAAGAAAATCGCTCAAACGGGATTCCTAATTTCGCCATGGACGATAAAAAGTGTGATCGTGAAGAACCCATTTAATTCTAGAATCCGGGCGATATTAAAGAAAGTCGCGAAATTGACGGGATGCAATGTGGAACACAACTTTCTAGATTACTATAACCAGGAACTGACGTTTGTCAGGGAAATGGCGCGTGAATTTGCAGAGCGGCATCCGAAAATCGCCGGGCGACTGGGGATGCAGGGCATAGAAACTGCCGATCCATACGTAGAGCGTCTGATTGAGTCATTCTGCTTTTTATCTGCGCGAACGCAGATGAAACTTGATGCAGAATTTCCAAAATTTACCCAACGACTACTGGATATCATCTATCCAAATTACAATTCACCGATGCCGTCGATGGGGGTCGTTCAGCTACAGCCGAATCTAAAAGAAGGCGATTTAACGCAAGGCTATGTCATTCCCAAAAAAAGCACTTTTTACAGTCGGTTATTGCCTGGAGAAATGACGCGTTGCGAATTCAGAAATAATCAGGACGTCACGCTGTGGCCGCTGGATATTGCAGAGGTACGGTTAACCTCTGTCCCTCCTGATATTCCTAACCTGGAAATTCATCGCCTCAACCACCAGCAGCTAAAGGGTGCACTGCGCATTAAGCTGCGTTTACAGGGTGATTTAGTATTTTCAGATTTGAACGGACTGGATGAGTTACCCATTTATATTCAGGGTGATGAACGCGTGGTATCACATACCTTTGAATTGCTTCACAGCAGGCATGTCGCGGTGGTGGTACGTAGCGGAGACGGTGAAAAAAATCAGCATCACGTTATCGTCAAAGATGCGTTGAAGTTTGAAGGCCTGGCACCAGATCAGAGCCTGTTGCCCTTGCAATGGAATATGTTCCACGGGCACACACTGATTCAGGAATATATCGCCTGCCGCGAGCGATTTTATTTTTTCTCGATCGCCCAGCTGGCCACCGCGCTGGAAGGGAATAATACCAATGAAGTAGAAATTATTATACTGCTCAACACATTGCCGCAGGATTTGGTGCCGCATCTGGACGCCTCGCGTTTTTTACTTCACTGCACTGCGGTGATTAACCTCTTTCCCAAACGCGTGGACCGAATTGAAGTTAACCGCGCGCTGAATAATTTCCACATTGTGCCGGATCGCAGCCGTCCTATGGACTATGAAGTCTTTTCCGTCGATAAAGTCTTCGGCTTGCAGGCGGAAACCAGCGAAGAGCTAACCTTTAATCCGCTCTATCAGACCCGACACAGCGACACCGGTAATTTTGGCCGTTATTTCTCTATCAGACGTGAAGTCAGGGTGAAAGAGGCGAGCCACCGTAAATATGACACCCGCACGCCCTACAGCGGCACGGAGATTTTTATTTCGCTGGTCGATCAACAGGAAGCGCCCTATAGCGAACATATTCGCTACCTGCTGGTTGACGCCATGGTAACCAACCGCGACCTGCCCCGCTTGCTGACCAGTACCGGCAGCCTTGAGCTGACCATGTCGGACTCCGTTCCGATTCACGGCGCCCGCTTCGTCAGCTCGCCAAGCGCCCCGCGTTCGCCTTTCGCCGTCGGTGAGGCAGCGTGGCGACTTATCCGTCAGCTTAGCTTTAACTATCTTCCTCTCTTCGAGATGGAACACGCCCGGGGCGGCGAATCGCTGCGTAATATGCTGCGCCTGTTCACCAATTCCGCCGATACGGAAACCCTGACGCAAATTAACAGTCTGGTCGGGTGTAAAACCGAGCCCGTGGTGCGTCGCCTGTCAGAGGAGGGGCTGTTGGTTTACGGACGCGGCGTGCGCTGCAGTTTAACCGTCGATGAAGAGGGCTTCTCCGGCATCAGTCCGTACCTCTTTGGCCTGGTAATGGAAAACTACCTGGCGCGGCACGCGGCAATCAATATCTTTACCGAAACCGAACTGCACTCCATGCAGCGCGGCTTAATCGCGCGCTGGAAAGCGCGTCCCGGCAGACGAGGCGCATTATGAAATCCGTCGACGCCTGGTTCGATGACAGCAAACCCTGGGAAGCGGGTTTTATCAGCACAATGCGCGCAATTGCCGCCCGCACTCCTGAGTTAGCGCCCCCCGGAAAAGCCCTGCTGCCCTCACAGGAGCGTTTTCGGCTAGGGCAAGTGGCCAGCATGACTTTTGCGCCGCGTGAAATCGCCGCCATTAGCCAGCAGGATGACAAAATCAAGCTGCAGCTTTTTGGTTTGGGTATCTGGGGGGCGCAAGGCGCCATGCCGCTCCATCTTTCCGAACTGGCTTACTCCCGCTACGAGCAGCACGACCCAACGCTGATTGATTTTGTTGATATTTTTCACCACCGCGCGCTCAGCCTGTTTTATCGCGCGTGGTTTTTATCGCAGGACACCGCCTCGCTGGACAGGCAGGACGACGAACGGTTTTCGTTTTACGTCGGCAGCCTGATCGGCCTCGATCCGGCAGAGCTCTCTCCCGATTCGCTACCTATTCACACCCGGCTGGCCTCTTCCGCCCACCTTATTCGCGAAGCCCGTAACCCGGACGGCTTGCTGGGGGCGATGCATTATTACTTTGGCGTTCCGGTTCGCATGGAAGAGTTTGAGCTGCAATGGATCTACCTGGAGCGCAACGATCAAACCGCGCTCGGCGACAGCCATTGCGCCGGGCTACTGGGAGACGGCGCGATCCTCGGCAACACCGTGCTGGACAGACAGCATAAATTCAAGCTGCTCATGGGGCCGTTGACCCTTCCCCAGTACATGCTGTTTAGCCCGTGGGGCAGCGATATGTCGGTGCTGCGTGAACTGGTGCGCAGCTTTATCGGTTTTGAATATGCCTGGGATGTGCAACTGGTACTGGCAGCCGATCAGGTGCCGCAGGCCCGGCTTGATGGCTCCCACCAGCTTGGTTACGCAAGCTGGCTGGAGCGTCATTCTTGTGATGATCCGGTTTACGGCATGAGCTTCGAGCCGGAAATGTATCACCGCTAGTTAACGCTTATACCCACAGCAAAAAGATACGTGCGATGAATCAAACATACCATCTGACCTGTTCTGATTATTACCAGCCCCTGATGTCCCCCATCGCGGGCAGCGACGCCTGCGGCGAGACGCTCGATTACGACCCTGCGTTCATCATGTTGCAGTCCCGGCTCCAGCCCAAACTGGGCGTGGAATATGGCGACTTTGTTGAAGCGGCGGAGCCCATTAACTGGGCAGAAACCGAACGCGAATGTCAGACCCTACTGCAGAAAAGCAAAGACGTCCGGCTGATTATCATCCTGATGCGTTGCCGGCTACGTAAAGTCGGACTCCCCGCCCTGGCGGAAGGTCTGGAAGCGCTTCATGCCTTACTGTGCGCCTGGCCGGACGACCTGCATCCGCAGCTTCTTGATGAGGGAGAGTTCGCCCCGATGCTGCGCGCTAACGCCTTCGCCGAGCTGGAGGATGCTAACGGCCTGCTTGCCGACCTGCGCAATCAACCGCTACCGAAAGCCTCCGGGTTGCAAATCACCATCAAAGAGTTTGAAAAAGCGCATCAGGTTCCGCGGGAAGAGGGGGCGCTGTCGGATACAGCCATGGCCGCCATTATTCATGAGTGGCAACTTAATGCCCGTGACAGGCTCTTCCCGCTTACCCAGGCGTACGGTTTCATGCTGGAGATAAAAAGCATGCTTGCCGACACGCTCGGGCATGATGCGCCTGAATTTGCCGTACTCGGTAATCTGCTGGTCTTCTTCGCTAACGATTTCAGCGGCCTGGCCCCTGCCCCGCTCGTTTCGCCGTCCATCGTGGAGGACGACACGCCACAGGCTCAGGAGATCGAGGAGCGTCCCGCCAGTGGGCTCCCTGCAGTGGCGGATCTTCCCCCCATCGCGCCACCTGCCGTCGCGGAGGCGCGCCGCAGTATCGAAAGCCGCGCCGATGCGCTGCACCGCTTACAGGAAATCCGCAGCTGGTTTGCAATGACCGAACCCAGCAGTCCGCTTGTTCAGGTGCTGAAGTATGCGGAAGAGAGCATCGGCAAAAGCTTTGCCGACCTCTTGAAAATGTATCCCCCTGAGATAGTCGCCATGCTGAATCACGAGAAGGAATAAAACATGTTAAGGATCGCCATTACACTTTGTGCCCTTGCTTTGACGCCCGCCGCTTCCGCCGTTTGTACGCTGGCGCGCGGCGCGCCGACCGCGGTTTCCATTCCTTCGCAGGTTATTCGTATCAACGCGAATGCCCCCATAGACACCTCAACCCCGATCGCCCAGTTCGACAGCAATCAGGCAGGCCAGAATATTGGCTATGACCACTGCGTTGCCGGCACCGAGTACGGGAAACGAGTGATCAACCTGACGGGACAGGACTCGTCAACCCGCATCTATCCGACCACTATACCGGGCATCGGCATTAAGCTGCTGTGGAGCAATGGCACTGCATTCGGCAACTTTCCCTCCACCAGTCAGTTGACCATTTCGGGGGGGAATCAAGAAGCCACATTTGATTATGTGGCCGCCTCTTTTTACCGCATCCAGTTTTTTAAAACGGCGAACAATTTGCGCCTGAGCGATCCGAACGGCGATACCGTTCTGCCCGCCGGGGATATTGCCTATAACTACCTGATGACGGCCGATCCGGCCTCGTATGTCATGAAGCTCGCGATTGGCGATATCAAAATCATCAGCACTCCCACCTGCGATGTCGACAGCGCCAAAACGATTGATTTCAACGAAGTGACCCCGTCATTGCTCAGTAGCGGCGTGAGCCGCAATCTGGATTTCACCATTACCTGCAAAAGCGACTACGGCACCTATTCCACTACCGCCTCGATGATCGCCGATACCCCCTCCTCAGATGGTTCGTATATCCGCGTAAAAGATGCAGGCGGCAATCTGGATCGGCTGGGCATAAAAATCACCGATGGCGCAGGCAAGGCGATGAAGCTGGACGGCAGCACATCAGAACAAAAAACCAGTATTACCAGCCAGGGACCTGCCGAATTCGCCTGGAACGCCACGCTGTTCGCCAGCGGTAAAACCGCCCCGGCAGGTGGAACCTTTAACGCCAAAGCGGAAGTCGTTTTTGATATTCCGTAATCAGCTTTTGAATGGATTGGGAAAAATGGATACCCCAGCGACAATTTTTATCAGTATCGCAAGCTACCGCGACCCGGAACTCATTCCAACGCTAAAGAACATGCTGCAACAAGCCGCTCATCCGGAGAATCTGCATCTCGCCGTTTGCTGGCAGGACGACGAAAACCTGTCGCTGTTTGAACAAAGCGGCATGATCCCGGAAGGTAGCCGGATCGTTGCGGGGCGTGAAGTCATTGCCTTCCGCTACCGCCAGGCCAGGATTGATTTTATCAGCGTCCATTATTACGCCAGCCAGGGTGCATGCTGGGCACGCAGCATGGCAGAAACGCTGTTTGAACAGGAAGTCTATTTCCTGCAAATCGATTCCCACTGCCGTTTTATTCCCGGCTGGGATGACGAAATGATCGCCATGCTGCGCCAGTTACAGCCGAAAAGCGCGCGGCCCATACTCTCCTCCTATCCCCCGCCTTATCGCCCAGGCGAAGATGAAGAGGCCAGCAAAAAGCACTATGTCAGCCGCCTGATATTTCGCGAATTTAATCCGCAGGGTATTCCCATGCTTACCTCCACGCCTTTTACGGCAACCGAGCCGGTGCGGGGAAGCTATCTCGCGGGCGGTTTTATCTTTACGCACGGCGATTTCGTCAGCACTGTACCTAACGATCCGCAGATTTTTTTCGCCGGCGAAGAGATCGCCATGGCGGTACGCGCCTTCACCTACGGCTATGACATTTATCATCCGCACAAGCCGCTGCTCTGGCATTTCTATCAGCGTAAAGAGCACAGCAAAGTCTGGGGCGATCACTCAAACGAGGCCAAAGCGCAAGGCGTAGTGGATAAAGCCTGGTGGGAAAGAGACAACATCTCGAAAAAACGCGTCCGAACCCTACTGGGGCTGGAAACAGAGGACGCCGCAAGTCTGTCGCCTTACACCACGGGATCCGCGCGTCCTCTGCGAGCGTTTGAGTATCAGACTGGAATTTGCCTGCAAAAGGGCACCGTACTGCCGGAGGTAATGAGCGCGGAGAAGATCAATTTTTTCCCAACGCCGCCCGATGACCACGCGCAATGGCTTGCCCGCCAGTACGCCTGGTACAAAAAAAACCTCACGCTGGAGCCCGCCGTCTGGCGCGCTGACGATGGAGACGCGGAAAAGCTGCACCTTGGCGTTTATAACCCGCAAAACATGCTGCTCTATAAACGCACGCTTGATGGCCGGGAACTGCAAGCGCTGCATACCGCATCCCCGGATGACAACCTCACACTCTCGCTCGAATTTAAAACCGCCACCGCCGCGCAGCCTGCTGTCGTGCGGATATGTCCGTGGTCAATAACCTCTGGCTGGGGCACCGTTACGGAGAAAACATGGTGAAAAGTGAACATTTTTTCTGCCGACTGATCGGCATTGATACCCTGATTTCCTTCGACGGCATCATTCCTTCAGCGGCGGATTTTCAGCTCAGACTCATTTCGCTCATCGAGCAGTTTAATAAAGCCTTGCAGGAGGAGAACCAGGCTGCCGAAGAGAGCGAAGCGCTGTGCCAGCTGCTATGCGGTTATTTCGACAAGCGCCTGATGATAAACCAGAAAGATAATGCGCTCTCCTGGGAGCGTTACTCGTTAATGCATTACTTTTATGGCTACACCCAAAGCCAGGCGAATGACGATATTACGTCACTGCTTGCCGCCCTGCTTCGTTCCGACAGCAAGCTGATTTTCCGCTATGCCAGAAAGCTGCTTACGCTGCTGGAACAGGTCGAAGGGCAAACCGACGCGCTGACGTCGCTGCGCGCCACCTGCGCACCCCGAACCTGGCTGATGCGCGCGGAAGCGGACCCTGAACCGGAAAAAGGCGACGAAGATACACCAGCAACCTCTCCACGGTTGATGGTGTTGATTACCGGCCCCTTCGCCCGAAAATGGTTTCACCATGCCAATTTATCAACCAGCGATAACGGACACATCGTCTGGATGGTAGCCGAACATTCGACTACGCTCGCCAGCCGGCTCACGCATGCGGAAGAGACGCACCCGCCCATGGCGACAGTGGCCCTGTTTCCCGTGCTCGTCGATGGTATGGAGAACAGCGCTCTGCTGACAGAACAGCTGATGTCCTGGCAATACGCCTTCACCTCCATACGGCTTAACAGGCAGTTGCCCTGCATACCGGCTTTTTATACCCGTCTGAGCCAGCAACGCCATTCGCACGATCCCGACCGGGCGATCTGGACCCGCTCTCTGACGCCGCACGGTCAGTTGACGCTGGAATCGTGTTTCCACGATCTGGTGGACAAGCTTAATGCCCGCGATGACGGACAGAATCTTTACGCCATTCAGCGATATGCGCTCGGCAGTACCTTTATCGCCTGGCTTGCCGAAAGCCGGTTGATGAACGTCATGCAAACCTTGTTTAAAAACACCCCGCTCGATCTCGCAGGCGTCATCCTTGCCGACTATGGTCAGGGGTTTACCCGTCACGGCGCCTGGTCGCAGTGGCTGGGAGAAAGATACGGTATCCTGCCTGCCCTTTCTGCCACGATTGCCATGCCGCCCTTACCTCCGTTGCCATTACCGCCGCTACCGGAACCCGAGGCCGCATGGCCTGCGCCAGTCCCTCTCGTTAAGCCAGCGCCGCGGCGTCGATCTCCACTGCCCGCCGTTATCACGCTGCTGTTACTGTTAGGCTGTCTGGCTGGCGGTGTTTACTACTATGCCCGGCATAACATCGGCGAAATACGCGAGCAGATAAGGCAATTTTCTCCGTTACGGGAAAATGTTGCCGCAGACGACAACGCATCGATCTTCCCTCTGGCGGATACCGTGCCGCTTTTTGCGAACGGTAGCAGCAATCTCATGCCCGACAGCGAAAAAACCCTGCTCACGATCGTGCCTGCAATTCGCCGCTCGCCAGAAAAAATATTCCTCATAATTGGCCATTCCGACAGTACCGGCTCTGCCGCGACGAACATGGCGCTCTCTGCCGAGCGCGCGCAGGTCATTAAAGACTGGCTGGTGGCGTATACGGGACTCCCCGCCGAACAGTTCATTACCGAAGGCGCTGGTGACACCCGGCCGGTCGCCAATAACGACACCAAAGAAGGACGGGCGCAAAACCGCCGCGTTGAGATCATTCCCTTATCCCGATAAACCATTAAGGATGAAAAGGACTTACATGAACAAAACCCCCATGACTTATCCTATTAATGAAGGCACTTTCATGACGCTTACGCCTCAGGAAGATCAGTCCATTAATATTCTGCGCTATATGGATGAGGACAATAATCAGTACAACATACTGATAAACCGCACCACGCTGGAAAAAGATCAAACGGTGGACGATTTCTGTGAGAAGCAGTGGGAGAAAATGAAGCTTTATGTGCCGGGATTTGAGGTGGAAGGAAAAAACCTGCGCCATGAAATTGGCCCAGCCAAACTGCAGGTGCTGCAAACCGCCAATAAATTTCTGGAGGATGGTGCCTGGGTCCGGCAGGTCTCTTCCATCGTAACGCTGCCCCATCACCCGAAGCTGAACCCCGAGTCGCGCAAACTGCTGGTGTTTACGCTAGCGTCTTATAACGAATTTACCGAAGCGCAGCGCAAACATTACGTCCGCATAATTAACAGCTTTATCCCAACGGAAACTGCACTCAGCGTTGAGTGATCTGCAAAACCTTTCTGTGCCCCGCCTGGGGCGCAGAAAGATTGAATTTGCTTTTGGTTTCTCCCCTCACTAGGGATCGTTCCCACCTGCGTCCAGCAGTTTGTTTTTAAAGATAAACAAACACGCCTCGTTGAAGTTCTCCGCCCCCAGACGTTCCGAGAGCGCCGTGCGTTTGCGATAGAGGCTTTTCACCGACGTATTCAGCTCATCGGCAATGGCTTCCATCGGCATCCCTGCCCTCAGCAGCCGCAGCATGATCGCTTCGTGCGTGCTAAGCCGTAAGTTAAGCAGCCACTTCGTGGTCAGGCGCCTGCCCTTCATATTGAGCACCAGATTAAACAGCGAGGCCATATCCGGCGCGGTGAGCGACGTGTTCATAAATAACTTCATACTGAGCAGATTCTCCTCG
>Ga0207713_1000580_pt1 | contig 36398 bp, 34 predicted proteins | sample KBSS64metaG_FD_184404 | JGI IMG/M metagenome (GOLD analysis project Ga0207713, IMG submission 184404) | Switchgrass rhizosphere microbial communities from Kellogg Biological Station, Michigan, USA - KBS S6-4 metaG (SPAdes) (version 2) | ecosystem: Host-associated > Plants > Roots > Rhizosphere >... | reverse complement strand
ACCATAGAGCATTGGAACCACCTGATCCCATCCCGAACTCAGCAGTGAAACGATGCATCGCCGATGGTAGTGTGGGGTTTCCCCATGTGAGAGTAGGTCATCGTCAAGATTAAATTCCGAAACCCCCGGTTGCGAAAGCAGCTGGGGGTTTTGTCTTTCTGGCGTTCCTCACCGTGGCAGGCTCGACCGCTTTCCATGTGGGACCGGGCGAAGCTCGGGAAAGCCGCACCCGCAGCACCAGGCCGCTACTGAGCCAATCGCTCAATCAAATAATCAATCAACACCCGAATCTTCGGTGGCAAAAACCGCTTCGGCGGGTACAGCAACCACACCGAACCAATATAAGCCCCGCCATCCAGCTCCCAATCCGCCAATACCTGCACCACCTCACCGTTCTGCAGCGCTTCCCTGGCGACGAACTCCGGTAAATTGGCAATCCCGAATCCCTGCCGCGCCGCATCCAAGCGCGCACCCGCATGGTTGGCGATATACCGCCCCTTCACGGGCACGACCTCTGTTTCCCCCTCACGCCGCAAGCGCCACCGGTTATCGTCAGTGGTCTCACCCAGGTAAAGGCAGTCATGGTCCAGCAGCTCGCCCGGTGCCTGCGGAACACCGCGGCTGTCCAGATATCCTTGCGACGCACACAGCACCCACCGCACCGCCCCCAGCGTCCGCCCGGCCAGCCCCAGCGGCGGCCGTTCCGTCAGGCGAATCACCAGGTCGATATCTTCCACCAGGGGATCTACGTCATGGTCATTGAACACCAACTGCACATCCACCTCGGCGTACCGACGCAGGAAGTCCGGAATCAGAGGGTGCAGCACCGTTCGGGCAAAGGCGGTAGGCGCGCTCACTATCACCCGCCCATGGGGCCGCGCAGCCAGGCGGCCAGCAGCATCCACCGCACAGGCGGCCGCATCGAGCATGTCACGACAGTGTCGGTAAACTTCGGCACCGGATTCAGTGACGCGAATGCGCCGGGTGGAACGCTCCACCAACTGGGTGCCCAGCGCTTGTTCCAGGCGCTTGATCTGCCGGCTCACAGTAGAGGGCATGCTGCCCAGTTGCCGGGCAGCTTCAGAGAAATTTCCCGCGTCCACCACACGAGCGAACACCGCCATGTCTGGCAGTGCTTCAAAGAGATCGGTGGGGGTCATGGCATCCTCGCGCTGAACATATTTATGTCACAGCAGCATAAATGATGCGCAGGGGCAGCACGAGGCCCAGGCGGGTGCTGTTATATCGGTGTCGCCCGGCTTGGCAGCATCTCTTCCTCATGCACCACCAACGTCGCTTCCAGCAGGTCACTGCGGCTGACACTGCCTATTAGCTGAAAGCTTCGCCGATCGCTGACAACGGGCAACTGCTCCAACCCTAGCGCGACCATCCGCGCCGCCACGGCGCGGCATGTCTCATGGGGGAGCGCAACGGCCTGGTCGCGGCTGACGTGTCCTTCTTCACGGCGCATCACCTCGCTCACGTCATGGCGCTCCAGCGGGTCCACCGAGTACTCCCGGTAGATGTGCAAACCGCGCCGGGCGATTTTTTCGGTCATGATCGAGCGCTTGGTCACCATGATCGTCACCGTATAAGCCACAGTCACCGTCAACAGCAGCGGCAACAAGGCATTGAGGTCATGGCTCAGCCCCAGGGCAAACACAATCGCTGTCAGCGGTGCGCCCAGCACCCCCGCCAGCGTCGCGGCCATGCACACCAGCGGCCATAACGCGCCGTGGTCCCCGGGCAGCACGTGCGCCAACGCCGCCCCCAGACCGGCGCCCAGCATCAGCAACGGCGCCAGCACCCCGCCAGATGTTCCCGAGCCCAAGGCGATCACCCAGATCACCGCTTTCACCAGCAACAGCGTCAACGCAGCGCCAAGCAGTAGATGGTTGTTCAGCAGATCACCGATCACATCGAAGCCAATCCCCAGCGCCCGAGGCTCGAAAAAGCCGCCCACGCCTATCGCCAGGCCGCCCAGTGCCGGCCACCACATCCAGTGAAGCGGCAGTTTGCCGAACAGGTCCTCTACCCGATAAAGGCTCCACGACAACCCAGTGCACAACACCCCACTGGCTACCCCTGCCACGACGCAGCCGAACAACGCATCCACCCCAACCGGCGCGGTCTGAACCGCGAACATGGGTTCGCTGGTGATGAGCAACGGTCGCAGAAAACCCGCTACCGCACAGGCAATTGCCACCGGCACCAGGCTGCGCGGCCGCAGTTCGAACAATAGCAATTCCACCGCCAGCAACACGGCCGCCACCGGCGTGCCGAACACCGCCGTCATCCCCGCCGTGGCCCCGGCCACCAACAGTGTCTTGCGCTCCGCTGCGCTCAAGTGGAAACGCTGGGCAATCAGGGAGCCAATCGAGCCTCCCGTCATGATGACCGGCCCCTCCGCCCCAAACGGCCCGCCACTGCCGATCACCACCGCCGACGACAACGGTTTGAGCACCGCCACCCGCGGCGAAAGCCGGCTCTGCCCGAACAGAATCGCCTCGATGGCCTCGGGAATACCGTGCCCACGAATTTTGCTTGAGCCATACCGCGCCATCAGCCCTACGATCAGCCCGCCGACAACCGGCAACGCCACCACCCACACGCCCAACTGATGCCTTGCCGGCGAGCGAACGGCGAACGACCACTGCTGAAAGAAGAACAGATTCGTGCACAGATGAATCAACCCTAACAAGCCATCGGCCGCGAACACCGCACACACACCAATCACTGACGCCAACAGCATCTGGCGGAACAACCGACGGTCGACCGAAAAATCACCCTTATGCCGCATACCCTCACCCCTGCTCGAACGGCACCCGCAACCGGCTGCCCGCAGACTTCAGTTCCTCGCGGTGCAGAAAAGCCAGCTTCTCCAGCACCTCCACTCCCTGGGCGGTCAGGCTCACCTGCACCTCACGGCGGTCCTCGACCCCGCGTTGGCGCTGCACCAACCCCAGCGCCTCGCAGCGCTTCACCAACGCCACCGCCCCATGGGGCACCATCTGCAGGCGCTCGGCCAACTCACCCACACTGGCCCAGTCGCGACCCGTGAAACCCTGGGTATGCAACATCAGCAGGTACTGTTGGGGTGTCACCCCATGGGCCTGCACCGCTTCCTCGGAAAAACGCAGAAAGCGCCGCAACTGATAGCGAAACTCCGACAGCGTCTCGAAATCGGATTTATCCAGGGCATCACTCATCGACGCGGCTCCTGGTTCAAACGGGCGAGGGTGGCCGTGACAATTGCCTCCAGGTCATCGGCATCCACATCGATGAACTCATCGCGCTCATCCAGCACCGCCTGCAACGCCTGGTGCAATTGCTGGCTGGCTGGCGACACCGCCCGCGCGGCGCCAGGGTTCGGTGCATGGCCGTGAGGGTAACGGTGGCGGCTGAAGGCGTGGAACAGCAACGCGCAGCCCAGCAGCACGGCGGAATTCAACAGCACCGGCTGGAGTACAAATGTATACCCGGCGGCATGAACGCCAGGCCCGCCCAATACTGCGGTCAACGCCACGGCACCGGAAGGCGGATGCAGGCAACGCAGGGCCAACATCAACCCGATGGCCACCGACACCGCCAGGGCGGCCGCAATGATCTCGTTGCTGATCCATGCCGCGCAGGTCACGCCCACCAACGAAGCAACCAGGTTACCCCCCAGCAATGCCCAGGGCTGCGCCAACGGGCTGGCCGGGGCCGCGAACAGCAACACGGCGGACGCGCCCATGGGGGCGATCAGCAAAGGCAGGTCGGCGCTCAGGCCCAAAGCCCAGGTGCACAGAGCGGCGGTAATGCCGATGCCCAGCAGTGCGCCGAAAGCGGCGCGCAGGCATTCGCGAGGGCTGAGGTGCAGCGGAGCAGGGCGCCAGCGCTGGAGGGACGAGTGCAGGGTGCGGAACACGGTGTGGGACCTCGGGCAGCAAAAAACGCGCATTTTATATCACGCCGTGATGTATTGCGCGAATCCCTGCCGCGCTCGGGCGATCAGGCGCGCATATGCCGCAGCAGAGTCGCGGGAAAGGATCCACCGCGTGATGCCTGTTATCCTTGCGTATCAGGAATTCAAGCGTCAGCGCTTACAAGGACGTCTTACATGACCTCGCCACACATCGTGCGTTACTGGCACGCAGTCGAATTGCTGCAGCCCCAGGCCGTTCCGAAGCTCGCCAAACGCGACGGAGCCTACCAACCGTTCTATCAGGACATACCCGCGTCCTCGGCCGTCCTGCCGTGGATGCCGGCCAATCCCCTGAGCCGCCAACCCCTTCCCGACAAGCGTGTGTGGAGCCATACGCTGTATGCGCACCTCTACAATAACCAAACGGTTTCGCGCCGCCTGGAAGCGCTCTACGGTGCCGACGTTGGCTATAAGGAACCGCAAAACAAGCGCTGCGCGCTCTACTCACTCAAATTCAATGACCAGGGGTTCATGCTGGCCGACAGCCTGGTGCTGTCCAGTGAAGCGTGGTTCGTCGGGCGTGCGATCCACGGCGAGGACTGGCGACGTGGCTTCGAACACACCCAGGACTACCTTCGTGAACAACTCAGAACCCAGCTTGGTGGCGTGGTGCAGGCTGCGGACCTGGCCTGGCTGACGGACTTCATTCGTCAAACCTTGAAGGTCGACGAATTCTTCGGCGATGAGCCCCGTGTCCATCGCTTCCGCTCGGCACCGGTCAACCCGAAGAAACCCGAGCAGGAAGACGATCCGTTGAACAGCTTTCTGCTCAGTGATCTGGCGGACATGGCTGACGCGGTAGAGCGGGGCGAGACCAGTGAGCCGCTGGCGCGTTACCTGAGCCTTCACGACCCCGAACAACGCCTGCACCTGGACAAGCCCGAAGCCGATCTGCCCTTGCTCGAGCGCCTCGCGCCCTCGCGCTATGCGGCAGGTTGCTGGCCGGCCGAAAAGCACCTGGGCCTGGTCCACTCCCAGCAACTGGCAGTCAACAGCCTGCTGGAGCTGAGCGACGAAACCGGCATCATGGGCGTCAATGGCCCACCGGGTACCGGGAAGACCACGTTGCTGCGTGACCTGATCGCGGCGGTCGTGACGCAGCGCGCCGATGTGCTGGCCTCGCTGGGCAGGGCGTCGGACGCCTTCGTTCAGGACGGCCGCGAAATGGCCAATGACGGCGGACGCGCGCGTGCAGCCTATCAGCTCAACCCCTGCCTGTTTGGGTTCGAGATGGTGGTGGCCTCTTCCAACAATGGCGCAGTGGAAAACGTCACGCTGGAGTTGCCCCAGCGCGACAAGGTCGACCCCACGTGGTTACCCGACGCCGAGTATTTCAGCGAACTGGCAGAGCTCACCAGCGGCAAGCCGGCGTGGGGCCTCATCTCCGCGGCTTTGGGCGCCAAAGCCAAACGCACCCGGTTCGTCGACCGTTTCTATTATGGGCAAGTGCCTGCCAAACCAGCGAAGGGCAATGGCGAGGCCGCCGCACTGAAGCCTGATGCGGCTGACAGCTGGGCGCTGGAGGATGACCTCGACGCCGACGAAGCCGCACCGGACACCCCTGACGACCAACCTGCTCCCAAAGGCATGCGCGAATGGCTGGCCGAGCAAGCGGCGGACATGAAGGCGCTCAGCTCGGTTGAAAAAGCCAGCCTCTGGCGCGCCGCGATCAAGCAATACCAGGACGCCAAGGACGCCGAACACGCGTTGCGCACCCAGGTCAGCGGCATCAGCCAGAGCATCGAGGCATTGGGCACGGCCAGGGCACGGGTCACGCAGATGCAGCAGGACCTTCAGGCGCTGGTCGCGCAGCGCAGCGATGTCGAGGGTGAACAAGCCCTTGTGGAAACCCAGCAGCTTTCCCCGGCCCGCGAGAAGCTGCAACACGAAGTGCAGACTTTGGCATCGCACCTCGCGGCAAAGCCGAGCTTCATGGCCAACCTGTTCAGCCTGTGGGGCACGCACCGCAACTGGGCCTCCCGTCAGCGGTTGCTCGACAGCGCCCACGCCCTGGCCAAGGACGCTTTCGACAGCATCCAGCGCCAGGTGCAGCGGCTCTCGGGCCGTATCAATGAACTGAGCCAGCGAATGGCTGCGGCCGAGGTGGAGATCACCGAAGCGGTACGTCACGTCGATATGCAGCTGGAAAAGGCCCGCCACCTGGCGCAAGCCGGGCAGGCCGAGCACCTGTCCAGTTGGCTGGAGAGTGGCCTGGCGGGCCGGGGCAGTGACATCGAACTGCGAGAGCCGTGGGTAGTGGAAGGCTGGCGTCAGGCCCGCGCGAAAGTCTTCATTGAAGCCCTCAAGCTGCACCGCACCTTCATGCAGATCGAGGCCACGCGCCTGGGCGCCAACCTGGAATTCATCACGGGCCTGATTACCGGTAGTCGATACGGCGGCGTCTCCCAGGCGGTGGTGCGTTCGGCGTGGGCGTCCTTGTTCATGGTGGTGCCGGTGCTCAGCAGCACGTTCGCGTCTTTCGCCCGTTCCTTTGGCAGCCTGGGGTGCGCGCAGATCGGCTGGCTGCTGGTAGACGAAGCCGGTCAGGCCACGCCCCAGGCGGCGGTGGGTGCGCTATGGCGAGCACGCCGGGCTGTGCTGGTAGGCGACCCATTGCAACTGGAGCCGATCGTCACCGTGTCCGACGCGGTGCTGGAGCATATGCGCACGCACTACCAGGTGGACGCCCATTGGCTGCCCAGCCGCCACTCCGCACAAGCGCTGGCGGACCAGGCCACCACCTGGGGGCGCATGGCGGGGCCAAGGGACGAGAAATGCTGGGTGGGGTTGCCCCTGGTCGTTCACCGCCGCTGCGACGAACCGATGTTCGAACTGGCGAACCGCATCGCCTACGACGGCGCGATGGTGTACGGGACCGTCGCCCCATCCCCGGCCAAGGAAACGCCGGCTCGCCTGCTGACCGGGTGGGTGCACGTCAGCGGCCCGTCCTCAGGAAACTGGGTGGCCAACGAGGGGGTTGCGCTTGAACGCCTGCTGGCGGTTCTGCAAACCGATGGCGTTGCCATGGACAGCATTGCGGTCATCACCCCCTTCCAGGACGTGCGCAACCAGCTCAAGGAACGCCTGCCCGCCAAGATGGTGCGTGGCACTATCCACACCATGCAGGGCAAGGAAGCGGCGGTGATCATCCTGGTGCTGGGTGGCAGCACTGAAAACCCCGGCGCCCGCGAATGGGCAGTGTCCAAACCCAACCTGCTCAACGTCGCCGCTACCCGGGCCAAGCGTCGCTTGTATGTGATTGGTGACCGGGGTGACTGGCAGCAGCGCAAGCTGTTCTGTGACGTCATGGAGTGGCTGCCGGCGCACCCGCCGATGACGGCGGGTTGCCCTGCTTGAACAATGGGGGCTGCGCTGACCGCCAGCCCCTCAATACTCCCCGCGCACGGTCAACATGAAGTTGCGCGGGTCGCCGTAGAAGTTGCCATTCGATGAACTGGACACCGTCCGGTAATACACCTTGTCGAACAGGTTGTTGCCATTCACCGAAACGCTCCAGTGCGGCGTCACCTGGTACTTCACCATGGCGTCATACACCGCGTAACCCGCCTGGGTGTAGTCGAACGGCACGCTGGTCTTGCCCAGTGTGCCATCGCTCAGGTACGGGTAGGCCGAGCCGCTGACATAGGTCGCGCTCTGCAGGGTCACGCCGCCACCCACGGTCCAGTCTTCGAAGCGGCCAGGCAGGTTATAGGTGGTCCACAGTTTGGCTTCGTGCTTAGGCGTGATGGTGCTGAGGGCGACATTCTCGGTTTTGTTGCGGTTGTTGTTGTACACATAGCTGGCCATCAGGTTCCAGCCCTTGGCCAGTTCACCCGAGGTTTGCAGTTCCACGCCCTTGCTGATCACTTCGCCCTGGTTCAGGTAACAGCAACTGCCGCCCCACAGCGCCGATTCTTCCGGGTAGCTGGGGTCCAGTACCGCGCCGCCGTCGCGCTTGGTATAGAACACGGCAATGCCGGTATTCAGGCGGCCCTCGAAGTGCTCGCCCTTGAGGCCCACTTCATAGGTCTTGCCGACCATGGGGTCGACCACACTGCCGCTGCTGATCGGCCCCTTCAGGTAGCTTTGCTGCGGATTGAAGATCTTCGAGTAGCTGGCGTAGGCCGACCAGGTATCGCTGAGGTCGTAGATCACCCCGCCATAAGGCACCAGCCGCGTAGGTTCGCGCATGTCGATGGTGCTTTGCACCACGCCGGCATTCGTGTAGGTCTGCTCGAAGTGGTAGCGCGACAGGCGGCCGCCCACGATCACTTTCAACGGGTCGGCCACCTGCAGGGTCAGGCGCGAGTACAGCCCGTACTGGGTCTGGTCATTAGGGCTGTAGACCCGCGGCGTGACGTAGCTGATGGGGTTGGGGTCCCACGGTTGTGGGTCGAATACGTTCACCGCCTGCTTGATGTTGGACAGCACCCCGGAGCCCTTCCATTCGCTGGACACCTGCTGCCAGTCACCGCCCACCACCAACTGATGCTCGTGGCCAAAGGCGTCGAAGCTGCCCGACAGGTTGGTATCGAACAGGTTCTGGCTGGTCCAGTAGCGGTTGTAACTGCCGTTGCGGACCGGGCCGGTCATTGTCGTCGGGTTCAGCGCCCCCGTGGTCACCGCCGCCAGCGCCGTGCCTGAGTCATGGGTGTTGGTGTAGGAGAGATTGGCCTTCCAGCCGTTGTCGAAATAGTGGTCCAGCTTGGTGAAGATTTCCTGCGACCTCACATCGCTGTAGGCCCACTTCTGGCTAAGGCTGGTGTGGCGCGGCAGGCCGATGTCACTGCCATCGCTGTAGCGCGGCAGGCCGGCGTAGTTGCCCGAGTGCACGCTTTCATACATGCCGCCCAGGGTCAGTGTGGTGTCGGGTGTCACGTCCCATTCCGCCACGCCATAAACGGTGGGCTTCTCGGTGCTCATGTTGTCGATGGCGTACTGCCGGTCGGTATACGCCGTCACCAGGCGGCCGCGCAGGGTGCCGCTATCATTGAGCGGGCCGGTCACGTCGAGCATCGAGCGGTAATTGTCCCAGGTGCCGGCCGCGGCTTCGAATTTCAGCTGGTAGTTGGGCAGTGCGCGCTTGCGCACCACGTTGATCACCCCACCCGGGTCGCCCACGCCGCCGAACAGCGCGCCCGCGCCGTGCAGCACCTCCACATGGTCGAACTCGACCATGTTGTACAGGCGCAGGGAATAGAAACTGGTGGCGTTGGACGACAGCGCCATCGGCGCGGCCCCGTCGATCTGGATGCTGTCGATGGTGAACCCACGGGAATAGAAATCGTAAGCCGACGCACCGGTCTTCGACACAATGACCCCAGGTGCGTAACGCAGTGCATCTTCCAGCTCGGTGACAGCGGTATCGTCGATCATCTGCCGGGTCACCACCGACACCGACTGGGGCGTGTAGCGCAGGCTGGTCGGCGTCTTGGAACCGACACTGACGGCGCCCGTGGTATAGGAATGCGAGTTCTCGGTCATCTCGCCCATGCCCTGGCCGCTGATCTCGGTGGTGCCCAGTTGCAGCGTGTCACCGCCCACCGGCATGACGATCACCCGGTAGCCGTTGCCGTCAGGCACTGCTTGCAGCTCCAGCGGCGTCAGCAACCGCGCCAACGCCTGCTCCAGGGTGAAATGCCCCACCAGCCCCTCGCTGTGCTTGCCGGCGGACACCGCCGCGTCGATACCCAGCATCACACCCGCCTGCTGGCCCAGGCTGCCCAGCACAGCGTCCAGGCTGCCCGCAGGAATATTCAGGCCCAGCGCCTGGGTGGCGCCGGGCGCGCTGTCGGCAGCCATGGCGGGGCAATTGACCAGGTTGATGCAGAGCCCCAGCAGGGCGCCGGCCAGCGGCGTGAAGCGAGTGTGCATGTAAACGTTCCCTGTACGACAAGAGTGGTGAATGAGCGCTGCACGACAGCGCCGTTTGTAACCCTTGATGCGCGAGAACGAAAAAACTGCCACCTGGGTGAAAAAAAACTTCACGCCGCCTGCAACGTCGCCCAGTAGCCCAGCACCCGATTGACCTTCACCGGCAGCAAGCGCGTCAACAGGTCGAGGCTGGCCTCAGGGTTATCGAGGGAAAAACTGCCCGACACGCGCAACTGCGCCACGCTGCTGTCACAGCGCAAAATACCCCGGCGATAGCGGTCCAGCTGCCGCGCCACGCTCACCAGCGGCATGCGCTCGGCCACCAGTAACCCCCGCGTCCAGGCCTCGGCCGTGGTATTCACCGCGGTGACCGCAGCGCTGCCGCCAAGCGCAAATGCCTGCCCCTGCCCAGCCGCCAACGTCGCCACCGCGCCGCTAGTGCTGGACGTCACCTGCACCTGCCCGCTCAATACCTGCACCAGGCTTGCCGGCTGCTCGGGCAAGTCGCGCGACACCACCAGCCGCGCGGGCCCGGCCAGCTCGATCGACACATCGCGAGTACGCACCGTGAGCGCGTCCGCGCCGGTAAACGACAGCCACAACCGACCACCGTCCAGCATCAGCCGCGAAGGGGCGACGTCCAGCGCGGTACGGGTATCCAATTGCACCGCCAGGTGGCTGCCCAGCTGCAGGGCGCGGCGCTCGCCGATAGCCGTGGCGTAGTCACTGGTATAGGGCGCCAGCCACTGATGTTCACGCGCCTGCCAGCCGCCACAGGCCAACACCCCCACACCCACCAGCGCCTTCAGCGCCCCGCGTCGCGTCGCCAGGCTGCGCGCCTGCAACGCTGAACGTACATGCTCGGCAGGCATCGCCCCCGCGCCAGCGCGCAGGTCGCGGTTCAGCCCGTTCAAGCGCTGCCACACCCGCTCATGCTGCGGGTGCTCGTTGCGCCAACGCAGGCACGCCTGCTGATCGGCGGCACTGCACACGCCCGACTGCAGCGTCACCATCCACGCCAGGCCCTGCTCCAACACCTGAGGGTCAATGGCACCCGCTTCGCCCGCGCGGAACAGGCTCATGCCAGGTAAACCGCCGCATAACAGTGCCGGTAAGCCTTGAGCATCGCCTTCTGCACCACATTCACCGTCAGGCCCAGTTGCTCGGCAATCTGTGGATAAGTGAGACCGTCCAACTGCGACAGCAGGAAGACCTCCCGCACCTTGCTGCCCAGCCCATCCAACACACTACCGACCGTCTCCAGCGCCTCGATCACCAGCAACCGGGTTTCCTCCGACGGCACCTCGGCCGCTGGCGCCAGGCTCAACGACCGCACATACGCCAGCTCCAGTGCCTGGCGCCGAAAATGCTCGCCGCACAGGCGGCTGGCCAAGGTGCGCAGGTAAGCGCGGGGCTCGGCAATGGTCGGCAGTTGCTCCTGGCGCAGCAGGCGTACAAATGTATCCTGCGCCAGATCCATGGCCTGATGGTGGTTGCCCAGCTTGCGACGCAGGATTTGCACGACCCAGGCATGGTGGTTGCCGTAGAGGGATTTCACCTGATCGTGGACCGTTGCGCTTGGCAGCATCTTGGGTGGGGCCTGGGGAGGGGGGGGGGGTGTTTATGATAATGATTTGCAATAGCGAATGCTATATGGGAGCGCTGCTTGCAGAAGCGGCAAGCCCCCATTCATAAACACCGAGTCATCCGGTCGAGGCTTTTATGCCGGCTTCACCGTTAGCTCAACCCCTACAGCGAGCATGAGGCGCATCACTGTGTCGTAACGAACGTGGGTTCCACCCTTCAGTGCCTTGTAAAGGCTTTCACGGTTCAAGCCCGCGTTTTGCGCCAGCCTGTTTACGCCCTGGGCCTTGGCCACTTCGGCGATCGCTTGCATCATGATTTCGGGGTCGTGCTCTTTCATCGCTTCGGCCAGGAACGCACTGATGGTTTCAGGGCTGTCCAGGAAGCGGGAGGCCTCGAAGCGGCTGGTATTGCCCAGGTTCAGGTTGAGAATGGGCATGTCTTCGGGTTTGTTTTGGTTACTCATAATCATGCACCTCGCAGTGCGTCTAAAATTTCTTTGGCGCGTTTGATGCCCCGTTTTTGATCCGTCTTGTCGCTGCCGTAAAGCATCAGGTAGCGAGTCTGTCCAGAGCGGACGTAATACACCCGGTAGCCAGGCCCCACGAAAACGCGCATTTCACTCAGACCGTCGCCGACGGGCTCTGTATCACCAAAGTTTCCATTCTGCGCCCGCAAAATCCTGGCGGTGACGGCTGCCTTTCCCTGCACGTCCTTGATCCTGCCGAGCCAACCAGCGAATTCTGGCGTGGTATCTATTGCGTAAATGGGATTATTGTTTTCGGTCATGCACTAAGAGTAGCCTACTGGCTACATCTGTGTCGATGCACTGGCACAATCCTGCTTTGGTGTACCCACTATGTGCATCCTTCGTATCAGCGCACAGCCACCAGCAAGCCGCTGATCAAACTCCCCCTCGAAAGGAATCAGGCATGACCGCTGAAAAAGAAGAAAGCAGCTCCTCCTTGATGAAGATGGTAGAAGCCATCGCCATCAGCCCCCAGGACGCTCGCGAACTCGTGAGCCAGTACCAGACCCAGGTGCGCAAAGCCTCGCCGTCCGCCAGCGAAGAAAAGATCCAGGACGCCGTCGTCGACAAAATCATCAGCCGCTATTCCAAACTGGCCGCCACCTCCGGCGCTGCCACCGCGCTGCCAGGCGTCATTCCGGGTATCGGCACCGCTGTGAGCGCGATTGGTGGTGGGGTAGCGGATATCTCGGTGTGCATGAAACTGCAGATCGACATGACCATGTGCCTGGCTGTCGCCATTAACGGCAAGATGTCCAACGAAGACGCCAAGCACATGTCCTACATCATCGCGCTGTACGGCTCCCTGGAGCAGATGGGCTCCAGCAGCGCTACCCGCATCGCCAGCAAGGCGGGTGTGCGGATGGTGAAACAGTACCTCAAAGGCCCGACGCTGCAGGTCATCAAGGAACTGTTCTCCAAGATCGGCATTACCTTCACGCAGAAGGCCGCGGCGAAAGTGATTCCGTTCGGCATCGGGGTAATCGTGGGCGGGACGGCGAACTATGCGCTGACCACCTATGTGGGCAAGGCTGCTCGGGATACGTTTCGGCTGAACCTGAAGGACGACGAGCCTGTGGAGGAAGCAGTGGTGGATCAGGCGATAGAGGAAGCTGTACACACCCAGGCTGAGGTGTGACACCCAGAAGGTGTCTCGTACTTCTACCGAAAACCTGTACTGGCCCCGCACCGGAGCGAATCACATGACATGGATAATCCCCAAAGCCAGCGCCTACGGCGGCATTGTATTGAACGCCACCGGGCAGGTACTCCTGCGCGAGCCAGCCAACCACTACGACGGCTACGCCTGGACCTTCGCCAAGGCGCGCCCTGCCACCGACGAACAACCAGAGCAAACAGCCCGCCGCGCGGTGCGTACCGAGCTAGGGCATGACGGCAAAATTGTCGGCGTACTTCCAGGGCTTTACCAAGGTGGCACAACCAAGGCCGCATTTACGCTCATGGTATCCGATGCTGCGCACGGCACCACTGACGACCATACCTGGAACACCTGCTGGGCTGATTTCGAACACGCCCGTGAGCTCGTCAGCCAAACAACCAATGCTGTCGGCCGTATGCGCGACCTGCAGATACTCGAGGCTACCCAGCACTGGTTCAAGAGCAACCGCAAGGGTATCGCCGCATTCGAGGCGCTTGGCTCAAAAGGCTGGGCGGTGAAGGGCGACTGGGCCACCAAGGAAATGCCTGAGCAGTTCGTCACCTTGCCGATGGACATGGTATTCGACGCCGAGGAAGCCGACGCCATTCGCACGGGGTTCATCCCCGCGGCCATGGAGGAAAAGTGGTTCTGCTACTACGTGGACAACGTGCTCTACCAGCACCGTAGTTGGACGGGGGCCATGGTGGACCGGATACGATTTGTCGAAGAGGGGGATGGCATTCGGGCGCTAGAGGCAGATGTGAACAGAGCGCCGGAGCAGTATGCGCGGGCGGATGATGCGGCGGATGTGCGGCGTATCGAGATGCTGGTGGGGCTTTTGGCGAAGCGTAGTCTGAGTTGAAGTGGTGCAGGGTCGTAGTTCGATGGGATAGCGCATTGGTAATGCCTACACCGTCTGTGGATAACGACTACGGCAATATCTGTTTTGGTAGTGCGCTCGGCACCGTCCTCTCAGAGCAGCGCTCTGGGGGGACGTCGGGATTAGTGGTGGCTCGATAGGTGACGGCCGTTTCGCGCCCATCTTGATTCCCAAGCATGAGCGCAGGTACACCGGTTTTGACGACGATAAGATCGTCGCCATGTACGGCCGAGGCATGACGATCAGCATGTAATATGCACATCAACGGCCTAGCCCGGCTATTGCTCAGTCGCAAAGCGCAACGCCGGCAGCAACGACGCATTGAACATCGCTCCATGGCTGAGTACCAGCTCCCGGTAGTCCACCGCGACATTCGCTCGCCCCGCCAGACCCTGGGCCAATTGCCGCGCCGCCTCAGGTGACACTTCGCTGGCGCCCGCCGGCCCACGCCCCACCTTGGGTGCCGTCCCACGCATCATCAACAGGCGCACCCGGTTTGCAGGCGCAAGCTTCTGCTGCTCACCGAGCAGCACGCCGTTTCCCCACCAGACTGAGGGATCCGCCACGGCATACGCCTGGAAATCATGGGTGTGCGTAAACAGCACATGCAACGCGAACAACCCGCCAAACGAGTGCCCCCACAGGGTCTGCCGCTGTGGATCGACCTTCGCCAAGGCTGCCACTGCCGGCTTCACCCGCTGCTCGATCAGCAGGGCAAATTGGTCCGCCCCACCGCTAGGCCGAGCGTCTGCCGATGGCGTGCCCAGGGGCAACCCGGGAGTATCGTCATAAGCCCGCGCCACCACATCGAACCGCGCATTCACGGCATAGCCGATCAGCACCAGCACTGGCAGAGTGTCGCCGTGAACCTGCCCCAGCAACTGATCATCCAACGCGGCCAATACCGCGTTTCCATCCAGCATGTAGAGCGCCGGATACCCCGCCGCCGGTGCCGCGCGCTTGGGTACGCCGACCCAGACGCGGTAGTGCCGCTTGGCGTCCACGGAGTCCAGGTCAAGCTGGGTGAAGCGGTATAGCGATGAGCCACGCTGGGCAATGTTCGGCGTGCTGGGCAGCGACAGGTCAGGACGAGCAGACGCCGTAGCGACCGCCCCCGAGAAGAACACCATCAGCAAAAATCGGATAAGCATCATCAGAACGATACCGTCAGGCTGGTGTAGATCGCGCGACCGTGTTGGTTATACGACGCCGCCCCTGCCGTGCTGGAACTGCCCTTGCGGAACAAGCGCTTATCAAAAAGATTGCTGACCCCTGCCCCCAGCCGAACGCTTTTGGTCACGTCGTAGCCCAGGTTGAGACCCACCAGGCTATAGCTGCCCAGCGCCTTGCTGTTCACGCCACTGGCGGCCTCGGAGTTGGTGGTGGCGTAGGTCGGCGGTTTCTGCCGGCCGTAGGAGGTCAAGCTCAGTTGCGATGACAGCTTGGGCGTCATTTGCCAGTCGAGCATTGAGTTGAGGGTGTATTTGGGGATCAATGACAGTGGGTTGCCAGTGTCTTTGTTTTTCGACTGGATCATGTAGGTGGCGTTGTTTGTCCAGGTGATGTTGTCTGCCACCGGGATCTGCAGCGTACCCTCGATCCCTTCGGTCACGGCTTTCTTGGCGTTGGCCCATTGGTACACGTTGTAGCTGCCGGCAGTGGCCACCGAGTCGTTCAGGTCGACGGTGATTTTGTTGCGGTAGTCGTTGCGGAAGTAGGTCAGGCCGGCCACCCAGCCATCACGTTTGAACTCCAGGCCAAGTTCCTTGTTGACGCTGGTTTCCGGGTTGAGGTCGGCGTTGCCCAGGATGTAGCAGCCAGTGGTGTCGCTGACGCCGCAGCCTTTGCCGTTGCTGACCAGCATGTAGTTAGGGTTGAGCTGGTAGAGGTTAGGCGCCTTGAAGGAGCGGGCAATGCCGGCCTTGAACGTGTAATAGTCCCAGAAGGCCTGAGAGAAGTTAAGGCTGGGCGACCAGTTGGGGCCGAAGTCGGAGTGATCGTCCATGCGCACGCCAGGGGTGAGCATGGTGCCGGGGGCTACCTCGATGTTGTCTTCGGCGAACAGCGAACCGATGTTCGCACCCACTTCGCTGTTGCGGGTGCCGGTGGCGTAGCCGCTGATGGTGTTGCCCGCGGAAGTGGTGGCACTCAGCGACGCAGGATCATTGAGTTCCTGGCGAGTCCATTCGCCGCCCAGGGTCAGGGTTTGCGGCATGGCGGTGGCAAGCGGCAGGTTGAATTCGCCGTGGCCCAGCCAGTCCTTGAGTTCGCTGGTGGTGAATGTGTTGGAGTTGATCAGGCCTTCGGAGCCGCCACCCAGGCCCTCGTCGAGGCGACGGTTGCGGGTGTTTTCGTATTGCACGTAAAACTTGCTGGTGCCGAAATCCCAATCGCCGTTGTGAGTAATGGAATAGGTTTCGCGGTACATCTTGTTGGTTTCGCGGCCCAGATAGTTGCCGGCCAGCTTGGTGGAGGTGTCGAGATTGCCCTGGCTTTCACCTGCGTACATATTGCCCTGGCGGCTGTAGTTGGCCTCGAAATCGATGGACTGGCGGTCGTCGATCGTCCAGGTCAGCAGGCCGCTGATGTCCTTGTTGCGCACGCCTTCGCTGCCGGCCGGCAGCGTGGTCGAGGTAGCCTGGTGGCCTTTGTTGATATCCCAGTCGTCATTGTCCGTGGTGCTGACGTTGCCGTAGATGCGGTAGTGCAGGCTGTCGGTCAATGGCCCGCTGAGGCCGAAGTTGGCGCGCTTGGTGGCACCTTCGTCCTTGTGGGTAGGCATGTTGGTGTACACCGAGACAGTGCCGTGGGTCTGGTCGTCGGGGCGCTTGGTGATGATGTTTACCACGCCCCCCGCAGCGCCGTTGCCGTAGCGCGCGGCGGCAGGACCGCGGATCACTTCGATGCGCTCGACCTGCTCGGCGGGCACCCAATTGGTGTCGCCGCGGGTGTCACGGTCACCGGTAACGCTGTAGCGGATGGAATTGCGTGAGGTGACCGGTTTACCATCGACGAGTATCAGGGTGTTTTCCGGACCCATGCCGCGGATGTCGATCTGACGGTTATTGCCGTGCACGCCGGTCCCGCTGTTACCCGTCAAGTTCACCCCCGGCATTTTGCGGATGATGTCAGAAAGGTCGTTCACCGGTGGGGACTTCTGAATGTCCTTGTTGGTGATGATCGACACGCCGGGCATCTGTTTGGCCTCCTCCTCGGCGGTCGCAACCACCGGTGTGGCGCTCAGCACTACACTTGAATCCTTTGGCCCCGTTGCTTGCGATTGCTGCTCAGCGCTGTGGGGGATTGGCGTGAGCACATACGTCTGGTTAGGCTGGCGCTGGGCTTGCAAACCGCTTCCCGCCAGAAGGCGCGCAAAACCTTCATCGACGTCAAAGTTTCCGCTCAGGCCTGGCGAGGTCATGCCTCGAGTCTGCTCAGCATTGAAAGACAATGTGATATTGGCTGCTGTCGCGAACAGGCTCAGCGAGGCGCCCAGTGACCCTGGGTCGATCTGGTAAGCGTGGGTTTGGCTCTGCGCCATCAACTGCGTGGGCGCAAGGCTCAGGGCCGAAAAAAAACCCAGCGCTACCGTGAGATGAACGGCATGACTCAGTGGCCGGGCGGTGTCGAAAGCAAATCGTGACATCGAGGGTTCCTTCGGTTGGCAGGCAGGGAAGCAGTCGTTGTGACCGTTCCCATGCAGAGGCCGAATGAAACGCAGAATCGGCAACCCTAATTGGAAAGAATTCTCAATATCTTCAGGCAGCCTCAATACTGACCCAATACCGCGTCACGAAATGCACCGTCACTGGCAGCGACTGGCTGAGATTTTCCAAAATGGTCTCGATATTGTCGATGCGGAACGCGCCGCTCAGTCGAAGGCGTGCGACACCCGGCGCGCAGCGCAGCACCCCTTGGTAGTAGCGGCCGAGTTCCGTGATGAAATCTGCCAGATACCAGTCGACAATCGTCAACATGCCTTGGGTCCATGCACCTGAGCCAGGCGGGGCAGGCGTCACTGGACTGATTTTTTCACGGTCGAAATGGGCCTGTTGCCCCGCATCAAGACGCTGCATTTGCAACGCTTGGTTCAATGGCCGTAGCTCCACCGCTTTATCTAAAACACACACATTGGTGAATGCTGGTTCGGCGCGCACAACGAATCGCGTACCCAGGGCGCGGACGCTTCCGTGGGGTGCTTCGACAACAAAGGGGCGGGGGTCGCGGGCTGTTTCTACGAGAATTTCACCCTCGTGCAGACGCACAATTCGCAGCTGGTGGGTAAAGGTGATATCCACGGCACTTTGAGTGTTGAGGTCCAGCTGGCTTCCATCGTCCAGCTGCAGGTGTTTACGCTGACCTTTGGCGGTGCTCTGGTCCGCCAGCAGACCTGAACATGGCAGGTATCTGCTGCTGACCATCCACCCGCTCACCCCCACCGTCAGCAGTATGCTCAGGGTTTTAAGCACAGAGCGTCTGCGAGCGTTCACGCCATCGAGAGTCGACAGCGAAATCTCTACTGGCAGACCTGAGTACTGCCTCTCCAGTTTTTCCACCCTGGCCCACGCGCGTTCGTGCTGTGGACTGGCCGCCATCCAACGGCGCCAGGCGCTTCTGTCCTCAGCTGATGGAGCCGTGCTATTCAGGTGCACGTACCAGGTAGCAGCGGCTTCCAGCGTTCGTTGATCCAGGGGCGTGGGCATCAATCTTCCGTCAGCAGCAGGCAATGGGTCATGGCGCGAATCATGTGCTTCTTGACCGTGGTCACTGACACGCCAAAGCGCTCGCTCGTCGCAATGTAGCTCAAGCCCTCAAGTTGCACCGTAAGGAAAATCTTGCGCGTTCGCTCCCCAAGTCCGTCGAGCATGGTATCGATCGCCTCCAACGTCTGGAGAATCGCCAGCCGGGTTTCGGGCGATACCTCCACCGATTCAGGGCGCAGCGCCAACGCTTCCAGGTAAGCCTGCTCAATGGCCCGCCGCCGAAATTTGTCGACCATCAACGCGCGGGCGATCGTACTCAGATAAGTGCGTGGCTCACGCACGTGATCAGCATTGCGCGAAAGCAGCAGACGTACGAAGGTATCCTGGGCCAAGTCGGCTGCATCGCTTGAGTTACCGATTCGGGCGCAGAGCCATCCTTTCAGCCAGCCGTTATGTTCGTTGTACAGCAAGCGAAGGGCGTGGTGATCGGTAGCACTCATGAGCGGGCAGACCAGCTGTATCAATAGTAATGAGTCGTATTATCTGTTGATTCTTTTGCTTACTGCAAGGCTGGGGCTTGGTGATCTGGATTTTGGGAGGGGTGATGTGGATTGCGTGAAGAACATACCGAGGCCCGGTGCGCGCCGAATTCCTCGAGCCGGTAAGCGGTGTTGCCGACGATCCAATAGCGCCTTACCGTACACGCGGCCGCTGCTATTACTGTGGATACAGAATGCGGCTGGCAGATCCGGTTGCTTTCGGTAGGCAGTTGGGCATCTCTGTTCGGCGGGCATTGAGTTAGCGATACACGGCCGAGTATCTTCTCGCCAGAGTGAATGGGTGTCTCAATCCTGGGACCAACCTCGCTCCTGCCTGCTTGACTTGTAATGCCAGGGCGTCATGAGCGGAAAACACCGACAGCCCCGAAGCTGTAACACGCACATCTCAAAGCGGCTGAGCGCGGGGCAAGGTCCCCATTCCACCTGAACGCTGTCAGTTAACTGTATTCGAGTACAGGTCGTGTGAGAGTTAGTGTAAGTACTGTTTGGAACCAGGAATCTGGCCAGTATCCCAGCGTCGATCAAACTCACTCTGGGCCGCCCTTTGCTGCTCGACACAGGCGACCATCTGAGCGTCGGTCCTCCAGTTGTCACAACCCTTTGGCGGTTTGTATGAGGCATACCACGCCTGCGTCTTGGCCTGCTCTGCCGCACCTCGTAGGCGGGCTTCCTGGATGTATCGCTCGTTGGCGGCCTGAGCCGCTTGAGCCGCTGCGGCTTTCTGTTGCCGAGCTGTTTCAATCTGTCGTTGCTGTGCAATCTGAGCGTGCTGGCTGACGGCTTGAATCGTGGAAAATTGCTGGGTGAGCGCCGTTTGCAGAGTCTTGGTGATCACATAGTAGCCAGCGATCGGGATGACCAGCGCGCAGAGGGTTTTGATTAGAAGCAGCTCGGGGAGGGTTGATCGGCGTCGTGCCATGCTGGGCTCCTTTTGGATGGCGTAATGCTACCTACCTCGGGTGTAAGACTCCAGCGGGAAGGCGAGCCTGTTCCAGTAATTTGTAGGCACACCTATCCAATACGCTCAGAAGCAACTTTTTCGTATGCCCCATTCTCCGCCCCGAGGCGAAATCACGCTCCGGCGCCTAGACAAGAAAATTCCTACAAGATAACGTCCAGCGTCCTACAGCAACGCATTCTTTTCTCCTCATGGACGTTCTGAAAACCCTGCAAACGCAATTGGCCACCTTCGCTTCCGAGCGTGACTGGGACCAGTTCCACACCCCGAAAAATCTGGCAATGGCTCTCTCTGGTGAGGTCGGTGAATTAGTCGAACGCTTTCAGTGGCTAACTTCCGAGCAAAGCGAGCGGGATGCCCTTTCGGACGAGGACATACGGGCCATCGAGGAGGAGATGGCTGATGTCCTGCTTTATCTCCTACGCCTCGCGGACCGCCTCCGTGTCGACATGGCGGCTGCCTCTCGGAATAAATTGCGGCTTAACGCTGAGAAGTATCCGATTGCCGAAGCCAAGGGCAATGCAGTCAAGTACTCGAGGAGAGACAAATGACTGTCCGGGTGATCTACCAGCCTTGCTCGCAAGATGTGGCTCGCAAAAACCTGCAAACCACCATTCTCAATCCGGTGCTATTCAGCGAGGTAGAGGAGTTACTGGAGCCTGCGTTGCGTGCGGAGCTTCAAGCGGATTATCCGGATGGGAAATTATTCATTTGGGGGCTGGCATCACCGCGCACGAGAGATGCATGGTTAGCCATGGAACCTGGCGATACCGTCATCTTCAATACTCAGACTGTCATCACTGTCAGCGCATGTTTTACTCACCGCACACACAATCGTGAATTGGCATTGAAGCTGTGGGGGTGGGCGGATAGTGAAGCGAAAATCACGTGGGAAAACATCTACTTCGTCACCGATGTTCGCCATCAGGCTATACCCTTCAAGGCCGTTCAGGCGCTTATCAACAGTAAGCATGACCGGTCATTCTATCGATACTCGGAAGCACAAAGCGAAGCTATCCTTGAGCACTTCCCTGCGTTGGACTACGACTATGCCGTCAGCGATGTAACGTTGGCTGAGGCGCAGTCGGATATCCAGAACCAGAGCACGGATGGGGTCGCCAGCAGGCCGACGCGGCTGGAGCACAAATACATCGTCCGCTCCCTGTTTCAAGGCAAGCTTACAGGCCAGTGCTGCATCTGCTTGAACGAATTCCCTCGGCATCTGCTAGTGGCTGCCCATATCAAGAAACGTTCGGTATGCAGCACGGCAGAGCGGTTGGATATCTCTAATATCGCTGTCCCGATGTGTCGACTAGGGTGTGATCCGCTTTATGAGCACGGCTATCTTTCGGTCAAGAACGGCAAGGTGATCAGACATCCTTCCCGCGAAATGACGAAGGCAACTGCCAGCTACGTCGACCGGGTAATTGGCAATGACGTCGCAAGGTGGAGCGCTAAAAATCGGAAGTATTTTGATTGGCACCGAAATGCTCACGGATTTGAACCAGGTGATTTGGTAGGTTTGATCGACAATAAAGACTCCGCGTAGTGGCTGGAGAGTGGCTGCATGCAGGTCGTGGAGCCTATGAAAAATCCTAGGAGAATTCCCACAATCTCTGCGATAATCGCCTTACGGCTTCAAAAGAATTGCGAAATGTTTCTATAGTTCGCGTTCTTGATTCCCGCTTGCACTGGCTTTTCTCTACGGTTACTCTCAGTCCGCCGCTGCTCATCAGCGGCCGGGTTTAGTCGCTCGAGTATTCTAGGTAAGCCAAAGCTGTCTGTTGATGTCTAGCATCAGCAGCGCGGCTTTATGGCGGCCGTCACAGGGCACTTCGGTGCGCTGGGTTTCCTGGATCCCGGTCGACTAACCTGTGAACGGCTGCCACCTATTCGTTTAGTCGCGAACGGTGGTGGTCCTGATTTTTCCAGGAGATACGCCATGTTCAAACCGGTCCCCGATCCCCCCGATTCAACCTCACCACCATTACCACCCGAAGCCTTCGCCGCCGAAGGAAAATCCCCATACCCCGATCCCATCCTGTTAAGCCACCACTTCACCGCCCACCACGCCTTCGGCCCCTGCGTCGGCGACATGCCGATCTTCGCCGTGCGCGAGGGCATGCCGTTGGAGGAGGTGTTGGTTCAGGCCAGTTCGTATCTGCGTAGCGCCAGTGCGGGTGCTGCCGAGCTGGTGGAGAATTGCCCTGAGGAGTGGCGGGCGTTGGCTCGGAATGTTGAGCATGTGAGTGAGATTGCTCGGGCGTTGGTAGAGGCGGCGGTGGCGGGGTTGCCTCGGGCGGGGTAGGTTGGTTCTTGCGCTGTGGCTGTAGAGGTTTTCTGTTGTGAGAGTTCGGGGGGGATCGTCGCGTTTGGCTGAAATGCGCGGTGGTCTTTTCCCGAGCTTCGCCCGGTCCCACAGGGGGGGAGGCTCGCTGGGGTGGTGGCAGGCGGTGTTCGCGCTATGAGCAGGGGCGGCTGGATGTGGCGTTCACGGTGGGCGGGCCGCGTTTGGCTTTGACGCGGCCAGGTCCGCTGCTTGTGGCGGTGGGGAGTTCCTGCAGTCGGGCTTGCACGGCATCATCGAAGATGATGCTTCTTTTGAGCCCACACATGCCAGGTGCCGATCGGTTTATTTTTGTCGGAAGCCCGGCAGTCCATTATTTATTAGCCATTCTTGCAGTGTCTTAGTGACGCCTTCAGCTGAGTCATCAGCACCTTCTTCAGGGTAAAACAGTAAGTCGCTACCTGCCGGGTGTGGGACCAATGTGTTGAAGTGCTCAACAAGTTCGTCGCGAGCCTCGTCGGGAGTCGCATTGTCGATAGCGGAAATTAGCTCAAAGAATTCCAGTTCAGTGTATTCAGAAATATTGCTTTTTAAAGTCATTCGTCACTCCCTCGGTGTATGTCGATGCGTCGCCTTGGCGCCACTGCAGCCTACCCTTTAATCATGCTGCCCTTCGCCGGTTACTACACCCGGCGCATCACGAACGCTTAGGACAACGTGCAGCGGCTTCAATCCCGAGTCAGCAGGGAACGCCAGAATAAAATCCTTATACTCCGGCGGGTACAACGGGTCGCAATGATGCGATCGAAATCTTCAGTCGGCGGAAAAGCCCCTATGTGCGAGCGCATTGGGCACCTTGGGACTTGAACTGAATCACGTCCACCGCTTCCCAATCCCGGTTCATTCCGGTGTAGTAGCCGTAGCCTTTGAGTGTGCCGTCGGGCTGCTCTTCTACTCGTAACCGGACCCGCGTTCGTGCCTTGGCCAGGGTTTCGTAGGTGGCTTTCTCAGTATAGGGAAGAGTTCCCCATGCTCGATGGCCATAGCAACGCTATGATTCCAACCAGGGCTCCAGCGACGGCGCCGCCTGTGGCCGCGCCAGCTAGAGTCGATGTACTTGATGCGCCAGGTTGCAAAGTCGCAACAGGACTAGGCTCAGATTGGCTGGGTTGCTCAGTACGTGGATTTATTAATCAGCATTTGGAATCTCAGCAGTGTTTTGCACCCGCAAAGCCGCCTCCACCTTCTCCCGCGCCATCTCAATCAGATGCACCACCGCAAACGCATGATCCGGCCGGTCCTCCAACAGGTTACCCGCATGCTCATAAGCCGTAGCCTTGGCACATCGAAGGCCCCCCCCTCAGCGTCATAAAGCCGCTGCTCAGCAGTCAATTCCTGAACGTCATGATTCATGGTCTAGCTCCCAGGGTCATGGAGCTGCCACAGGCGTTCCGACGGGCTTTGGGTGCAGATGTACGCGGGGTATGACTACCGGAACTCTAGGCAACCGGCCACGCGCGAGCGTACCAGCACACAGCTGTCATAGCATGCTGCAGATGCGCGTAAGCGCTTGCAGCCGTTACGTTTCCAAGGCACCCGCGCGGCATCATCAAAAAATGGATCGACGGCTTTCACCTTGTAGTGGCTGGCAGTATCTTTAGGGGGTGTAAGAGGTCGCTGCCGATGGAATAAGTGATCACCTTGATGAGGCCCCCAATTGATCGACCAGCAACGCACAAAGCTCTGGTGGATCCTCTCAGACGCCTTCGTCGACAACGAAGTCGACTACCGCGCAATGGCCCAGCAGCTCCGAGGGCTTGATCCTGCCTATGTCAGAGAGGTCCTATTCTCAGAGGTCGCCCCGGTATGCCATTCCAACCTGGAAAGCGTGCTCCCCGGAATTTGGCTTTGCTTCAATCGCGAGGAGCTCGAGGCGGATATAACCAACATGCTGCGGGCAAGGGAGCTCAGTTCGTGGCGGCGTTGGTGTGATCGCGTCAGGGTGCGCTGGCTTCGGCATCGCTATGGGTATGTTTGGGGGGAAATTGCCAGGGCTTTTTCGTCTGGCGGGGGTTAGCCTTGGAGGGCCTGTAGTCGTTCTTGCACCGCATCATCAAAAATGATGTACAGCGTCTCGACATCCGCAGGCTTGACCTTGCGCCCACTCTCCAGCTCGCCGATCAGGGCGATCTGCATTTCCGCCTCGCGCTCCAGATCCGCCCGCGTACTCGCCGCATTCAACGCGCGAACCAGGTCATCGATCTGGTTGCGTACAGGCTTGGCAAGCTTCAACAGGTCCAGTCGTTCTTGGAGCATGGGTGCGATCTCTGGCGGGAATGAAGGGGCAGTAAAACCCCGGAAACAAAAAAAGGCACCCGCTAGAGGTGCCTTTTTCGTGACGCTTTGTTTGGTGGAGCCGGGGGGATTTGAACCCCCGTCCGCCAGTACTCCGCTGTCGGTTCTACATGCTTAGCCGTGTCTACTAGGTTAACCCTCGGCCGCCCGACGGGCAGGGTGCTTCAGGCGAGTTGTGTAAGTTTTAGGCGCTTCGTCCACAACGTACTAGGCGACGATTCTGTTCTATATGACAATCGCTTCGAGTTTACAGACATCCTCTAACGATTGCTGGAGCCGAAGCTACCAGAAGGGAAAGCTAACACCGCTTACGCGGCGAGAGCGAATTCCCCGTAATTGTCATCATTGGCAATTATAAAGTTTGCAACAGTGGATTTACGAGTTCTGTTACCCACTCGGCATGCACCTAAAGTTTCGTTACCGGCGTCGAATCCTAATCGGCCCCGCTTTCTGCTCTAGCCTGCCCGCGTGAACGGGCAAGGCGTTCAGTTTACGACAAAACGTGGCAAGAGTCGACCGCTTGTCGTTGACGGCGTGTTACTGGGTCTTGCCGTCGGTGTTGGTGGCCTTTTCGTATTCCTGCAGCACGCGGGTGGACAGGGCGATGCAGGTCTTTTTGTCGCCGCTGGCCTGGGCGGCTTGGGCTTTCTGGATGTCTTCCTTGTTGCTTTCCATGATCTGCGCCGAGGCGCTGCCGGCGGTTTTGTCCTGGTCGTCGATTTTCTGCAGGTTGGCGGCGCACAGGTCGTCGGCAGCGAAGGCGTGGGACGTCAGCAGGGCGGTGGCGATGCACAGGCCGGAGAGGGTAAGACGTTTCATGGGAAAACCTCCTGAACAGGGGGAAGACTCGGCTGCGCAGGGGCTCGGTGCCGAGTGGACGGTGAGCCTTTTCACAGGCCATGAAAGATGGACTTTGGGGCTGTGAAGGGGTTCGAAATATTTGCGCGCGGATAGTCTGAAAAACTTATTTCAATTGCAACTGAATACTTCAGAGCGCGCGGTAGCGAGTACCCAGCTGCGCCTGGCCCTACAGGCCAGGCCGGGGATTGGGGCCAACCCTGTGGGACCGGGCGAAGCTCGGGAAAAGCACACCGCGGTCTCAGAGCGCACGCGGCCGAGTAACGCGGTCCACCAGGTAGACAAGGCTGTGGTAGTCGATGCCGCTGTGGCTGCTCAGGCCGATTTCGCAGGTGCGGCTGGTTGAGATGCCTTCTTCGCAGTACTGCACGGCGTTTTTGAGGGTGCGCAGGGCGTGGTCGTTGAGCTCGGGGGTGGTGAAGCCTTTGTCGCCAGCGAAGCCGCAGCAGTGGATGCCTTCGGGAATGACCACCTGAGTGCTGCAGCGCCGCGCCAGGTCGATGAGCGCCTGGCTCTCGCCCAGGTGCTGGGTGCTGCAGGTGACGTGCACGGCGATCGGCGTGGCCTGGGGGGTGAAGACCAGTTTGTCCATGAGGTGGGTGCGAATGAAGCGCACTGGGTCGTAGAGGTCCAGGCGAGTGTCGGCCAGGTCTTGCACCAGGCGCAGGGTGCAGGGGCTGGTGTCGCAGTAGATGGGGTCCAGGCCGCCGCGGCTGGCGGTGACAAGCGCGGCGATGAGTTCCTGGCGTTTGTGCTCGGCCTGCTCGGCGTAGCCTTTGGAGGCGAAGGGTTGGCCGCAGCAGAGGGTGTCCTGGTTTTCCGGGAACACCACCTGGTAGCCGGCTTTTTCCAGCAGGCCGCGGGTTTTGTCCAGCAGGGACATTTGTTCCCGGTCGCTGGCGGCGGGGCCCATGACGCGGGACACGCAGGCGGCCAGGTACACCACGCGCGGGCGGGCGTCGGTGACCGGTGGGGTGAAGCGGATGGCGTTTTCCGCTTGCGGCATGGCCGGGGTCCATTGCGGGACGCGGCCTTTGCTGGCGCGGGTGAGGCGGGCGGACAGGCTGGCCAGCCGCGGGGCGCCCAGCAGCATGCGGGCGCCGTTGGCGGCATGCAGGGTGAAGCGCGCGCCGTTGAGGGCGGTAGCGAAGTGCTCGCCCAGCCAGGTGGCGGTTTTCTGGTGGTGGGCGGCCTGGGCGCGCAGTTTTTTCACCAGTTCGCCGGTGTTGATGCCCACCGGGCAGCGTTGGGCGCACAGGCCGGTGGCGGCGCAGGTGTCGATGCCCTGGTATTGGTAGTCGTGTTCGAGTGCCGTGGTGTCGATGCCGGCGCGTTTTTTTGCCTGGATGTCGCGCCACATCACGATGCGCTGGCGCGGGCTAAGGGTCAGGCCTTTGGAGGGGCACACCGGTTCGCAGAAGCCGCACTCGATGCATTTGTCGACGATGTCGTCGGCCGCGGGCATGGGCTTCAGATTTTTCAGGTGAATGTGTGGGTCTTCGCTGAGGACAACGTCGGGGTTGAGGATGCCGGTGGGGTCCAGCAGGCGCTTGAGTTGCCACATCAGCTGGTAGGCGTCGTGGCCCCATTCCAGTTCCACGAAGGGCGCCATGTTGCGGCCGGTGCCGTGTTCGGCTTTCAGCGAGCCGCCGAATTCCACGGCCACCAACTGCGCGACGTCGTCCATGAAGGCTTGGTAGCGCGCCACTTCTTCGGGGTTGTTGAAGCCCTGGGTGAAGACGAAGTGCAGGTTGCCCTCCAGGGCGTGGCCGAAGAGGATGGCTTCGTCGTAGCGGTGTTTTTCGAACAGGGCGATCAGGCGGTTGACGCCGATGGCCAGTTGTTCGACGGGGAAGGTGACGTCCTCGATGATGACCGTGGTGCCGGTCTGGCGCACGGCGCCGACGGCGGGGAAGGTGTCTTTGCGGATGGCCCACAGGCGGGCGTTTTCCACTGGGTCTTCGCTGAAGTCGACCTGGCGTTCCACTGGGAACGGCGCCAGGCTGGCCATGATCTGCGTCAGTTGTTCGTGCAGCAGCGCTTGGCTGGCGGCGCGGGATTCGATCAGCAGGGCGCAGGCGCCGTCGGACAATTCCTGCACGAAGGCGGGCATGCCTTTCATGCCTTGCACCGAGCGCAGGCTGCGGCGGTCCAGCAGTTCAACGGCGGCGACCGGTTGGGTCTTGAGCACGGTGACGGCGTTGCAGCAGGTTTCCACGTTGGGGAAGACGATCAGCGCCGAGGCCTTGAAGGGGTGGTCGATGACGGTGTCGTAGGTGACCGCGCTGATGAAGCCCAGGGTGCCTTCGCTGCCCACCAGCAGATGGCTGAGGATATCCAGGGGGTCGTCGTAGTCCACCAGGGCGTTGAGGGACAGGCCGGTGGTATTTTTCAGACGGTATTTGTGGCGGATGCGCGCGGCCAGTTCGCTGTTGGCGCGGGTCTCGCGGCCCAGTTCGGCCAGCCTGTCCAGCAGTGCGCCGTGGCTGGCGCGGAAGGCGGCGACGCTGGCCGGGTCTTCGCTGTCCAGGCGGGTGCCGTCGGCCAGTACCAGGCGAATGCCTGCCAGGGTGTGGTAGGTGTTTTGCGCGGTACCGCAGCACATGCCGCTGGCGTTGTTGGCGACGATGCCGCCGATCTTGCAGGCATTGATGGAGGCCGGGTCGGGGCCGATCTTGCGCCCGAATGGCGCCAGCCAGGCGTTGGCCTGGGCGCCGATGACGCCGGGCTGCAGGCGGATCTGCGTGCCCTGGCCGCGAATTTCGCGGCCGTTCCAGTTGTCGCCCAGCACGATCAGTACCGAGTCGCTGATGGCCTGGCCGGACAGGCTGGTGCCGGCGGCGCGAAAGGTGACGGGCACCTGTTCGCGGTGGGCGAGGGTGAGCAGGGCGACCACTTCGTCTTCGGATTCCACCCGCACCACCAGCTTGGGGATCAGCCGGTAGAAGCTGGCGTCGGTGCCAAAGGCCAGGGTGGAAGTGGGGTCGTCGAAGCGGCGCGCCGCCGGGATCAGTTGGCAGGCTTCACGCAGGAACGCAGCAGGCAGGCTCATTGGTCCTCCAGAATCAGTACCACCAGGTCTTTGGGGCCGTGGGCGCCGTAGGCCAGTACCTGTTCGATGTCGGCGGTTTTCGACGGGCCGGACACCAGCAGGGCGTTGGTGGGCATGCCGCCCGCCCAGTTGAACTGCCGTTGCACCTGATAGAAGTTGTCGTGGATCTCGCTGGCCTTGAGCAGGGCGAAATGCACCGGCGGCACCAGGCTCATCAGCCGCGGTTCTTCGCGAGTAGGCCACAGTATCAGGCTGCCCGTGGCGGCGATGGCGCCCAGGGTGCTGGTCAGGCTGGCGGCGGTGTCGTTGAACAACTCGGCTTTCCAGGCTTCCACGGGGCGGTCGTAGGCTTTGAGCGCTGGCAGGTCGGCTTGGTGCTGCCAGTGTTCGCTGATGCGTTGGCCGTGGGCAGTGCCAGGGGCGATCAGCAGGTTGGGCAGTTGCCGGTCACGCAGCAGTTGCGCGAGCAGGGCGGGCCAAGCGGCGTCAGTGGTCAGGTGGATTTCCGTGTGCACGGCTTCCATCAGTTTGCGCAGCTGGGCGATGCGCTCGCCTTGTGGATAAGTCCACGGGCGGGTGACCAGGCCCTCGTCGAAGTTATCCACAATGGGCGTGGTGCCGGCCAGGCTGTTGCGCAGTTTGGCCAGGATGTTCTGTTTGGCGCTCATGGGCGGCCTCCCTGTTGGGCCAGATGCTCGCGGGCCATGTCGTGCAGCGAGCGGGCGGCGGGTTTCGGCGCGCTGTGGTTTTGCGTCCAGGGGCCGACGTGCTTCGGCGCCAGGTGGCGCAGGCGCGTGGCGAAAAAACTGAAGGCTTTATAGAGCACTGGGTGACGGTTGAGGGTGGCCCAGGCGTTCCAGATCAAGCGTTCCTTGCGCGAGTATTTGCTGCCTTGGCCGCGCATGACCGGATGGGGGCTGTCGGGAGCCTTGACGTTTTCTTCGCGCAAGCGGCGCAGCAACGCCGGGATGGGGATTTTCACCGGGCACACTTCACCGCAGGCGCCGCACAGCGACGAGGCGCTGGGGTGGTCTGGCACCTTGGCCAGGCCGACCATGTGCGGGGTGATGATCTTACCGATCGGGCCGGGGTACACCTCGCCGTAGGTGTGGCCGCCCACGCGGGTGTATACAGGGCAGTGGTTCATGCACGCGCCGCAGCGAATGCAGTTGAGGGTCTGGCGCAGTTCGCCGTCGGCGAAGGCCTGGCTGCGGCCGTTGTCCAGCAGCACCAGGTGCACTTCCTGGGGGCCGTCGCGCTCGTCGGGCTGGCGCGGGCCGCTGATCATGTTGACGTAGGTGGTGATGGGAATGCCCAGCGCCGAACGGGTCAGCAGCGACAGCAGCGGCACCACGTCACGCAGGTTTTCGACGACTTTCTCGATGCCCGTGACGGCGATGTGCACCGGCGGCACGGTGGTGGACATGCGCCCGTTGCCTTCGTTTTCCACCAGCAGCAGGGTGCCGGTCTCGGCGACGGCGAAGTTGACCCCGGACACGCCGATGTCGGCCTCTAAGAATTTCTGCCGCAGTACCCGGCGGCCGATCTGGATCAACTGGTCGACGTCCTTCGTGTACTCCACGCCCAGTTTGTCATGGAACAGGCTGGCGACCTGGCCGGCGTTCTTGTGAATGGCCGGCATGATGATGTGGGACGGCTTCTCGTGGTCCAACTGGACGATGTACTCGCCCATGTCGGACTCCAGGCATTCGATGCCGCGGGCCTCCAGGGCGTGGTTCATTTCCATTTCTTCGCTGACCATGGACTTGCCCTTGATCACCTGCTTGGCGCCATGGGCGTCGATGATCGACTGGACGATGCCGTTGGCTTGCTCGACTGTCTCGGCCCAGTGCACCTTGACGCCGTTGCGGGTGAGGTTGCGTTCCAGGGTTTCCAGCAGGTCAGGCAGTTTCGACAGGGCGCGGGCGCGCACGGCGTTGCCCAGGGCGCGCAGTTGTTCGCGCTCGTCCGGGTCGGCGAAGGCCACGGCGCGCTTGGTCATGAGCGAGTCCATGGCGCTGCGGAAGTTGCTGCGCAGTTGGGGATCGCCCAGGGCTTTGTGGGCGCGGCTGCGGAAGTCGTCGTCGATTTCCACGGCGGGGATACGGGCCTGGCTGTTCATCGGCCACCCCCGCTGCGCTGCCACAGGAAGGTCGCCAGGTGCTGCCCGCGCAAGGTCTCGCGTTGCTTCTCCAGGGCGCCGTTGATGTTCATCAGGCAGCCGCAGTCGGCGCTCAGCACCTGATGGGCGCCGGATGCCTTCAGGTTGTGGGTCTTGTCGGCCACCATGGCGCCGGAAATGTCCGGCATGCGTACGCTGAACGTCCCACCGAAGCCGCAGCATTCGCTTTCATGGCTGTGCTCCACGCGCTCGACGTTGGTCAATTGCGCCAACAGCGCGCGGCCATGCAGGTGGGTGTTCATTTCCCGGCGTGCCGAGCAAGAGGTGTGCAGGGCCACCTTGACCGGCTGGCCGTTGTCCTTGAGCTGCACCTTGCACACGTGCAGGAGGAATTCGGCCAGCTCGAAGGTGCGTTCCGCCAGGGCCTGCACCTGTTCGAGGGTTTCAGGCTCGTCCTTGAACAGGTCGGCGTAGTGCTGGCGCAGCATGCCGGCACACGACCCGGACGGCACCACCACGGGCTGGTCGCCGGCTAACAGCGCCAGTTGTGCGCGCGCCACGGTTCGGGCCTGGTCGGTGTAGCCGCTGGTGTAGGCCGGTTGGCCGCAGCAGCTCTGGCCTTGGGGGAAGTCCACGCGGATGCCTTCGCGCTCCAGCAGGCGGATGGCGTCCATGCCGGCCTCGGGGTAGAACAGGTCGACCACGCAGGTACCGAACAGGTACACACGGGCCGGTTTGCTCGCCGGGTACTGGCGCGGCTGGGGAATGGGCGGCGCCACGCGGGTGGCATTCGGTACGGCGTTGTAGAAAAGCTCGCTCATCAGGCGTTGTCTCCGGGTGGGCCCGGTTATCCGGCCGCGGTGGGCCGGGGTTATCAGTACCGGCGCCGCCCAGGGCAGCGCCGGGCGTGTTGCATCAATGCACCAGCATGCCGGTGAACCAGTACGCCTGGGCCAGGGTGATCAGGCCGACGATGGTCGCGAAGAACAGGCTGTGCTTGAGGGTGAAGCGGAACAGGTCGGACTCCTTGCCTACCAGGCCGGTGGCGGCGCAGGCCACGGCGATGGACTGCGGCGAGATCATCTTGCCGGTCACGCCGCCGCTGGTATTGGCCGCGACCAACAGCGTGTCGCTGACGTTGATCTGGTGCGCGGTGGTGGCCTGCAATGAACTGAACAGGGCATTGGACGAGGTATCGGAACCGGTCAGGAACACCCCCAGCCAACCCAGGAACGGCGAGAAGAACGGGAACGCGGCGCCCGTCGCTGCCAGCACCAGGGCCATGGTGGAAGACATGCCCGAGTAGTTGGTGACGAAGGCAAACGCCAGCACCATGCCGATGGACAGGATGGGCCAGCGCAGTTCGTACAGGGTCTCTTTGAAAGTGGTCAGACCAATATGCGCCTTGATTTTCAGCACGGCCATGGAGATCAGCGCGGCCAGGAAGATCGCCGTGCCGGTGGCGGCGATGGGGTCCAGTTTGAACACCGCAGCGATGGGGGTAGGCGTGGCCGCGATGGGGGCGACCTTGATCACCAGTTGGTCCAGGTGCGGGATGGCGAAGTTGAACACCGTGGCGTACAACGCGCCGCCCGCGGCAAACATGGCCTTGAAGGGCTTGAGGGTCCAGATGGTCACCAGCACGGTCAGGATCAGGAACGGCGACCAGGCTTTGAAGATCTCGCCAAAGCTGTAGGGCGAATCCAGTTGCACGCGGGGTTTGCCGAAGCCACCGACGCTGGCCACGGCCGCGGCGCCTTCGGCCGTGCCGGCGATGTGGTCACCGGCGCTGCGGTGCGGTTGCCAGACCTTCAGGAACAGGGTCAGGGCAATCAGGCTGACGAGCGCCGAGGTGATGTCCGGCAACTCCGGGCCGATGAAGTTGGACGTGAAATACTGGGTGATGGCGAAGCTGCCACCCGCCACCAGGGCCGCCGGCCAGGTTTCACGCACGCCGCGCTTGCCGTCCATCATGAACACCAGCCAGAACGGCACGAACACCGACAGCAGGGGCAATTGGCGGCCGGCCATGGCGCCGATCTTGAAGGCGTCGATGCCGGTGACCTGGCCCGCGACGATGATCGGAATGCCCAGGGCGCCGAAGGCTACCGGGGCGGTGTTGGCGATCAGGCACAGGCCGGCGGCGTACAGCGGGTTGAACCCCAGGCCTACCAGCAGCGCGGCGGTGATGGCCACTGGCGCGCCGAAGCCGGCCGCGCCTTCCAGGAATGCACCGAAGCAGAAACCGATCAGCAATACCTGCAGGCGCTGGTCATCGGTGATGGACAGTACCGAGCTGCGGATGATCTCGAATTGGCCGCTCTTGACGGTCAGCTTGTAGAGGAACACCGCCGCCACGATGATCCAGGCGATGGGCCACAGGCCGTAGATGAAGCCGTAGCCGGCCGCGGCCAGGGCCATGTCGGTGGGCATGCCGAAGGCGAAGATCGCCACCAGCACCGCCAGTACCAAGGTGATGCTGCCCGCCACGTGGCCTTTGAGGCGCAGCACGGCCAGGGCGAGGAAAAAGAAAACGATCGGGATGACAGCGGCGAGCGCGGACAGGCCGAGGCTGCCGAGCGGGCTGTAGAGTTGTTGCCAGGTTTGCATGTGGGGTGGCCCCTAATTGTTGTTGGTCAGGCGTCGCACTAACATTGGCAAATTGGTAATACCAATTTACAATGCGCAAGTGCTAGGTTAGAGGCCCTGCTATCAGTGTGTCAATTTGTCACCCTGATACTTTCGTCGTGGTGGGATGAGTGGAGAGGTAGTGATGGCGTTTGATCAGGTCCGGCAGCGTCGGTTGTCCGACGATATCGTCGAGCGGCTCGAAGGCATGATTCTGGAAGGCACCCTGCGTGCCGGGGAGCGGCTGCCAGCAGAGCGCGTGCTGGCTGAGCAGTTCGGGGTGTCGCGGCCGTCGTTGCGCGAGGCCATTCAGAAGCTGGTGGCCAAGGGCATGCTGATCAGCCGCCAGGGTGGCGGCAACTATGTGGTGGAAACGTTGGGGTCGACCTTCAGTGACCCGCTGATGCAGTTGCTGGAAAGCAACCCTGAGTCCCAGCGCGACCTGCTGGAGTTTCGCCACACGCTGGAGGCTTCCTGCGCCTTCTATGCGGCCAAGCGCGCTACCGAACTGGACCGTGAGCGGTTGAAGGTGGCGTTCGAGGCGCTATTGGATTGCTACGCCCGGGAAGACCAGGTCACGCGCGCCGAAGAGGGCGCGGCCGATGCCAATTTCCACCTGGCCATCGCCGAGGCTAGCCACAACGCGGTGTTGCTGCACACCATTCGCGGGTTGTTCGACCTGCTCAAGCGCAACGTGGTGATCAACATTGGTGGGATGTACCAGCAGCGCAGTGAAACCCGCGACATGCTGATCAGTCAGCACCGCGAGCTGTACCTGGCCATTATCGAGAGGCGTGCGGAAGACGCCCGAGAAATCTCCAGCCGTCACATCCTGTATGTGCAGGAAGTGCTCGACGAAGTCAGGCAGCAGGTGCAGCGCGTGGCACGGGCAGAGCGCCGCAAGGGGCTATGACGCTGTGGGGCCGGGTGAAGCCGGGAACAGGGCGCCTCGGTGCGCCGTGTTCTTTTCCCCAGCTTCGCCCGGCTCCGCAGGCATAGGGCCCTTCGAGGCTACTCGTCCTTGCCCTTGGTGCGCACGGCGCGGTGCAATTCGCGGTCGGAATCACGCTCGCGCTCGGTATGGCGCTTGTCGTATTCCTTCTTGCCCTTGCCCAGCGCGATTTCGCACTTGATCAGGTGCTGCTTCCAGTACATGGACAGCGCCACGCAGGCATAGCCTTTCTGTTGCACCAGGGTGAACAGCTTTTCCAGCTCGCGCTTGTTGAGCAGCAGTTTACGGGTACGTACCGGGTCAGCGATGACGTGAGTGCTCGCCGCGGTCAAGGGCGTGATATGGCTGCCCAGCAGCCAGGCTTCGCCATCCTTGAGCAGGACGTAGCTGTCGATCAACTGCGCCTTGCCGGCACGCAGACTTTTTACTTCCCAACCGGACAGGACCAGACCGGCCTCGAACTTGTGCTCGATGAAGTAATCGTGTCGCGCCTTCTTGTTCTGCGCGATAGTCCCTTCGGGGTGTTTCTTTTGTTTGGCCATAGGGGCCGCATTATAGGCAGTCGCGGCGTTGTCGGCTACGGTGTATACGTGCTTGAGCCTGTGCGGGTTATCCCGGACAATGCGCGATCTTTTTTGATCACCTGGGCCTTGTTGTTGTCGACTGGAAGGCACCGGAGGAAATGACGCACTCATGACTACGCATATCCAACGTTCGGCCCTGCTGCCTTACCCCGCACAGGCCCTGTACGACCTGGTCAACGACGTGGCGAGCTACCCCAAGTTCCTGCCGTGGTGTTCGTCCAGCACAGTGCTCGAGGAAACTGACGTACTGATGCGCGCCAGCCTTGAAGTCGCCAAGGGCGGCCTTTCGCAGAAATTTGTCACGCGAAATGTACTGGTGCCGGGCAACACCATCGAAATGAACCTCGAGGAAGGCCCGTTCACCCAGTTGCATGGCCTGTGGGTATTCAAGCCTTTGGGCGACAAGGCCTGCAAGATCAGCCTGGACATGTCGTTCGACTACGCCGGCTCCATCGTCCGCGCCACCTTGGGCCCGTTGTTCAACCAGGCGGCCAACACCCTGGTGGATGCTTTCTGCCAGCGCGCCAAGCAACTGTATGGCTGAGGCCATGGTCGAGGTCGAGGTGGTGTTTGCCGCCGTCGACCGGCAGGTGTTGTTGAGCGTTCAGGTGCCCGCGGGTTGCTCTGTTCGCGAAGCCGTGCAACGTTCTGGGATCGCCGAGCGGTTTCCCGAAGTGGCGTTGCTGGAGTGCCCTGTGGGCATTTTCGGCAAGGTGGTGGCCGATCCGGCTGCGCACGCCGTGGAGGAGGGCGACCGCATCGAGCTGTATAGGCCCTTGGTCGCCGACCCGAAAGAGGTGCGACGGATGCGCGCAGCTAAAGCCAAGGCCGCCAGCGGCCCATGAAAAAGCCCGGCATGTGCCGGGCTTTTTTCTGACAGCCTGCTTACTGAGGGTTGGACTCGATAGGCGTAGGCGTTGGTACCGGGATAACCTTCACGTCGTCGACGCTGCGCTGGATCTGGTCCAGGGTGGAGCCCGGCTTGGCGGGTGCTTCCGGCGCCGGTTGGGCGGTGTTGTCCACTGGCGCGGCTGGCGCGGCACCTGGGGTGCCCAGGATGGTCTGGTCTTTGCTCACGCCGGGCATGAAATCACCGGACAGGCTGGCCAGTTGGTCATTTTCATTGAAGAAAACGCTCATCCGTTCCTGCTGGCGTTCGCCGCCACCTGGCTGGATACTGTAGAGGTAATCCCAGCGATTGGCATGAAACGTATCGACCAGCAGGGGGTTGCCCATGATAAACCGTACTTGCCGGCGGGTCATTCCCGGGCGTAACTGGTCTATCATGTCCTGCGTGACGACATTGCCCTGCTGGATGTCGATTTTGTAAACCCCGGGGAATGAAC
>Ga0207713_1000579_pt1 | contig 36426 bp, 42 predicted proteins | sample KBSS64metaG_FD_184404 | JGI IMG/M metagenome (GOLD analysis project Ga0207713, IMG submission 184404) | Switchgrass rhizosphere microbial communities from Kellogg Biological Station, Michigan, USA - KBS S6-4 metaG (SPAdes) (version 2) | ecosystem: Host-associated > Plants > Roots > Rhizosphere >... | reverse complement strand
GGCCATGGCCGCAGAAATCGCGCACCACGCCATAGCGCTGCTTCTCGGCATGGGCCTGGATCGCAGCGCCAATATCGCCCAGCCGCGCGCCGGGCCGGGCCTGCTCGATACCCAGCATCAGGCATTCGTACGTCACGTCCACCAGGCGGCGGGCCTTCAAGGGCACGTCGCCCACCAGGTACATGCGGCTCGTATCGCCGTGCCAGCCATCGAGCAGCGGCGTCACGTCGATATTGACGATGTCGCCATCCTTGAACGTCTTGTCCGAAGGAATGCCGTGGCACACCACATGGTTGATCGAGATGCAGCACGAATGGGCATAGCCGCGATAGCCCAGCGTCGCCGGCACGGCGCCGGCATCCAGCGTCATCTGCCGGACCACGTCATCGATCGCAGCGGTGGTCACGCCCGGCTGCACCAGCGGCGCCAGCGCATCGAGGATTTCGGCGGCCAGCCGCCCGGCCTTGCGCATGCCCTCGAACCCGGCGGGGCCATGCAGCTTGATCGTTCCGTCGCGCAGGACGGTTTCGGTGTCGTCAACGGTCACATAGTCGGTCATCGCCCTTAGATAGCGCGGGCGGGGCGAAATTGCGAGGTTGGATCGTGGGGTTGGACTTAGGCTGGCGGTGGCCCTTGGTGTGAAGCTGCCTTTGTCACACCCAACTTCGTCATTCCCGCGAAGGCGGGAAACCAGTGATCATTGCATGAAAAGCCCAGCCACCCGATTTTTGAAGCTACCCCGGCACTGGATTCCCGCCTTCGCGGGAATGACTGTTAAATAACAAAACACTATAAATAAACGATATTTTTTGGTATAGTTTTCTTCACAAGTCCTGCACAGCGACGGAAAATCAACGGCTTGACGTTCCGTTCTGCACAGAAACTGCACAGATCGTGGGGGAAGCTATGGCGTTTGTCACTGACAAAGAGGAGTTGAAGCCCGGCTTGATCATCTTTCGGCGGGCGGACGTGCAGCATTGCAACTGGTACTGCCGCATCAAGGTACCCAAGGAGGACCGCTACAAAACGGTTTCGCTCAAAACCGACGATATTAACGCCGCGCGCACGCTGGCATGGGATCAGGACGGCGAGGTGCGTTATGCCACCAAGCGCGGCGATCCGATTTTCAACCGCCCCTTCCGCGAGGTGGCCCAAGAATTTCTGATCGAGCAGGAAAAGCGTGCAGCGAACGGCGAGATCAGTGCGCAGCGCCCGAGGAAGCTGCGGGCGGTGATCGAGGGTGCGCTCACTGCCTATATGGGCTCGACGCAGGTGCATCTCATCGGCGACGACACATGGAAAGGCTATCCGGCATGGCGGCGCGCCAATGGCGAAGGCCGCGCCAAGCGCAATGGCGTTCGCCCGGTCTCCGAGGAGATGGCCGCGAAGCTGGTCGATCAGGAACTGGCGGCGCGTGAGAAGGCACGCGAAGCACGCGGCTTGCGTGCGCGCCCCCTTCCGGGTGTGCGCAATCGGCGTGGCATCGCCGCGACCCAGAAAGCGATTGATGCCCGCGCGGCGGCCATCGCTGAGCGCATCAAGGGCACTTGCCGGATCAGCGATAGCACCATCCGTTTCGAAATGTCGGTCTTCGCCTCGGTGATGAACTTCGCCATGAAGAAGCGGTATGTGCCGGTCAGCCAGCGCTACGATGCACGGCCCAAGCTCAAGGTAATGCGCCGGGACGCGTTCACCCATGAGGAATACACCGCCCTCTATCGCTATTCCCGCGACTATTGGGTCAAGGGCAAAAAGAAGGATGGCGAGGCCGATACGGCGGACAAGAAGCTATCGCCGATCAGCCGTTGGTATCGTCAGGTGACCCACAACTTCGTGCTGATCATGTGCAACACCGGCATGCGCCCCGGCGAGGCGAAGAACCTGCGCTGGAAGGACATCCGAACCGCCAAGGACCGCGACGGCGAAGACGTCGTTGCCTTGAAGGTCAGCGGCAAGGGCAAGTCGCGCGAGCTGGTGGCGGTGCCCAGCGTCGGCAAATATCTCGACCGTATCCGCAACCTTGCCATTGAAGCCAATCGGAACCGCGCCACCCGGGACGGCCAGCACTCCATCCCCGAACATCGGCTTGAACCCAGGCCGGACGATTACGTATTCACGACCATCGACGGCTCGCCTGCATCCACGCTCTACAAGCACTTGATCGACGGGCTATTGAGCGCAGCGGGGCTGCGGATCGGGCCGGGTGAGACGGTGCGCTCGACCTATAGTTTTCGGCATACCTACGCGACCATGCGCCTAAGCGAAGGCGTGGACGTGTACCTGCTGGCCGAGCAAATGGGCACCTCGGTCAAGATGATCGAGGACCATTACGGCCATGTGAACACCATCCGCCATGCGGACCGCGTGCTGCAAGGCGCGGGCGGATGGAAGCAACGCCACCAGCCCGACGATGAGGAGGAAAACGAAGCCAAAGCCGTCAAGGCTGCTGCCACGCGCGACAAGGCGAAGCGGCCCGCTACACCCCAAAGGGGGCGCCGCAGTCGTGCCAAGGGTTAGCGCGCCGCCCGCGCTCACCCGCGATCCCGCGCCCGGCCCGGGCTCCCCGGCGGGATCAAAAGCCGTGTTGCTGACGCGCCGCTGGCGCTCCCCGGTCAGCAATCGGCCAAGCAAGGATGGGAATCAGGTGCGCCCGGCCCGTAGCACCCCCGGCCTTGCGCTCTTACTCAGGTAGTTTTCTCTGCTGCAGGTGACGTGAATCTCGACGGCACACCGGTCGTTTGCGGAAGGTCCGCCGCATGTGGCGGTCATTGCCCCCTGAGGTTCCACTGCAAAGCCGTCCGCTGCTTCGTCGATGGGGATTCGTGGCGCATGCCCGCCACCGTTCAACCCGCTCCCTTCCGCGCGCCAGCGCTTGTGCAGGTTCGCCCCTTCGGGCGCTAGCAGCGGGGTGTGACCGGCGGCTCGATGGCCAGCGCATCGTGCTCCCCATGAAGCCGCGAGATGGCCTTGCGGCGGAAACCAAAGGAGCAGATCATGACCACATCCACCACCAAAGGCACGCAACCCACCCAACGCCTTTATTGCGTCACCGGCCAGGGCAAGGCAGCGAAATGGATCGACATCGGCGCAGCGTGGCCGAACAAGGACGGCAAAGGCTTCTCCATCGCCCTTCACGCCGTGCCGCTCACCAGCCGCATCGTCATGCGCGAGATCGAAGACAAACCTGCCAGCGCGGAAAGCCAGCCCGAATAGGGCTAGCATCCGCCGCCTCATAGGAGGCGGCGGACCTCGCGGGCCAGCGTGGTAAGCGCGTTAGCCAGCTTCGTGGCAGCGTTGAGTATCAGCATCAGTTCAAGGCTCGACATGGGTTCCTCCCTGTAGTGCCGCGCGGGATTGCGCTGGCAATAGGAAGGTCAGCGGTCCGCCGCAGCGTGCCGGACACAGGCCCAAAGGCCGCGCAGCGGGCCGCTGCTGCACGTCAGGAAGCAAGGAGCCTTTTCCGGCGCGCGCGGACGGCTACACCGTCCGAAGCTACAGCCGCAAACCAGTGCGCATCCACAGGGAGATGAGGTGCGGAATCCGGATATGCTAAGCCTATCCTCGCCGTGCGGTCAGGTCAGCAGCCCGGCGCACCGGTCATTCGTCTTCGATGTCGAGCGAATTGCCGGTCAGTTCCTTGAGTTCGATGATCGCACCACCTCCCGGTACGCCATCCAGAATGCTTTCGAGCAGCGCATCGATAGAATCCAGCAAGCGCTTGAACAGCTTGGCTCCGGGGGTCTGGATGAAGTTGCCCAGCCAATGGTTCACATTGGAGAATTTCCACTTCGCCTGCACGCCGTAAAGCCCATGATCGACGACCGCCTGCACCGGCATTTCCCGAACCGCCGATGCGGCACGGACGAGAATGCCGTCCTCAATCAGCGCTGTCAGTGCGGCGGGAAGATAGGCAATTTGGTCCGTGACAAAGAGCGCGGCCAATTCACCGCCATAGCCGGATTCGTCGGCGACCTCACCGAGGAACTCGACCACCCATTCGACGAAATCGGCCAGATAGGCGCGCGCATCGGCCGCGCTCACGTCCGCATCCGGTTCGGCGATCATCACGACGGAAAAGGGCATGGCTTCACCTCATTCAAGAAAACGTACGCTATCTGTAGAACTGATCAATGTCCGCGACGTGACAGCATGCGTCACGCGATTTTACGAATTGGACGACGATTCTCATGAGACATTCCAATGAAAACCTGCAATATTGCTAGGCAACGCGGGTCGCTCACTTCAGTTACGCAGGAGGTAGAGTGATGATCAACTCAGTCATTGATATTTCGCACCATAACGGTACCGCGCTAAATTTCAAGAAAGCCAAAGATGACGGCATCTTGGGCGTGATTCACAAGGCGTCGCAGGGACAAAGCAATACCGACCCGATGTACAAGACGAATCGGGAAAAGGCCACCGATGCGGGATTGCTCTGGGGCGCTTACCATTTCGCTACGGGAAGCGGCGGTGTTGGCCAGGCGAGTAAATTCCTGGATTCAGTGGGCGACCTGAAAGGCGTCCTTCTCGTCCTGGATTTCGAGCCCAACCCGACCGGGCCTTCGATGTCGATCGAGGAAGCGCATAATTTCGTCACGTACATTCACGATCAGACGAAAGTGTGGCCGGGGTTTTATTCGGGCCACTATGTGAAACAACTTCTCGGCTCGACCGTCGATCCGGTGCTGTCGAACTGCTGGTTTTGGCTGGCGCAATATGGCCCGACCGCCGTCGTCCCCCCAACCTGGAAAACCTGGACAATGTGGCAGTACACCGACGGCGCAGCTGGGGGAACTCCCAATGCGGTCGATGGTATCGGCCATTGCGACCGGGACAAATTCAACGGTTCGGAAGCCCAGTTGCAGAAGCTTTGGGGCGTTGCATAGCTTGCAGGAACTCAGAGCATAGGGGAAAGGGGGCAAGCGGCCTGCCCCCTTTCCCAACATTGTAGCAGCGATGTGCGGCATCGGGCGAACAAACACCGGCATTGAAAATTGCATCATTTGATGCTATGATCTATGCCTATTGGAGGTTTTCCCATGCGCACCACGCTCGCTCTCGACGACGAACTCGTCGCTAAAGCTCAGGCATTCACCGGCCTCAAGGAGAAGTCCTCGCTGGTCCGTGAAGCGCTCACCGCCTTGATTGAGCGCGAGAGCGCCCGCCGTCTTGCCCGCCTGGGCGGCAGCGAGCCGGATGCGGTATTGACGCCGCGCCGCCGTTCCGAGGGCGGTCACGCTTGATCCTGGTCGATAGTTCAATCTGGATCGACCATCTACGTGCGAGCGATGCGACGCTTGCCGATTTGCTGAACCACGGCCGGGTACTCAGCCACCCCTTCGTGATCGGCGAACTGGCGCTCGGCAGTCTTCGACAGCGCACCACAATCATCAGCGCGTTGCAGGATTTGCCGAAGGCCAGCGTTGCCGAGGACGGCGAGGTGCTGGCGTTCATTGAACGGCAGTCGCTGTATGGGCGTGGCATCGGCTATATCGACGCGCATCTGCTTGCCTCGGCAAGGCTGACCGCCGACGCGAGACTCTGGACACGCGATAAGCGGCTGAACGAAGTTGCTGCCGATCTCGGATTAGCAGCACTCCCACCTGCTGGAACACAAAATTAACTCAATTTTAAGTATTTATCTCTATGATTCTATGAGACATTACGTGCGCGCGAGGTATCTATAACGGGCAAACTGACAGTTTCTCAGCCGGGTCATCCGGCCACGGATGACCCGCTGGTTAGCCAGCGGCAGGAATTTGCCGACAAGCTGGCCGCTGCCCAGGCATCGCTGATCCAGGTCATTGCGAAGCTGGCAGTGGTGCTTGGTGATACCAGCGCTGGCAACGCCCAGCTTGCTCGCCTGAGCGCGTTGCAGGCATCCATCAGTACCGCAAGCGCCGCCGATCTCGCCATGATGGGCAGCCAGGTGTCCGCCGCCGTCAAGCAATCGGAAAGCATCGAGCGCGAAGCCGGAGAGCAGATCGCGGCGATCACCGGCAATGCCGTGTCCGGTTCGCTGCAACAGGCCGCGACCACATCGCGCACCGCCGTCGCCAGCGCCATGGATTATTTGCGGCACACGCCGCTGCAATTCGCGTCAGCCGAGGACGAGCGCGCCTACCGCGAGCGCGAGGAAGAAACCCGCCGCTATATTGCCGAGCAGAACGCCAAGGGCACGCCCGAAGGCAATCTCAATGCCTCCGGCGCAGCGGTGGGCCAGATGGTCGATGCCAAGGCGCATGGTGCCCACGGCCCCGAGTTCGACCAGCAATGGGCGAACCTCGTGGCGACGACGGAGAAGCTGCGCGAGCAGGTGCGCGCATCGGGCGGATCGACCAAGGAGTTCGATGACCGGTTGCGCGAAAGCGTCCGGCGCACGCTGAAGGAAAAGGGCCTGACCGACGAGCAGATCGACGCGCAATTCGCGGCCCATAACGGCGACCCGCTGGAAGCGGCGAAGGCGTATCTAAGCGGAAGCGATGACCTGAGCACGCTCCGGCGATCAGCCGAGCGTGACGCCGTTTCAAATGTTGCAGCCGAACCACATGCCAAGGCGTCAGACCCGCTGCTGCAACCTACCGATCAGCCCGTAATGTCGATGGACACCACGGCCATCGCGGCCAAGCTGAAAGCCAGCGGAATCGCAATGGCAGATCACGCGCCGGACGAGGCATTTGCGCATGGCGTTGCTGATGCCAGCAAGCCAGCACGAGTCCAGCGACTGCCGGGCTAGCTTGCCTGCATCGTCTCGCCGTTTGCGGCACGAACCCCGAATGTGTAGCCGATGGAATAGCACAAGCTTACATCGGTTAGCGTTTCGCTGAGGCATCCTTGCGCGGGAGCCCGCAGCGCTTCCTGCTGGGGGAGTGACTCCACGCTGCCGCCTTTGCTAAATCCGGCTACAAAGCCGGTGTCGAGGGCAAGCGAAGGCATAACTCTGCCGTCAGAGCTGCGGAGTGGGCGCAACACGCCATCGCGTCCCGTGCGGATCAAGGCGGTAACACATAGGTCCACGGCGTTTGGTAGAGATGTCACTCCCATTGCTACCCCACGGGAGATAAGTGCGGCGCTTTTCCCGGCGGCGCAAGATGCCCGGAAATCAGCGATGGTTGCGGCGGCATCGATGCGCAGCATATCGTCAAGGGATGCTTGCCGCGCTTCCTGCACTGTTTCCGCATGGGCGCGGTTGATCGCCGCGTCCACCACCAGCAGGCACAACAGCGCCACCAGCAGCGCCACCCTCACTGTCAGCAGGCCCAGCGCGATGCGGCGCATGATGCGATAAAAGGCGGTATGGGGCAGCGCATAAAACGCCGCCCACACCTTAGCGACCGCAGGCCAGCGTGGCCCGATGTCGGTGGCCGTGCGCATCAGCGGCGACCTCTGAGCGTGTAATGGTGAAGAACGACGTTGCCGCCAAGGCCGGCGAGCGCAGTAAGCAGGATGCGCTCGAAATCGGCCTTTGTTAATTGATCGTGATGATAATCGACATCGACGTCATGCGTGCCTTTATTCGACTTCACGGAATAGACATAAGCCATGGCCGAAATCCCTCACTCTCTGGGAATCAGAGGCCATCACGCTACCGAATGGAATGAAGTGTTGCGCCGGAATGCGCGGTATTCTCTATTGTTCCGGTGATACAAGCCTGCATTTCATGATCGGCGGCGATTGGCATCGCGGCGCACGAACGCCGCAGTCACGCTGGATTTTTGCGGTGCTGGGCTTGCAACACTTCATTCCATTCGGTTGCACCTGAACCCAAGGAAGCCCACATGAACGCCTATGCCGCCATCGACGAAACCGCGCTGTTCGACGGCACCGGACGGCGTAAATACCTCACGCGGAGCGAAGCTGCGGCGTTGCTCGCCGCCGTGCGCAAAGCAGACCCGCAGACCCGGCTGTTCTGCCAGTTGCTCAACCTCACCGGCTGTCGGATTTCGGAGGCGCTGGCCGTCACGCGGCGGCATCTCGACCCGGAAACCGGCCGGGTGATCTTCCGCACGCTGAAGCGGCGCAAGACGGTCTATCGCGGCGTGCCGGTGCCGGGGCGGTTTATGGCCGAGCTGGTGAAGTTCGCCGCCACGCACGATGCCGATCAGCGGCTATTCTCCTGGTGCAGGCAGACAGGGTGGCGGCGCGTCCGGGCGTTGATGGCGCAGGCGGGCATCGAAGGCCCGCAGGCCAGTCCGAAGGGTTTCAGGCATGGCTATGGATGCCACGCCATCGAATGCGGCCTGCCGGAATCGCTGGTGGGTCGCCTGCTGGGTCATTCCAGCCCCAAATCCACCCGGGTCTACACCTTCGTCCTGGGCCCCGAGGAGCGAGAGTTGGCGAAGCGGATGTGGGTGCGGGTGTGACAGCGCCAGGCATCGCGACGGTATGCTGCAGGCATTAGCGGAAGGCTTGATCGACCCTTCAGACGTCGCGATCGCGCTTATCATTCGGGAAATTTGGTGGTATGTGGGCCTGCCTACAGGTAATGGAGGATGGAGTGCGAGCAGCAGTCTATATTCGGGTCGGCGAGACGAATCGCGACCCGGTCGCGCTAGCCGATCTTGCGCGGCGCCAGGCCAACTATCTTGGACCGCATGGCTTCAAAGCCATGAGAAACCAAACAGACGAGCGGTTTGAAGAGCGGGGCTATCATCGGCTGGTGTTCCCCAACGGCAAATTGGCTATCCGGTTTCGAGAGCGAGTTGAGGAAAATTGCGATGCCGCAGTGTCTACCGAGCTTCGCCTAATTAAGCCCAAGAAGCTCAAATCGCCAAAGCGGTAGTTACCTGCAGTGGATCACCTCCGGAAAAAGCCAACGTTTTGTAAGAGAGTGATTGGTGGCTATTCCCGTGGCGTTAGCAGACACCGGAGGCTCGGATGCCAGCGCAAAGGGGGGCACGGTATGCAGGGGCACCGGCAGTTAGCTGCCTCATCGGCCATTCATGACCCCGCAACACCCGCAGCCATGACAGGACGTCGCTAGTTTGATATCCATACTTCTAGATACCCAGGATGAACAATTGCCATTTGATGTACGCTAACAGGGGAGCCCGCGATTTTGGTCGCCGTAATGCTGTCAGCTAAGCTCTGAGCCGCTTCCCGATCGGAGTCGGGTCCATATCGGACTTCGTTTAATCCAGCCGCAGCTGAAGTCCTCTCGCCGCTTTTGCCTTGAACATTCCAATGGCCGCGCTGCAATGCGTCATGCAGCGCCGTGACGCTCTCGCGTGTAATCAAACCCGCGAATTGGATAAAAACAGCAAATTTTTGCGGATCGACGCTGGGTGCCGGTGCCCCCGTCGTCGAGGCCGTGGTGGGCTTCCCGGAAATTACCTCGGGGACGTGAGTGTTAGCATCCGTGACCCGAGCATTCTCAGCAGCGATCCGCGCCTCAATCGTATCGCAATCCTGCCAAAAGGACACGAGGCAATATGTCGGTTTAATGATCCCCGATTTTCTGCCTATCGCCGAGATGAGGAAGCAAACTACCACCGCCATAATAACAAGGGTGAAAAACCAGCCGAGGACCTTTCCGAGGATCGGGTCGCTGATTGCGTTGCCGAGAACGACCGCCACCAACCCGAGCGCCAAGATGTAAGCAGCCATCGTTGCTGATGTAGATGCGCTAATGTGCCACGTTGTGGCCACAGCAACTGCTGCTAGCACAGCAAGGCCAGCCATCAAAATTCGTGCAGTGGTAGGATCTGTGTTGGTAAGTTTAGAAAGCGCCATCGCTGGCGAAAAGATTACACTGCTACTGCCTTCATCTTTTGCCATCTCATGAAATCCCCCAACCACGATTCGCATGAATTTGAAGAGAAAGCTACGTCGCTGCTTATTCTGAATCAAGCTGCCATCATTGTATACGCTTGGATTTGTCCATTGGCATTATGTTGCCATGGTAGCGCGGAAAAGTGTGATTTTGCGTTAATCATGTCGCACAAGAATGTTGAAAAATATGCTCATCCAATTCAGCAGCCGTTGAACGCCCGAATCCCCGAAACGAAATATCGCCCTTTAATGGATGAGGTGCCGATTAACGCCTTTCCATCGCACGCTGATTTCGTTGCCGTATAGCGGTAGTGTACTTGGTAGGATGATTCCCCTATCGGCGTAGTCTCTAAAAGTTCGATGGGTTTTTCCAGATTTCCGTAGAAATGCGACAGCTGGAATGGAGCGAATGGTCCGCTTAACCGCTTTTCGGGTACCACGAGCAGAGATGCCTCTTGCCCGCGACCATCATGAAGATAGCCGTAAAAGCTTTGCACCGCCGCGAGAGCAGTTGCTGCACCTTCAACTGCTGGTGCGCTAGTCTGCATCGTTGGGGCATCAGTTACCAAAACGGTGGCCTGCGGAAGATTCAGTGGTTGTGTCGCTGCGGGCGCAGGCTCGCTCTGAGTTTCGGACTGCACTGGCGTAGTTTGAGAAGCTGCCGACGGAACTTGGAGCGACACAGCAACAGCCGCACCTGTTGACGGATGCAGGTAAACGAATACGGTCCATATCGCGTAAGTAAGTGCGCCGATTATCGGAAAGACTTTAACGATAGTCTCCACGACCGACCGTTGGCTGCGTGTGCTCATCGCGATATATGCCCCATATCCCTGTCAAGGGCGTTAGCATAACGATGGCTCGTTTGACGAGACAGTATCGCGCCCAGATTGGGTTGCGAACACGATGAAGGGCAAACGTTCGGCTTTGGCATATCACCGCCATCACTCACCCCCCACCTTGCGGATTACAGAGACAACCGGTCCGTTATCCCGCACCGGCCAGATGGTGCTGTTGTACTCCACGATCTTGAGCACCGAGCCTTGCAGCAGGTGGCGCGTGAGCACGTCGAGGCCGTGGCCTTCGATGACGTACTGACGCGTGCCGAAGTCAAGGGCGATGGCACGGTCGCCGAGCGTGTCGATGGCATAGAGGCTGGGGTAAGCAATGGCTGCGCCATGCCATAGCTCGGCCTTCGCATCGAACCAACGCAGCGCCAGCATCATGGCCGCGTTGGATCGCCCACGCTGCACGATCCATGGGCGGTAAGTGGAGGAGTCGATGCCGGGAATGTCCGCATCGTCGAATGCCTCCACCACGGGCGCAGCAGTCTGATCCGGCAGCGGTGCCGTGCCGCCCCGCCGCGTCTCGAACATCGCGGTCCAGTTGTTACCCATCTTGGCTGGGTCAGGTTCCCAGGGCTTACGGGGTTGGTCCATGGTCAACGCTCCATGCCGGGGTTTCGGGAATCGGTTTGGCGCTCGCGCTCAGGCTCCGTGGTGAGGTTGCCGATCTGGCGGTCGAACCAGGCATGAAAGCGCGTGGCGAGCCGGGCCGCATCACCGGCTCGGGTTGGGGAATCACCGATGCGGTCGAATGCCGCCCTGGCGCGGTTCTCGACCGCACGATAGAAACGCGCATATTGCCAGCCCGCGAACCTTTCCCGCATCGCCCCGCGCAATTCGCGCATGTGGAACACGATGGGGCCGAGCCACGGTTCGGCCACCTTGGCGATGCCGCGCTCCAGGTAACTGCGGCGGTCGATACGGGCGCTTGAACCGGCGGATTCGAGCGCCCTATTGCAGGTCTCCTCCCACGCGATGCGGGTCTGATCCAGCATGGTCAGGCTGTTCCAGGATTGGCGGCTGTCGACATAGATGGGCTTGCCATCGGGCCGAAGCTCGCCGGATGGCACGCGCTCATGCCGCTCTTTAGCGCCGAAGCCGAAGCCGCCATCGGCACGAACCGGACGCATGGTCAGCATGATGTGGGCGTGATAATTGACCCCGCCATCGGTGCAGGGCGGTGCGTGGAACGAGACGTCCGCAATCATGCCATGCCGGGTAAATGCTTGTGTGACGAACTCGTGCACGACGGCGAAGCGCTGCTCCTGCGAAAGCTCGCGCGGCAGATTGACCCACATCTCGCGGGATAGCTGCGAGTCCTTGCGTTTCTCGGTCGCCTCAACGAGGTTCCATAAACCTTCGCGGTCGATGGTTTTGAGCCATTCGGGCGGGTCGGGTGGCAGCAGGATTTCGCTATGCTCGACCCACTGCTTGCGGGTATAGTCATGGGTGATGCCCTGGCGGCGATCGACCAGTTTCTCCCCGGCGCGGTAGGCCGCAGCCGCCACGGCACTACGGCCCTGGCTCCTGCTAATGATCTGCATCCTGAGTGCGTAGATGGCCATGGTCAGCGCCTCCGGTCCGTGGACCATCGGCGCAGTTCTCTCCCCCTGCGAAATGAAGGAAAGCCGAAGATCAGGCTGAATGCGCGATTATACGTTACTGTCGTAACGTGCGCCTGCCTGGAGGCTTCCCTGCTACCCAAGGTAGCATGACGATGGTTAATTTCCGGTAAAGACCATCGCCTAAGATGGGGGGAGAGAGCGGTCGATGGGCGGCATCGAGCCTGATCGACCGACGGGGATTGGCATCCCCGTGGCGGCGCAAGCGCCGGTTGAACTGCCGGGGTCATGAGCGCCCCCGCAGTAGTGCCTGGCAGTAGTCCGGTAGCCGCGCATAGGCGTCCGCGATGGACGGCACCGGAAGGATGCGCTTGGCGACGACTGTGACCGGCCTGGCCGCTTTGGGACGGCGCGGCCAGCAGCGCACGAACTGTACGATGATCGCCACGGCGAGCGCCGCTAGTCCGCCCAGCAGCCATGGCTCATGGCTGATCCAGCCGACGGCGAAGCCTGCTCCATAGGCCAGCACGGACGGCCGGAAGCAGCCGACGAGTATCAGGGCGGCTAGCAACACCGCGCCGATCCACTGGCCCGGAGATGACCGGGGGGCTTTCGGGCGTCCGTCCATCGCGTCCCATTCGGCCTTCCATGCCCGATAAGCGTTCGCTTGCCGCTGTGCGCCGTTGACGGCGGCAATCATCGCAATGCCGATAATTACCGGCGGTGCGGCACCAGATCGAAATCCGGCGAGCAGGCAGGCGATGCTTGCCAACAGCAGCGGCATCGCCACGATCGGATGCCCGACGATGAGCGTCTTGGTTGTTGGACGAGGATGGCTCATTGCCTGAACTCCACTTCCTTGAATGGCAGTCCGGTGCTCGGGAAGGTGCGGGCCATCTGCGTCCAAAGAGCCGTCACCCGAAAGCCATGGGCTGGCCCGCCAGTACGCAAACCCCGTGCGAAAAATCCGGGGTCTACGATCAACTCCATGGCCTCGCTGTAACCGTGGCTGGTGCCATGAGAAGTGGAGTCTCCCCGGTTGCGGCCTCGGTTCTCACTGGAGCCCCAGGAATGACCACTGCTCCATGAGCTACCCGAGCTGGACGAGCTGCCTCCCGAACCCGAACTGTGGTTGCTGCTACCGCCCGAACTGGAATTCACGCCATCGGTTGTGCCAAGCCCCATCGAGAAGCCATAATTGCTGCTCACATTGCTGCTTTGGTTGAACGACGCGCGGCGCTGGATTGCCTTGCCTATGGTTTCTGAAGCCCAGGTATTTGTGGTAGTGCAATGGTTCGCGCAGAACACGCGGATGCCCATCGAAGCGATGGCGTGCAGGCCCCGGTCATGCGCGTTCGCGCCACCCATCTTGGTGTAGATGCTGTTCAAGCTCTGCGTGAGGTAGATGGTGGTGCACAGTGACGACCGCGACATTGCGAAGAATTCCGCATCACGACTTGCAGCCCAAAACTCCTGCGCTTCATCCCCGTAGCAGAACACGAGCCGCTCGTTGTGAATCGGCGGCAATGCGGGCCTTGCCAACACCTCCGTTTGGAACGCATCCTTGAAGATCATCTGCAGGATGACGCCATCTTCGCCCATTGTGGTGCGCGACATGTCGAGGACAATGATGACGCCATGGAAGCACAAGGCAGGCAGGATCGACGTTTTATTGGTGGCCTCGCTGAGCCACCCGTGGCAAAATCTATCCAACATGGTGAAGGTAGCCAGGATGCTGGTTCGCAGCCGCCCCTCCATGCTGGCAAACTCGCACCAGTATTCTTGTAGTTGCCTACCCGTTTCCGCGTCGATGCGATCAGCCGCCAAACGAAAGCATTCATAAAAGAATGGACGCGTGGCCTGCCATTTGGGGTCCGAAAACTGCGCGAGGGATGTTGGCGCGCTGCGCATGAACGAGAGGATATCGCGCATCCGCAGCGTGCCGGTCGCGAGATAGACGACCAATAGCAGGTGACGAAGAGCGCGTTTGAATTCATCGAGCCAGAAAGCTTCCCCGTCCGAGCCTCCAAGGGCGCTGGCGTGACGGACAATCGCGATCACGCGCATCAGATATTCGACAACGGAGCCAATCCCATCCGCGCCCATGCGCGCCAGCGCCCATTCCAGGAAATTGAAGCCGCCGTTGCGGCCATTCCAGCGGAGGATCGACCGTTCGCGCCCCGCTTTTTTCAAAACCGCGCAAACATCGTCTGCCTCTGAACTTTTGGCACATAGGATGATGCCGCCTGCCTCCGAGCGGGCAAGCGCCGTCAATATCGCGGCACCAGGTCCAGAACTTTTTCCGCCGCCAATAGCCCCCGTGACCAGAATATTCTGGCAGAAATCGCGGCGGGTGGCGTAAACGCCGTCGCCGAGGTCAAGCATCGGCTGATCGAGATAGTCTTTTTTCATGAGACATCTCCCTCAGCGTTCGATGCCTTGCTCGTGGCCGGGAGGTTCGCGGAAATGCTCCGCGCGTTCGGCGGGGCTTAGCCGATCATAGAACATGTCGAGGACGCTTCCCTTCGCCTGATCGGCAACCTCACTGCGGTCTAGAAACCAATCTGAGCCGGGTCGTTCGGGGGTTTTGAGGTTGAAAAAGGCTTCGAACAACCCCTTGTCTCGAATGTCGGCTACGGCACGGCCAAATCCCTGAATGAAAGCGTCAAGGACGCGCTCGAATAATTTAAGCATCGAACGTCACCCCGCATGAGAGGCAGAAAAATTCCGGGCGGATCAGATTCTCGATGTGCAGCCGGTGCAGCGCGGTCAGGATTTCCCGCGCTTTCTCCGGCTTGCCGTCGAACAGCAGCATCGGCACATCGCGGGCCTGGCTGCGCAGGAGCGTTTCATCGAAGCGGTTGCTCTCGTAGTGATCGCCGCCACAGTTGGGGCAGGTCACGATGGGTTGATCGGGCGCAATCGAGAAAAAATCGGGCATGTACATCGCGCATTCCTCTCGGAAAAATGGGCGCACGAAGCCAACCGAGCGGGAGCACCCGCACGCCCAAGGTTTGCATCGGATCGGTGGTGAAGGTGATCGCTGCGCCAACCGGCAGTGATCGGTAGGCGGTAGTGCGTGACCGTCAGAAAGCGGAGACGAACTCCACGTCTTGGGCACGCATCCCCGCCGCCGTCAGGTAATTGAGCCAACCCTGCCGCAGCGCGGCGAGGCTCCGCGCGGGCAGCAATTGCGGCCTCCCCCCCGCTGACAGATCGACGCTCAGGCCGAAGCCGAGGAGAATGACCTTGTGGCATCCAGCAAGGTAGCGTCCGGGAGGCGATGGCAGGTTGACGGGCTTGCCCGCCGACAGCACCGTGGCCGCAGAATAGCTATCCGATTCCTCGACGCCGTCGGTAAGCATAGTGATCACGTCCCGTCCGCTCGCGCACTCCGGCCGGATCGCTTCGAGCGATTCAATCAAATGCGTGGACGTGTCGCCGCCCTGATCGCGGAAGCGCGCGGCGATCTCGTTCATCTGCCCCACCAGCCGCGCATGGGCAGCAGGAAGCCGCAAATTGTAGCCGGTATGGATGGCAGGATAGCTCACCATGCGCGAGGCATCGGTGGAGCCGACCTGAAACACGATCAACGTATCCCCAAGCTGGGCGTCGCGCTTCATTTCTTCGCCAACCCGGTCTTCGGCAGCGCGCATCACCGTGGCATCGTTTATGGTTGCCGGGCTGGTGGAGCCATCGATGATATAGACCAGGTGCGCGGGCTTGCCGGAGGCTGGGCTGGGTTCGGGTGACGACCCCGAACAGGCAGTGACGGCGGCGAGGATGGGCAGCAGAAAGACCCAGATACGAATGAGCTTACGCATGGCTGGTATCCTTTCTGAGCAGGTCGAAGAAATGGGCGAAGTCGTACTGGCGAACGGCCGCGTAGCGCTGTTCAAACGCGCTCAAGGGAACATCGCGCGTCGGTGCATGGTCATCGTCAGCAAGGTCCGCGCCCTCGTGGAGTTGGCGCTGCGAAAGCAGTTCGTGCGCTTTGGCGATGACCGGCGCAGTAGCATGCGCAGCTTCTACCGCCGCCCGTTCGGCCAGTGCATCGGGCCGGGACAGTTCTTCGATAATCGCCGCGCGGGTAGCGGCACGCACCTGTGCTTGCTGGACGGCGTCGATCACGCCTTGCTGTTCGGCGATGGTCCGGCGGGTACGCCGAGCGGCAATAAACTCGGGTAATTCCTTCAAAGCCTTTCCCGCGAGCCAGTGTGCCGCGAGAAACGAGATGGTCATAAGACAGCCGCACAGGGTCCCAAGTGCTGGGCCCGCCATACTGGCGATATGACCCTGATCGTCCGCACCGCCCGCAACGCCATAGGTGCCGGAGAACTGGAAGCACGCTATCGCCAACAGCATCAGGATAATCGCCAGCAGTCCCAGCGCGTCGAAGATCCAGTGGATGCCGCCGCCGAACCGGTCGATTATGGCCCGCAACACCACGTGACCGAGCAGCAGATACACGGCGATAGCGTAGCGCATCGGCATAATCGTGGCGGAGAGGTTGGTTCCGTCCGACAACTGCTGAAATGCAGCACCGAATGCCATCTTGGCTGAAAGCACCTCGACGCCAGCGGCAGCGAGGATCAGCACCAGGCAGATGCCGATTTTGAACAGAGGCAAGCTGGGCGACGGCGCTGCCCGCTTCGCGGCCTCATTAGCTGCCAGGGCATGGGACAGCATAGCCTCATCATTGAATTGGATGTTACTCATGGCATATCTCCTTCGGGAACCGGAGACGGACGCCACCGCGCCGTCCCGGACAGCTGATGTCAGTTGAGACGGCCCTTCGGACGCTGGGCGAGCAGATCGCCCAGGGGCGGAAAGTTCTTGCGGCGCGGCGGCGCGGGCGGTGCAGGAAGTTCGGGCTCGGGAGCCGGAGGCAACGGGAACAGCGCTGCCAAATGGCGCACCCCAGCTTGCACCGCATGCTGGTCTTCAGTGAGCAGACGCCGGTGTTCCGTCAGTTCTGCCTCAAGGTTGGCGCGCAACCGACGAGGCATGCCATCAGGCACCGTCCCCTGTTCCGCAGCCCAGCCGATCTGTTCCAGGATGGTGGCTCCCTCGGCGCGGAGTTCTTGCATGAGGGTGGAGACCGGCAAAGCAGATTGCTTTTGTTCGCGCCGGGATATGCGGAAAGCGGTAATCCGGCTGAATGGTGCAGCAGGCTCGCGCGCTTCACTCACCTGCGGAGCTAATTCGTTGACGCGGCCTACCCACAATCCTGCGAGCGTTATGAACGCTTTGCGCCCGATACGGTAGGACCTAACCAGAGGGTTGGACATGACTATTCCTTTCCAAAATCGCGGAAATGCGGGTTTAACGGTGATGTTCAGGACCGAGGGGGCGGGGCGTTAGGCGGCCTGTCCTTGACGCGGCAGGCCGCCCGTCCTTAGCTAGCGGACGCTTTGCCGGCGCTTGGCTCGGTTCCGCAGGAACCTGCGCATCTGGGCAAGCCTAGGGAGACTGGCTGCAATTACGACCCCTTGAAGGACCGTGCTGGCTATCCACAAAACCAAGTTCATATGAGACCTTCCGTTTGCGGGCAGCGGCGACCCGGATGCATTGCCGCTGAGGCAACAGAAGAGCACGGATCAATTTTCTTGAAAGAAAGCAGCCGAAAATCGATGAAAAATGTTCCATATCAGATGTTTAATCTGAATTGGGATAGGCCAAATTTTCTATCTAACCCTACCACGAGGCGCAAGAGACAGCGCTTTATCAACGGCCTCTTCAACAGCCATGAGGTCAGGAAATCTTAGAACGGAACAATCGCGAAACCCCAAAATCTCAGTAATCTTGTTGATTGCGGCTTGCTCTTTGGCGGTTCGGGCATTGCCGTCCACGTAAGTGAGAAAGTAATGAAGGTCATTTCCGTCGCCTTCACTCAAACCCAATTCAAAATTTGCGACAGCCGGGCTGATGTCAAATCTTCGTGAAAGATCGGACAGCATATTTAGAACCCAAATATCTCCGCTAAATGCCATATATTAATTATCATTATTACATATCGCATTTGGTTTGTCGAGATAAACTATAAAACTTGCTTCTGAGCTTTCATGGATTGGAAACCTACGCTACGGTTCAGACAAGGCCTTGCTCTCGGAGATTCGTTCGGCTGTGGCAAATGTGACAAATTCGCTGGACTGCCCAGCATTTTATCCTCGCGGCGGTAGCTATGCTGACTTCCTCGCGTGGCATTTGGAATATTGGGGAACCAGGGAGACCGGTAATACTGCCGAAAAGGGAGAGCCTTGGGACCTGAAAGATTTTATTGTCAAGGCCTTTGCGGCTGATGCGAATGCGCAAAATTCAGCTAGGGTTGGACTTCGCAACTGGTTGGCTACAGCTATACCTCCGAATAGTTCGCCGAACGAGGTCAACAACTCGTTGATTCAGAATGCGCTTTTCGGAAATAACTCGAAATTTGACGAATGGCGAAAAGACTTAAACGACGCGCGTGAACGCTGCACTGAAGGAAGAAATCGCCGAACGAAGGAGTTTCCTAAGCCAACGTCACCAGGAAGCACTCCAACGACTCATGTCTCTGATGTTCTTGTTCGCAATGATAATTTTGCACGCGTTCTGGACATCGACTTAAATTTCCGTAACGATAACGCATTCCTCTTCATCCCGGAATATCCTCCATCCCACAAATTTATAGGCCGATTTGCCGAACTTCAGACCTTGGGTCGATGGGCTGACGATGAACGAGCACCACCTTTCCTCGTCTTGAATGCCATCGGCGGAACCGGAAAATCATACCTCACATGGGAATGGCTGAGGCGCAGCACCGGCCAATCTGACGCAAGGTGGCATGGTCGGTTTTGGTTCTCTTTTTACGAGCCGGGCGCTACCCTTTCCATGTTTTTGCGCTGTTTGCTGGCTTTCATGAGTGGGCGTGGATTTAACGACTTCTCCGACTATTCGGATCGCGCGCTTAGTCTTATCATACTTGAACAACTAAAAACTTCGCCTTGGTTGATCGTAATGGATGGGATGGAGCGCCTCCTCGTGCGCTACAATCGCCTTGATGCAGCAAACCAGCGAGACAACTTCAGGCGGGAGTCGAATTCAAATGGCTCGTCAGATGATTGTCTTACGATCCGTCCGCAGGACGCGGACATATTGCGGGCGCTTGCTAGTGCACAGCCGTCTAAGATACTGGCTTCGTCCCGCTTGATACCTTCGTGCCTTCTCAACGCAGCGGGGCAACCCGTGCCTGGCGTCGATGTCATAGACTTACCGGGGCTGGAGCGGGCCGACGCCGTCGCCTTTTTCCATGAATGCGGGGTGACCGGGGCAGATAGGCCGATCGGCACGTTTCTCGAAGCCAACTGCGGCAACCATCCGATGGTCATCGGCGCGCTAGCCGGACTGATCGTGAACGATATTCAATGCGCCGGTAACTTCGACATGTGGCTCAAATTCAACCAACGTAGGTTGAAGGCGGTATTCCAAGAAATGGACCTGATCCAGCGAAAGAATCACATTCTTGAAGCCGCGTTGGCAGGTCTTTCGCCGATGTCTAGAAGGCTGTTGTCCGTTCTGGCGAGCGTATCAGGAGGGGTGGGAATTGAAGCCTTGAAGGCCTTCAACCCACATGCATTTGAGGTCGATGATCATGGAAGCGACATATCGCCAACTGATATTGATCAAATAGAGGTAATGAAGCGACTTTCTGGCACCGTAAACGATTTAAGAATCCGAGGCCTCATTCAAGTTAGCGCAGATCGAAAAATCTACGATCTTCACCCCGTTATTAGAGGGTGCGTTTACGAACTCGTCAACCCAGTTGATAAATCATTCGCGGACAAGCGGGTTATTGACCACTTCACATCTGTGTCGACGCGTCCATTTGCTGAAGTGACAACGATGGAGGCATTGAGGCCGGGTCTTGAGATATTTCATGCCATGGTCCGTGTCGGAGACGTAAATGCCGCTTTTAAATACTTCCACAAAAACTTATGCGATCCGCTATTATTTAATTTGGAGGAGCATCACCGATGTCTGGGAATGTTGTCCGTTTTTTCTAGTTCATCAAGTTTACGCACATCTCTAGATAAAGAAAATGAATGCTCTTTTTTCAATATCATCGGCATTTGCAGTTCTTGGATTTCATCGTGCGATGATACGAAATCATATTTTTCGGCTGCAATACAAAATGCTATTGATTATAAGCTGATAAGTGGCCTTATTTGCTATTTGACAAATTATATAACAATCTTGTGGGATGATGGAGACCTTAAACTTGCGATGCATTATATCGAGTGTCTTCTCAAATTAAGAGACCCATGGGCAACAAATATAGATAAATTTTGCCTTTTACACTTGGGGTATGATTATTTAACCAAAAGCGGCGCGTTGGCTGCGGCCAGCCTTTACTGGCAAGAGCTAGACCCAATGGGGCGCGATTGGCCTGTGAGTCGCTATCGTCAAGGCGGCGCAGAAATTGACCATATTATTTGGCACTATCGTAACGGTACGTTGACGGATGAGCATATTGCCTCTGCCGAACAATTGACGCACAGTCACGCCGCAAGTCGCTACGAAAGGCGAAGATTTTCACGAGTCCGTGGTTTCATTGACATGAGCAGGGGAAGCTTACGCACTTCGCGTGACCATTTCGCAAATGCTGTGCAAGCGGCCAGAGAGATGGATCTACACGACGGCGTTGCCGAGGCAAAATATCTAGAACTCAGCCATTTGATCGGTGAGGGGTTGAGCCTTTCGGAAATGCAGAGCCGCATACAGGCACTGCTACAAAATGAAAATTGCTCCAAGATAGATATCGCTGAGCTTTGTAGGGCAATCGGTGACGATAAACTCGCTCTCAAGCTTTCTCGCGAGCTAATCGACAAGATTGATGGTCAAGGTGACTTTTTTGATCGGCATGAAGACCGAATAAGGGCACTCGCCATCATCAATGATCGTTAAGGAGGCGTCTTATGAATTTCGATGGGTCTCAAATCGATTTTCCGCCGTGGCATAATGCCTTGATGGATTTTCTGTCTTCACTTGAGTCGTTTGATGCGAAGGGCGAGGTTCCAGAAGACTTAATTGGGGGTCTAGGGCATTTAATCCATAAATTAAAAGCTAAGGATTCGACCGGTAGGTGGGCTTACTACTTCGTGTTGGTAATGCCAAAAAATGAAGCTTCATTTTTGAAGAGCATCGATGGTAACGGCACGATCAATTTGCAGGACTATGGAACGGTGGTGGCATCGTGTTACGGAGAGGAGCCAACTGTTGAGGTTTCGGATTTCTTGAAGGAGAAGTATGGATTCGTTATTTAATTGCAGAAAGTTCCTAGCATTATCCTGCTTACAATACCGCGCTCTCAGCCCTGGGGCGCCTGGAGTCGCGGCACGGCTCCGGCATTCGGTTCCGATCACTACGTGTACTTCATTCGTATGACGTCCGCGTGCCATTCTCATCGCCGGGAGCGGCGTGTCATGGTGTGCTGAGTGATTCCCCCAACCCAGGAAGTGCAATTTAGCCCATTGATGGGCGTTGCCTTCGGCCCGCGTGCTACGCGCTGCGCTCCCGGAGCCGATAGTCTCCGCCATCCGGTGACGCCCGCTAACGCGACATAGGCCGCTTCGTGCAAGCGGGTTTTGCTTGCAGGGCCTTGAAGCGGCGCCGCCCCTCACATGCGCAAGGCATCCAAACGTCTCCACGCTCTGCGAGCGCGGACCCTCGTTCGGAGCCTCCTTGCGCCTGCTACCCCCGGTCTCGCCGACGGCAGGGTTTCATCGCACCTGAAACCCAATCCCAACGGAGAAAACCATGACCACCGCCACCGCTGCCGCCAGCCGGACCGATCAACCCCGCATCTATGTTGCCTGCCTCGCCAGCTACAACGCTGGAATTTTGCACGGTGCGTGGATCGACGCCATGCAGGAGCCATGGGCGATTTATGACGAGGTGAAAGCCATGCTGACCGCGTCACCCATCGCGGGAAGCGACGAGTGGGCCATCCATGACCATGAGTTTTTCGATGGGGCACGCATCGAGGAATACACCAGCTTTGAGACGGTATCCGCGCTAGCCGCATTCATCGGCGAGTATGGCGCATTGGGCGCGGCACTGCTGGACCATTATTGCGGCGATCTCGGCGAGGCCCGCGAGGCCATCGACGACCGCTATCACGGATGCCATGCGAGCCTTGCCGATTACATGCAGGAACTGACCGAGGAGACCACCATCATTCCCGAGTCGTTGCGCTACTATATCGATTGGCAGGCCATAGCCGCGACGCCGAAATCTCTGGCGATTTCTTCACCGTCGAAACGGCATGGAACGAGGTCCATGTGTTCCCCGGGTGCTGAATTTGTCGAGGGCATGGAGAATTCGATTGCGACGCCCCCTGCGAGGAGGCCATCCATCATCTGACTTACTCGGCCCACTCCCATTTGACATCCTTCACCATGAAGGGCGGTTTCCAGCCGAATGCGCTGGCAGCTCCAGGGTTTAGGTCAATTCCGGCTGGATTATGGCGTTTCGCACGGGCGGGCATTGTGTCGCGAAGCTCGCAGATAACCGTTTTGGCTTCATAGGATACGCGAATCTTCTTGCCGCGTGCCGCATTGCCCTTGCCCCATCGCTCTTGCCAATCTTCACGTGGAAGCGCACACATCGGCGTAAGGCTTGTCGTATCGTCACCCCATTTGCCGATCCCATTGTCACCTATTGCAAGGCAGCTTGTCGAAGAGGCACCACTTGCGACGCATTTCCGATACGCGGCTACGTCGGCCGGATCTGCGAACGAGGATGCTATCACGGTGTGGGATTGGGCCAATGCGGGCGTTACCGCTACCGCGCAGAATGCTGCGGACAGTGCCGCACAATAGGCAAGCCGTAGCGTAATCATGTTCTTCCCCCCCTAAGCATTGCAGGTATGAATTGCACGGGTGGAAGGAGTCAACGGTTCGACGAAGCGAGAAATGTCGGAGCATCGCCACCATCGACGGCCACGCCAGCCCTGCCAATTACGTGTAAGAGCTGACGGAAGAAACCACCGCCATTCCCGAGCGCTGCGCCACTACATCGACTGGAAAAGCATGGCCCGAGATGTCGAAATCCTCGGCGATTTCTTCACCATCGATATCGCATGGAATGAAGTCCATGTCTTCGCGGGGTGCTGAAATGGACCAGCCCACCCAAATTCACCGCTTCACCTGGCAGGGCATCGTCATCGAGGCGCGCTACTGGCCCCGCAGATGGGTCGTGAGCGCGCATCTCGAAATCGAGAGCATTGCCCCCGAACGCGCCGCTCCCCGGCTGCCGCTAGCAGTTAGGCCCATGCGGAAGGCATCAGTCGGCCGCTTGCCTCAAATCTTGCCTCGGTGCATGATGAGATCAGAACCAGAACAAGAGTGAAAAAATGGCGGTCGAGCGTTCATTCATCAATATCCCAGACGGCAAGCTCGAAGAGGCGGACCAACAATCTTTCCTTGTGGGCTTTGGCTGGGCGAACACGTTCGGATGGTCAGATTTGCTGCAATCCAAACGCGTACTTATCATTTCCGAAGCTGGCGCCGGAAAAACTTACGAGTGCCGCACGCAGTGCCAGCGCTTGTGGGATGCCGGTGAACCTTCTTTTGTGTTGGAGTTGTCAACGCTTGCGACCAACGATGTCCGTTCCATGCTTGGCCACGATGAAGAATTGCGCCTCAATGCCTGGTTGGTGTCACAGTCTGACGTGGCGACGTTCTTCTTGGATTCCATTGACGAATTGAAGCTCAGCCTTGGCTCATTCGAACAGGCATTAAAACGCTTGAACAAAGCTATCGCCGGGCAACTCGCACGTGCGCGTATCGTGATCACCACGCGCCCCGTACCTTTCGATGAGCAACTTGTTCGCCGGTTACTGCCGGTTCCCGCGCCATCTGATACGGAAGCCAATGGAGACACTTTCGCGCAGATCGTGATGCGTGGCCGAGCCAACGGGCAAGCAACCGAAAACAGCAACGCGAATACCGATTGGCGCGTCGTAGCACTTATGCCTATGTCCGACGAACAGATCGCTGATTTCGCTGGCGATCACGGCGTCGATGATTCGGCGGCATTGTTGGCCGATTTACGGCAACGCAACGCGCAAGAGTTTGCCAGACGCCCCCAAGACCTCCTGGAGCTTTGCGCCGACTGGCGTGACTTCAAACGCATTCGGACGCATCGCGAACAGGTGGCATCGAACATCCGCATAAAGCTGAAGCCGCGTGATGACAGGCGAGAGCCAGCGGAGCTCTCGGTCGATAAGGCAATCGACGGAGCGAGCCGTTTGGCGCTGGCAATGATGACGACCCGCCGGCTTACTATTCGACATAGCGCTGAGGCCGATGCGGTGGGTGAAAAGGCACCCATTGATCCCTCTATTATCCTTTCCAACTGGGGTGCCGAGGAGCGCAAGGCACTGTTGGAGCGCGCGCTGTTTGGATTTGCTTCCTACGGCCGTCTGCGGTTCCATCACCGTTCGGTCGCGGAATATCTCGCCGCCGAACGCATTCTCGCGCTGCGGGCAAGTGGCATGACAGCGCGAGCACTCAAGCGCTTGCTCTTCGCTGATACGAAAGGCAAAACTATCGTGCGGCCGTCCATGCGTGCGATAGCGGGTTGGCTCGCACTGTCCGATGACATGATTTTTGAGATGCTGCGCGACCATGAGCCTGCCGTCCTACTGACTCATGGCGACCCGGAATCCCTAACGCTGGTGCAACGCAGTCAAGCGTTACGTGCCTATGTCGAGCGCTACGGCCATGGCGGTTGGAGGGGCCTAAGCGTACCCCACATACAGATCAACCGCTTCGCATCGGCAGAGCTATCCGGCGAAATAGGACGCCTTTGGGCTGGCGGTATCGAAAATCCCGAAGTTCGTGAAATGTTGTTGAACCTAGTCGCAACCGGACGCATTTTTGGATGCGCCGACATCGCCTACACTGCCGCGCTGGACTCGAATCTTTCAAACTTTGAGCGTATCACTGCGTTAGATGCCCTTATCGGCATTGATGATTCGCGCGTGAGCGAGGTAAATCAATCGGTCGTAAATGATGCCGCAAATTGGCCTGATAGTTTGGCTCACGGTGCAATTTTAAGGATTTTCCCCAAATATCTTGATTCAGTCGGACTTTGTAAAATCCTGGCGAGACTCAATACGAGCAAACGCAACATTGATAACGTTCGATGGCAATTACCTCGGTTGATCGCTAGCGCAGATTTAAATCATTTTACATTGCACGCCCTGCGAGACGGGTTATCCGAACTCGCTTCGATGGGTCTGCGATGGCAAGCCGCATGGCCGCATATAACGGCCGATCATCCGCATCTTTCTTATGCGCTCGCTGCTGCATGCGTTCGTGGATTGCGCTGCGGTGTAACTGAGGATTGGCTTCGGGCGTCGGTACTCGCCATGCGGCTGCCACATCGTGGCACTGGAAACGACGACGTGTTTGTCCAACTGAAGCGCATTCTCGCTGATTTGCCAGCAGACCAAAATGTCGAACTGTTTTGGGCGGATGATGCGTTTAATCAGTCACTTCGCCCGACCACCGATCCTTGGAGGCGCTTTACACGAACTGCTTATCATCAAGGCCCGGTGGAGATCAAAGCCGCACGCGATTGGCCTTGGGTCAAAGGAGCACTGGCGGATCGCGCGCGTGCGCCAACGGATCGAGCCCTGCTATTGGAGGTTGCTATGCAGCTTGCGCCCAGCAGGGATCGGTTCCACGACCATCTTCGTAGTTTAAAAGCGTTGGTTCCCGACCAGCCCAGTTTGCTCGCCAGGATCGAAGAGCGCCTAAAGCCATCGGCGGATGATAGGGCTCACTGGCGATGGTTGGCACAGGAAGAGAAGCGCAAAAAGCAACATGAGCGCCGCCAAGCAAAACACCGTGCCAGCTGGGTGATGTTCTGGCGCAAAATTGCCGAAAACCCCGATCAAGCGTTCTCCGCAGAACAAAGTGGCAATACAATTTGGAACCTTTGGCATGCCATGAGCCAAGCAGGAGAGGACAGCCGCGAATCCGGTTGGAACAGGCGCTTCATTGAAGCGCAGTTCAATAAGGAAATTGCGGACAGATTACGACTTGCCCTTATGGAGCAGTGGCGCAATGACCGGCCAACGCTTGCCAGCGAACGCCCGGACGACGAAAAAAATACCTATCTCGTTCGTTGGCAATTGGGCTTGGCGGGCATTTATGCCGAGGCTGAGGATGTCGCGTGGGCAAGCAAACTTTCCGATGACGACGCGAAACTTGCCGCGAGGTATGCTCCCATTGAAATGAACGGTTTGCCTTTGTGGATGGAGGCATTGGCCGAAAGCCACCCATTGGCTATTGATGCTACGCTTGGTAAAGAATTGACCGCCGAACTTTGCTGCGTTGCAGGCGCACAGTGGCATTCCATGCTACTGCAAAGCATTGGTCATGCGCCCAGTGCAGTAGTAGCGGCCTTTTTGCCGCGTCTTCGCAATTGGCTGGATGCGGGCCGTGATCGTGTCGGCCATAACGAGGATGCAAGCGGCGCGGCCAAACGCCTTGGCATGGTCATTGATATCCTCCTGAAGGAAGGTGATGCCGAGATAGGCACGCATCTGCGCGACCTTGCCGACCGACGACTACGCGAAAACATTCCCGCGACGTTCGCCCAGGTTTGGCTGCCAACTCTATTGCGCCTTGACGCTCAAGCTGGCGTCGAGGCCTTGGAACGGCAGGTCGCACATGTCGAGCCCTCGCAACGTAGCGAAGCGGTGCAATGGTTCTCATCCCTATTCGGGTATAGGGGTGACGGCATAAATCTTTCGAATCCTCAATTTACACCTAAACTTTTGCTGAAACTACTTCGGCTATCCTATCATCATGTTCGCTTGGCAGATGATGTCGAGCATGAAAGCAGCTATACGTCTGACGAGCGAGACCATGCGGAACGCGGGCGCAATGCCGTCGTTAACGCCATCTTGGAGACCCATGGCGAAGAAGGCTGGGCTGCAAAACTGGAGATGGCCGCAGATCCACTTTTTGCGCATTTCAAGGATCGAGTTCTTGCAGTAGCGGAGGAGCAATGGGCTGTAGAAGTAGATTCAGCCCCGCTCGATGATTCGCAGGCAATTGCCCTCGACAAGACCGGCGAGTCGCCGCCTTCTATTAATGAAGCAATGTTCTCTGTCATGGTAGATCGGCTGGCCGATATGGACGATCTGCTATTGCGTGATGTGTCGCCACGCGAGGCATGGGCAGGTATTACCGATGAACGCGTTATGCGCCGAGAAATTTCCCGTGAACTGGGCTACCACGCGAACGGAATTTACAAAGTCGATCAGGAGGCGGCTACAGCGGATGAAAAAGAAACGGATATTCGGCTGCGCTCTACCGTGTCAAACCATGAGGCAGTTATTGAACTAAAGCTTGCTGACGGACGTACCGCGCGTGACTTACGTGACACCCTGATGGATCAGCTAGTCACTAAATATATGGCGGCTGAAACGAGCCGATCCGGGTGCCTGATGATTACGCTCGCTAAAGATCGGCAGTGGGATCACCCTGATCATGGATTCAGAATCGGCCTTGATGAGTTGCTGATCCTACTCCGCGATGAGGCGGAACGCATTATGGCAAGCCTCGGTGGCCAACTCCGCCTGCGCGTTCATCTATTAGATTTACGGCCACGCCTGCCAACCGAAGCGGTACGGACTAAACGTTTAACGGGGTGATGAAGGCGACGCCCGCTAGCATCCTGGCCTATGTCGCCGGCATCGCGCCAACCGCCAACAATACATCTTGTCTCACACGCCTATCAGCAGCTCTCCTTCCCTTTGCCATCAGCCTCTATTCGCTCATGCTTCGTTGGTTGCGCTCGGAGAATGACCTGCGATCTCCATGAGATAAAAGTATTGGACATATGCCGATACGCCGAAAAGTAACGCCAAGGCGAAGCTAATTCCCGCCAGTTGCGCCTTTGTCAGCGGCCCAGTGAGGTCACGCCCACCTGGCAATAGTGTAAAAATCGCCAATGCGAACAATGCTACCGTTAAGGTCCGGTACATAACGAAGGTATCGTATACTGGCCGACTCGATGTAAGGTCACGATAGACCACCCATAGTTTTCTCCGAGTACGCGGCGACATCGAAAACGCTGTGATTGCGCCAATTCTGTTCAAGCATAGGCCCACGAAATAATAGGCCAGGATGGCTGCTAAATACTCTTTGTCTACTACGATGCCGCGCAGCCAAAGAGCGGCGGTCACAACGATGGCGCCCGGTATGAGGCTGCTAAATATTTGATATGAAGACAGAAATGATAGAATACTACCCATTTCACATCCTAACTGTCCGAGCATATGCCCACGCTGGTCCGATCATTGCAGCAGCGTATGCTCGCATGCGCCGCCTCCTCGATCACCCAGAATGCTTTGCCAAATTGCCTTGGCCCCGCTGGGCGCTTATCCGAGTGGATTACCTGCGGTGGCGGTGGATGGAGCAGGGCCCTGGTATTCTTGTTGATCGTCATCAGGCGCGAGTTCTGCGGCTTCCGAGGGTTCGTTGGCACCCGTAAGCGTGGCGACGCTTTCGGCCGACATGCTGGCTGCTTTTTCTCCAGGTGGCCGAGGAGAGATTGGCACGGCTCCGGCCATTTCAAGCTCGTTTTGAGCCTTCACACCCGCGCCGTTATTCGTGTCCGGAGTGCGTCGGCCGGTGAGGCCGATGGTCGAAAGGAAGTCGGCGGCTAGGCGTTCGGTAAAGCCCGCCGCGAAGGCGATGATAAAGAGGCCTTGCGAGGTGTCTTTTATCGACGCGCCAGAGAGTGAGATGTTCACGAACTCTCCAACAAACGTAGCCGTCAGGAGAGCTGCCGACGTTGCGCCCACAAAGACCCGAAGAATGGCATCGCTGATGTTGTCCCAGGGCTGCGTATCCACACGCACTTCACGGGCTCGCAATTGTAGCGCTATCGAGAATAGCGCGCCGAATGCGCCAATCGATGCCGCCTGCCAATAGATTGGCCACCCGTCGCGATTGGCAGGAATTCTGAAGGCGTTGGTGAACCAAGAGCCCCCGATGATCCAGGCCAACAGGATGGTCGCCAATGTCGCCATCGCGGCCCAAAGCAGGTACCAGGTTCGGATGTCGGAGGCGCTATCTTCCGTCATTCTGGCAAGGATGTTCTCGAGATCAGACGTCGCACGCGGCACGTCTCCCTGCATCGCGGCGACGAGCGCGCTACCCATCTGTCCCGCATACTTGCGGACTTTGGCTTGCTGGTACGCTGAAGGATCAAGTGCGAGATCTGCCAGAGCCGCCGAAATCTCGCTGCGAAGTGCTAGCAGCGGTGTGAGCGAGGCGCGCTGGTTGACCCCCTCATTGTCGTCATCGGCAAACTGGATCATCACCTGCTTGGTGTTGAGGTAGACGGCGAACCGAGTCGATACCTTACCGAAAATCTCCACCACGGTCTGCCCAGTAAAGTCCGGTTTCCCGACTTCGATATCCTGTACCTTGAACTCGCTCATACCTGCCCCCGATTTCCAATGCCCAGAGGATCAATCGCTTCAGGCGGGCGTCAAATAGGCCGCGAACACGAAGCCATCGAACAATCCGTCATTCTGCAAATCAATCCGCCACCACTCATTCGTGCTGTCGCCAGGCGCGGACCAGACATGCGCGCCGGCCGGCAACTTTCCGACGATGGAGGCTTGCGCATTCGGACCTGAGCGGACATTCAGCCCGCTGCGCGCAACGACGACATGCTTTATGTTTGGCGGTGGCGGTGGTGACGGCGTTTCGGTTGAAACGTCTAGCGACGTCAGAGGTTCGTCTCGACGCGCCTTACCTTTTGCAAAGGCGTCCCGCAGCCATTTCGGCGCAGTGACAGATTTCCCTCCCGCACCCCACACGGCCTCATCGCCGTACCCTACATGGAGGGTCAACGGTCCCATATAATCAACGCCAGCGCCGATGCCAGTCGCACCGAGTTGGCTCGCGTAGGCCACAAATGCTTCGAAAAATGGCAAATCCGCTGTCTTGACGAAAGATAAGGACCGCTCTCCGATCTCCAATTGCAGATCGGCTGCCCATCCGAGATCGTGCCGGGTGGAGCCAGTGCGACGGCCCGGCGTTCCCTTCGCAGGTTGCCCGCCGGAGATGACGCGCACGACATCGATGCCGCACTGATCAGCCGCTGCTGTCAAGAGCTCCTTCAGTTTCGCCTGAATTGGCAAACACCGAATTTTTCCCGCTGTGGCTTCGATGACCTCGGTCAATGTATGCCCCCATTTCCCGTAAAAAAGTCAAATAAGCGTAACGTCCAACACCCAATTCCATTAAGGACGGCTTATCCATTTTTTGAGGCGCAGTATGGTTCAAGACGATTGGCTATGCCATTGGCTTAACATTCTAGCATCGTGTCTGACGGTGAAGTCATCCCGCGAATCGCTGTCTTGAAGAAGGCTAATTTACTCATGAATAGCGTCGATGAGTCCAGCACAATCTGCACTACCCGAAAATGATCAGCCGTCGCCGTCTTGCGTGCCGCCGCTTTCGAAACTCTGACGGGAGTGCAGAATATGGCCCAGGTCATTGGCAGGAAATGAAAATATCAGCCCTCCATTTTTATGTCTTTAGTTGATACCGGACAAATATATGCATTGCCTTCGGCCCGCGTGCTACGCGCTGCGCTTCCGGAGCCTGTAGTCTCCGCCATCCGGTAACGCCCGCTAACGCGCCATAGGCCGCTTCGTGCGAAGCGAGCTTGGTTTGCAGGGCCTGAAGGGGCGCTGCCCCTCACATGCGCAAGGCATCCAAACGTCTCCACCCCTGTGGGGCGGACCCTCGTTCGGAGCCTCCTTGCGCGTGCTACCCCCGGTCTCGCCGACGGGCAGGGTTTCAGATTGCCACTGAAACCCACTCCCAACGGAGGAAACCATGACCACCGCCACCGCAACCGCCAGCCGGACCGATCAACCCCGCATCTATGTTGCCTGCCTCGCCAGTTATAATAGCGGCATTCTGCACGGTGCGTGGATCGACGCCATGCAGGAGCCATGGGCGATTTATGACGAGGTGAAAGCCATGCTGACCGCGTCACCCATCGCGGGAAGCGACGAATGGGCCATCCATGATTATGAATATTTCGAGGGGGCGCGCATCGAGGAATACACCAGCTTTGAGAGGGTATCCGCATTGGCCGCATTTATCAGCGAGCATGGCACGCTGGGCGCGGCGCTGCTGGACCACTATAGCGGCGATCTCGACGAGGCCCGCGAGGCCATCGACGACCGCTACCACGGCTGCCACGCCAGCCTTGCCGATTATGTGCAGGAACTCACCGAGGAATGCACCGCCATTCCCGAGTCGCTGCGCCATTACATCGACTGGCAGGCTATGGCCCGCGATGCCGAAATGAGCGGCGATCTCTTCACCGTGGAAACCGCATGGAACGAAGTCCATGTGTTCGCGGGGTGCTGACATGGACCAGCCCTCACAAATCCACCGCTTCACTTGGCAGGGCATCGTCATCGAGGCGCGCTACTGGCCCCGCAAATGGGGCGTGAGCGCACATCTTGAGATCGAAAGCATCGCCCCCGAACGCGCACCGCTCCCCATCACGGAAACCGGCTACCGTTCGCACTTCCACCCATGCGGCACCATCGAAGCCAAGGGCGGCGATGTCGTCGCGCAGGTCGCGGCTTGGCTGAACGAGGCGGCAAAAGATGCGGGCTGGCAGGCGCACGTGGAAGCGAGCAGGCAGGGTGAGCTATTCTGACGGCGGACGCCGCCCCACTTCTATTCCCGTTCGCACCCAGCCATGGCTATGCTGGCCCGTGCAGTGAAATTGCAGTTCCGTTCTCGGTGATCAAGCGGGAGGGCTGGCCTGAGCGATCGATCGTGACGGGCAAGCCAACTAGCCGAGGCTGCAGGGGATTGGGCGAAACAATCTGAGCGGCGGCGATCTCGACAGCAAGCACGATCCAGTCCGCCTCAGTCAACCACCAGCGCACGGGCGTCATCCCGCTGCCTACGCGGGCCTTTCCGGTGGCTTCGACCAGGAAATATGCCCTTTCAAGGATGCTCATGCATCGTGATCCTATTCAAGACTCAGCCAGGCCACGCATGGGTGAATCGTCAGCCGTCGTCCGACGCGCCACCATGAGCGGAGTCATTCCGCACTTCATACCGTCGCCATTCTCCGGACAGGCTGTCCTTCACCATCGGAACTCCGCAGCGTTTGCACACGGACCGCCAATGCATGTTGTCGTGCCACGCCTTGTTGGGTGCACGCCGATGTCCTGCAATTCTGCACACCAAACCCACGACCCAACTCCCTATGCCGCGCCGCAGCATAGCAGATGGAGGCCGGGTAAAACGCATTAACTTTTGAACATTTAGGCGCGAACATAGAGCTCGATTGCATCAGGCTTGGCCAGCAGTCTCGGCCCCCAGTTGGTGAATGCCTCCACGTTCGGCAATTGCACATGCAGTTGATCGACCAGCGGTCCCCAGGCGCGTTCAGGTTCGCCGACCACGAACAGGCGGTCGTCGTCGAAGCTGATCACCATCGCGAAAATGCGGCTGCCTGGTAACTCGGTAATCGTGGCGCTGACGTTCACCACGCTGTTCCATGACCGCGTTTCCTCACGGCCATTGATGAGAAGCGTCAATGCGTCCGCTGACGCGCCGACGATCTCGTTGCGTCCACGATGAACATCTTCACCCATTGCCATGCCTTCCGCGTGCGACGATCGCGCACGATTGCTTCGACGGGCAAGGAAATCAACTATCTACGTCCAAAGCACGGCTCTGTCTGCGCGCTGCCTACGCCTCCGCAAGCTCCTGCGTTCCTGCATGCCCACAGAGCATCTCGCGGTCATTCAGCCAGCTTGCCTGCTGTGGATGGACTCCGATGGAATGGCGCGCCGGCATGGATACGAGCAGACGGCTCAGCCTTCTGAACCACATACCTTCGGCATTCTTCAGCACCCCTCCGCTGCAACCAGCACATAATCTCGGTCGGGTTCAAGGGCGGCGATGGCAGCAGCATGGCGATGGCGCGGCCCGAAGAATTCCATCAAATCTTGCCCGGTAAGCTTCCAGCCCCATGCGCCCCAATCCAGCTTCCTGCATTCGGGCACGCCATTGCGCGATTGCTCCATCAGAACGAACACGCTGACGCCGAGGCTTTCCAGATGCTCCCTTGGGATGAGGCGGCGCGGTAGTGCCGCTGCTTGCTGCCTAACGGAAGCATCGGCAGGGCGGTCCCACTGAAATTCGGCATCGTCGAAAGCGCCGATATAGGAGTGCCAGCGCGTCAGGCCCCGCCGTTGCTCGCGCATCCGATGCAACTCAGGAAAAAATTCGAGGACCAAGTCGCCAACGGGATTGCCTGGGTGGGCAGCGACATACTGGTCGAGCAGATTCAGCCGTCTCTCGACCGGCAGACGTTCGAAATCAATATCGTCGTCCGCGTATCTGGGTGGCTTAGGCTGTGGCGGATTCGCCTTTCGCCGGTTGCGTCGAAATCCATGGCTACTCATTGCGCGGCCCTTTCCTAAACCCGGCCATGCCTCGCGGACCGGCCTCGCCTGAACATCCGTAAGCATTGCCTAACGTCAGCCACGCTTCCTTGTGGGCAGCGGACAGGTTTGGTTGGACGCCCATCCCATTGCGTGACATCAATGCCACAACCTACACAAAAGTGCAGCTCTGTCCTGCACAGCTTCTGCACAACCCGAAATATGAAAATAATTCCATTTATTATCATATATTTAAATACGCTTCATCTTTGCGCGGGAATGACGAAGGATATTGGTCTGAAAGTGGTGGGGAGCCGTCAGGCGGCTTTCAAGCGCGAAAGCTTGTAAGCGGACGTTTGAGTATCAGGCTTCTGGCGAACTATGCGACGGAAAAATTGCGTTCTCACCGGTATTCCCGAATGCCTCGCCCAATACCGGTTCACCGTTGGCTATGACATACGGGAAGAATACGGTGACTGAATAATTATCGCGGTGATCAAGGCGCACTGCAATTGCGTCAGACTTGCGATCCGATCCGGGCTGCGTCAAGCTAACATCGTACACCAAGGCTGTTGCTACTACCTCACCGTCATATGCACGGGCTTTAAATGAGGTCTGTAGAAGATCGATTAGATGCTGCGATGGCGGTTGCTCCTCGCCAGTATACGAGGCAACCGGCACGATCTCACCACTTGGCAGCATTTGCGCGCCAAAAGGAAAAAACTCGCCATGTTCTCTCAGCAAATTTTCTGCCCGCGGTACCGTTCCATCGAGTAGCTGGTTGCAATCGTCCTTTGCGCCCATCGCAGATTCCGCCATTCAATCGTTCGACTGCTTTATGCTGGGAGGCGTAGCTGTGTGCAACGTCTGCTTTCGGAGCCGAGCAACAACAACCTGATCGGCAAGAAATGGGGCGTAAACCGACCAAACGGCTCGCGGTCCCGACATTATGCCAGACGCGCGACATCGCCAAATTTTGTTTCGCGCAGAGGCGCAGAGGCGCAGAGATTTTATACTCTCTGCGCCTCTGCGCCTCTGCGCCTCTGCGCGATATATTCTTAATTCCTCTCCGCGTCTCCGCGTGAAACTATTTGGCACGCGGAGACGCGGAGTCGCGGAGAAAGGGTGAAAGCTGCCGCGCGAAGGTGTCCACGTCGCTTATCTCGCCACAAAGGCCCCGCGCCATTCCGGCTTCACCGCCGCCAGCACTGCCGGGGTGACTGGCAGCGTCACTTCATAGCTGCCTTCGGCATAAGGCCCCGCTTCATAGGGCGCGATGAGGAAGCCGATGCGGTCGAAGGCTTTCTTGCCGCGCGAGCCGAGGATCACCGTCTGCGCCAGGGGATCGACGCATTGGTCGAAGTCGCTGCCGCTGCCCAGGCTCGCATGGCCGCCGCGCTTCTTGGCGCGCTGGGCGTCGAGGGCTTTGCAGAAATCGGCGTGGATCGCCGCCGCCAGCGCCGTGCGCGACGTGAACAGGTCGAGCGGCTGGCGTTGCTGGCCGGCGGCCTTGTCCCACAGGATCGCGGCATAGCCATAGTTGGGATGGGCGCCGCCGCTGTCGACGCCGACCAGGCTCGACAGGCTGAGCCAGCCGGGAAGGTCGGTCACCACCTGCCATTCCTGCCAGTGGGCATAAGGGTGAAACGGATACTTGTCGCGCAGGGCTTCCTTGCGGCCTTGGGCGGCATCGCTCTCCAGGCCGGTGCGGGCCTTGGCTTCGTCTGCGGCCAGCCAGGCGCGCAGGGCCGGCTGGGCATCGGCGGCGGCGGGCCAGGAATAGCTGAACTCGAAAGTGTCGTTGCTGACCTTCACCGCATGGCCGCCGGTCGTGGACTGGGTGGCGCTGGCCGTTGCGTGGCTTTGGCCCGAATCGCTGGTGCTGGCGGTTGCCGAGGCACTGGCGGTCGGCACTGGTGGCGCAGGCTGTCGGTGGCAGGCGGTGAGGGCGGCCAAGGCGACAAGCGAGAGCAGGCGGCGGGCACGGGCAGCGGGGATAAAGGGCATCGGGGGCAAATTCCTCTCGATCTGGGGGCCATCCTGCGCCAAGATCATCGTCAAGATGACCGACAAGAACGCGTTGATCCAGCCCGATCGCGACCAGACCGCGATTGCCCTGCACATTGTCGACAAGGCAGGCCTGCCCGACTGGCTGCGTTCGCGCAGCGGCCAGGCCCGCGCCTTGCTGGCGGCGCAAGTCTTTGAAGGCGCTGCCGGGGAAGTGGCCGTGGTGCCCGAGGGAACGGGCGATGGCTGGCTGGCCGTGGCCGGCGTGGCCGACCGTGCCAGCCTTGGCACCTGGTGCCTGGCCCGCGCGGCGGAGCGGCTGCCGGCGGGCACCTATCGCTTGGCTGGCGGGGCGGACGATGCCCGTGCGCTCCATGGCTGGATCACCGCGCAATATCGCTTCGATCGCTATCGCAGCCAGGGCAGCGAGCCTGGGCCGCGCGTGCTGTTGACCCGCTCGGTCCGCGCGCTGCCACTGGCTTTGGCCGAAGCGGCGGCCGTGATCATGGTGCGCGATCTGGTCAACACCCCGGCCGAGGACATGGGCCCGGCGCAACTCGAAGCCGAAGCGCGCGCGCTGGCCAAGGCGCACCAAGCCACGATCCATGTGGCGAGTGGCGACATGTTGGAGCGCGACTATCCCATGGTCCATGCCGTGGGCCGTGCTGCTGCGCGCAGCCATGCGCCGCGCCTGATCGAACTGGAGTGGGGGAACCCGAGCCATCCCCGCGTG
>Ga0207713_1000577_pt1 | contig 36446 bp, 26 predicted proteins | sample KBSS64metaG_FD_184404 | JGI IMG/M metagenome (GOLD analysis project Ga0207713, IMG submission 184404) | Switchgrass rhizosphere microbial communities from Kellogg Biological Station, Michigan, USA - KBS S6-4 metaG (SPAdes) (version 2) | ecosystem: Host-associated > Plants > Roots > Rhizosphere >... | reverse complement strand
TCCCTTCCCAGACGAACGGCACCTGCTGGCTGGTGCTGCGCGCCACGGGCTGTTTGGCTACTGCGCTACGAGTTGCGGACATCGGATGTGCTCCCCGTCCAGCCATCCCCAGGCGGACATGCCAGGCATGGTATCGGTTTCCGCAGCGTATGGCATCCAGGCTTAGGAGGAGGCGGAGCGCCCGGATGGGGGGGCGGAGCTATGACGTGTTGACGTTGAGCGTCACTTTGTGACCTGTTTTGGCATAGGGGTAGGCCCGTCGCAAATCCACTCTTTGCCTATGCTGCCCGGCATGCGATGGGGCATCATGTGCCCGGGGAGCTTGAGGCGCGCGTGGGTAGGTTGGCACGCACCCTGCTTGCAATACCCGCACGTGGCGCTCTGCCGCGCGGCGCTCGAGGGGAAGGATGCTCCGCGGGCCGAGTGTCTGCCAAACGTAAACACCACCATCTCTAGGGGATTCACTATGAAGAAGCAGCAGGGCTTTACCCTGATCGAACTGATGATCGTGGTCGCGATCATCGCCATCCTGGCCGCCATCGCGCTGCCGGCTTACCAGAACTACGTGCGTAAGTCGCAGGTCACCGCTGCGCTGTCCGACATCACGCCGGGCAAGACGCAGTTCGAAGTACTGACTAATGAAGGTAAGACCACCTTCTCTGCAACTGATATTGGTCTGACCGATTCGACCACTCGCTGCTCGAAGATCGACGTTACGGCCGGTGACACGGGTAATATCACCTGCGAGATGCTTGGTGGCACTGGCGTTGGTACCAAGACCATTGCATGGACCCGCACGGCATCTGGCAACTGGAAGTGCAGCACCACGGCTGATACGAAGTATCGTCCGAGCACCTGTCCGTAAATTCGCGCTAACGCTTAAAGAAAGCCCCGCATTAGTGGGGTTTTCTTTTTTGGGGGGGCGTATGCGTAATGAAAAGGGTTTTAACCTGATTGAGTTGATGATAGTAACCGCGATCGTGGCGATCCTTTCGGCAATCGCTCTGCAGGGCTACACCAATTATGTCTCGCGATCGCAGGTCGCCGCTGCGCTGAGCGAGATTCGTGGTGGGCAGGTGGGTTTCGAGGCGGCGCTCAGCGATGGCAAAGGCGGCGAGATAAATGCGGCCTATATCGGGCTGGCTTCATCCGTACGTTGTCCGCAAGTATCAGCGTCTGTCGATGTGGGCAATGGGGCGGGTGACATTAGCTGCGTCCTCGCTGGGAATGGCATAGTGGCAGGATCTAAACTATCGTTGCATCGGAACATGTCCGGCGTGTGGGATTGCGATGGCAGCGATGTGCCTGAAAAGTATCGGCCCGAGGGATGTGGATGATTGATTTTCTGAGCGCAAGTTTCGGCCCGGGGATCTGGTGATGGCGAATCCGCCAACATTGCGTGCGTTGGTTGCTTCCCCATGGTTTGGAATTTCCGTATTGGTAGCCGTTGTCATGGCTGCATATTGGCCTGGGTTGAAGGGGCCATTCTTGTTCGACGACTATCCGAATATCGTCAACAACGCAAAGGTCCATCTCGCCGTCTTGGACTTCCAGAGTTTGAAGCGCTCGGCCATGGGCTATGAGCCAGGCTCAATCGGCAGGCCATTGGCAACCTTGAGTTTTGCTCTGAACTGGTACTTCTCGGGCGAAAATGCTTGGGGATATAAGTTGACCGGTCTGGCGATCCATGTCGTCAACGCATGCTTGGTGTTCGCTCTTTTGTTGAAGATGACAAGGGGTGCCGCCACGACGTCTATTCAGCGCGGAATAGGCTATTGCTTGGTGGTTGCGCTGCTGTGGGCCGTTCATCCCCTCCAGGTTTCTACTGTGCTTTATGTGGTTCAGCGCATGGAATCCATGTCGTTGACTTTCGTGCTACTGGCGCTGATTGCTTATCTACATGGGAGGCAAAGACTGATTGAAGGTGGTTCTGGGTGGGGGTGGCTTTGCTCTTCCGGAGCGCTGGCTTTCGTTGGGCTTCTATCCAAGGAATCCGCCATGCTTTTTGGGGCTTATGCGTTCTCACTGGAAGTAAGTCTGTTCCGCTTCGTCGCAAATAATCGACGAGATAGCCGTCTGCTCGTTGCGTTGTACTCAGTGGCTGGCTTGTTTGCAACTGTCATATTCTTCGGGTGGATCCTGCCGCGTGCGGTTCAGCCTGGTGCATTCCAGGGAAGGGATTTCACGCTCTATGAGCGTGTCCTTACGCAGGGGCGAGTATTGATTCTCTACCTCCAGCAGATCGTCTTGCCGCTGCCAAAGAGTTTGATTTTCTACTACGATGCCTATCCCAAATCCGCTGGCCTGCTCTCGCCGCTGACGACAATCTTTTCGTGGATCTTTCTCGGCGTTCTACTTTGCGCTGGTTGGTTCGCGCGGCGATCCATGCCGTTGCTTTCGCTCGGGATTTTTTGGTTTTTTGCTGGGCATTTATTGACGAGCAACGCCATAGATCTTGAGCTTGTTTTTGAGCACAGGAACTACTTCGCATTGCTCGGAGTGCTTCTCGTGATTGCTGAGTTGGTGCGTCTGATTCCGGTGAGGGACGGTCCGGCGATCAAACGCGTTGGTGTTGCTGCCGTAGTCGTCTTCATGATCGGTCTTTGCGCCATTCGTTCGGCGACGTGGGGTAATGGTTTCCTTCTGTTCAACGAACTGGTGGACGTGAATCCACAGTCCGCGAGAGCGCGAACCGGTCTTGCCATTGCACTTGTGGAACGCGCGAATGGGGACGCTGATTCACCGTTGTACAGTTTGGCCGAGCAACAATTCGAGGCCGCTGCCGCTCTGCCGAGCGCATCGACATTGCCCGAGCAGGGGCTGATTCTTATGGCTTTGGCCTACGGCCAGCCTGTGAAAGAAAACTGGTGGTCCGGACTGATCTCGAAGTTGAAAACAAAGCCGCTTTCGGCGGATGTAGTTTCATCAGTCGACGATCTGATTCAGCGACGCAAGCGGGGCGTCGCGGTGGATGATGAAAAGCTCAAGGAGGCATGCCTCGCACTGGCGGGTCGGAACGGTGTTCCTGCTTTCATGTACGCTCAATTTGGCGATTATGGTTTGACATATCTGCGGGATGCCGATTTCTCCAATCTCATGTTCGTTAGGGCTGTCGAGCAAGGTCGGTCGGATCCGGAGTTTGTCGCCAGAATGATTTCAACACTTCTTGAAGAGGGGCATCAGGAACAAGCATCTGTTGTTCACGACAAAGCTAAAGAGCTAGGGATTTTAAGTAAATGACGACATCGATTTGGCGGATTTATCGTTGCTGAAGGTGGTTTGTGTCTCGCTATTACACTGCGGCCGCTATCGGTGATTGATGTTCAAGCAGTGCTATCGATGGCGATCATGGACTGATTTCTATCTTGCTGTCCCGCTGCTTTTCAGGTTTTGATGTGAATGTTGCGAAAATTTATTTTAGTGAAGGCGTTGATTTCTTATGCATCTCTCTTGCTGAAAGGAGTATGGTTTCAAGTTTTTTAGCCAATGATTCCCAGGTGGGTGGCCTGATTGCAGGGCTTTGATTGCCATTGTCAAGGGTAAAGACGATGCGAGCGGCGAGATCCTTGGCGTCGCCGGGGCGATAGAGGGCTCCCTGGACATGTTCCAAAAGCGCTGCGCTCTCGCCGACCCCCGCTGCCACGACAGGCGTTTTGCATGCCAGCATCTCAACAAGCTTCATGGGCTGGCAGTATCGCCCGAATAATGAGTCGGTATTACAGACAACGCCGACATCCAGGCTGTTGTAAAAGTCGCCCATGTGCATGGGTGCAAGTACTCCAAGATCAATGATGCCTTCGTTTCGGTCCAGATAAAGCTTTGAGTCCCGTGGTCCCGCGACCGCCAGCAGAATGTCTGGCCGGTTCGATCGGATCAATGTCAATGCACGAAGCAGGACTTCTATGTCTCTAGATGTGGAAAGAGCACCTGCCGTGCCGATCAATTTTGAAGTCGCGGGAAGCCCGAGGCTTTTGCGAGCGCAGGCCTGATCGCCATCAAAGAAAATCGTTGAGTCGAAGCCATTGGTGATCACTTCAATGCAATCGCCATCCCGCGTATAGGTCTTCGCATACTCTTTCAGTGCATTCCCAGCAACAGTAACTGCTGTTGCGTGCCGAAGCGTAGAATGCAGCCACGCCCGCATGCCGGGTAATTTAGTTAATCCAAATGCTTCATAATTGTCGTAGATATCCATCACCGAAGCGCAGTTTGTCACTTTTGCGATATGCGTTCCAAGGCCGAGGCATAGCACGTCTGAGCTTGCCCAGACGACGTCAGGGCGGAACTCTTTCGAAATCGCAATAGCGTGACGGATTCGGCTCCATGGAGAGCGGCGGAGCCCTATCGATGCCCATGCGTGCGGAAGCGCGTCATTAACAGGAAAGTCGGCCTCATGCTTGCCTCGATAGTCCAATGCGATTCCGGTCACTTCATGGCCGAGCGCTGCAAGCTGTGCGGGTAGCTCGAATAGCCGGCCATAGCGGTCGCCGATCAAGTCAAGACCGGTGTATCTGCGCTTGCACAACACGAGAATTCGCACTACGCGGATCTCCTGGATGCCTGTTCCAGCACCAGCAGGTTCCGTTGAGCCGCTCGCTGCATCGACATATGTTGCAGCACATAAGTGCGAGCACTCTCTCCCATGCTTCGCAGTACAGGGCGCGGCGTAGCAAGCGCGGAGCGCAGCGCACATACAAGTGATTGCTTGTCGTCGGGCTCCGCCGTCCAGCCAGTCGACGCATCTAAAAAGGCGTCTACGCCTCCGCAACGCGTGCAAAGAACAGGAAGTCCCGCTTCCATGGCTTCTAGGGCCGCATTCGACATGCCTTCATATCTTGACGGAAGTACAAAAATGTCCGCCAGCAGTAGCCGCTCGCGCAGCTCGATCGGCGCTAGCGCGCCCATGAAATGTATTTTGTCTTCAAGGCCGAGCGCCGCCACCTGTCTCTCAAGGTCGGCGCGTAGGCTGCCCTTGCCATAAAGCGCCAGTTCGAAGCTTGGGCTGTCAGGAATCACTTCAGCGATTGCACCAATGAGCAGGTCGAGCCCCTTCTGTTTTTCAAATCTTCCCGACCAAGCCAAAAGGATGGGCTTCCGACGTACATCGCCGCGTGCGAAGTTGGAATGAATGACCACGCCATTTGGAATCAAGTGCCTGACCGGGCGAGTGATGCCGACTTGGTCCAGCTCCTGCGGGATGAAGCGATTTATGATGCAGAAGGCGGCAACCTGCCGGTCGATGCAGCGACTCAGTGTCCTCCAGAAGGGAATGCTTTTTAGGAATGCGATGTCGCCGTCCCCTTTCGCATTGATTGGGCAGACGACGATCCCACAGCGAAGCCATTTGCCAAGGCTTTTCAGAAGCGAGAGAGTAATGGCTGCATCCGCCAGCCCTCGGCAGTAGATCACATCGAAATCGTTCCGTCGCTCCCATGCAAGCCTGGAAAGTGAAGCCGCGTAACCCAGTGCGCGTAGCAAGCGTCCAGGAAGGTCCGCGCCCCATAGGTGATGTGTCCTGAGGCGGTGAGAGCCCAACTCCACATGTCCGTCAGGAATTCTGGTGCCCGCGACTTCGACCACTGTTCCGGCATTGAGCCAGCCCTCCACAAGTCGCGCGACTTGGTTTTCTGCGCCTCCCAGGACATATGGCGGCAAGTTGGCCATCACCAGAATCCGCAGCGGCTTAGCGGCCATGCTGTCTGCTCCAGCTGACATACATCAGTAGGGACCAAAGTGCGTAGCCGAAGTCGGCCCGGCCCGACATATGTAGTGTCTTGCAGCGTGCGATTGCATCCACATCCAGGATGGAATGCTGTTTCAATACATCGTCCGAAAGTAGGTCTTGCGCCCATTCGCGAAGCGGTCCACGCAACCAATTGGCGATTGGAACGTCAAAGCCGCGCTTGGGCGAACTTGTGTTACCTAAGGCAGACGTTGAACGTAAAACTGAACGCAGCAGCGCCTTGCCCTTGCCGCGTCGTAGCAAGAATGCTCGCGGTAAAGTCCAGGCGAATGCCATGATTCGAGGGTCGAGTAACGGGCAGCGAACCTCAAGCGCATGGCGCATACTTGCACGGTCAACTTTGGTTAGGATGCCGTCCGGTAGCCGCTTTGCTTGGTCAGCCCTGCGCATTTGCTGGTCAATACTTCCTTGCCCCGATTCGCAATGACCTGCACGAATGGATCTCCTGATGAATGTGGAAGTTCCCGGGTGAGACTGAACGAGATTCAGGTACTGGTCGTAATTCTCGCTCGCGATGCGTTCAGCCATACGCAGCGCCTTCTGACTCCATTTTCCCTCCGGCACCAGGTGCCCTGCCATTTGCAGTGCCAGGCCCGCCGTGCGGTGGACAGACGGAGGTACATTGCCTGCGACTCGCCAGTATCCGATTGCATCGAGATAACGCTGATACCCTAGAAAGAACTCGTCGCCGCCGTCGCCAGACAGTACAACTTTAACGCGCTCTCGTGCGAAGGCGCTGACGATCATTGCCGGCAGGGCGGCTGGATCCGCGAATGGTTCGTCGTAAACCGTTGCAAGCTCGGTCACTTCGAGCAGTGCAGAAGACGCAGTAAGAGAGATCTCGCTATGCCTGCTGCCGATGAAGCGCGCGGTACTGGCCGCATCTGAGCCTTCGTCGAAGCCTTCTTCCTCGAAGCGAACAGTGAAGCTGTGAATCGGCCCGCTTGCTTGTTTTGCCATGCTGGTTGCGATGAGAGTCGAATCCACCCCTCCCGAAAGAAGCACGCCGATCTCCACGTCAGCACGCATGCGGATTCGTACCGAATCATCGATTAGATCGCGTAGCGCGTGTTCCGCTTCGTTGTAACTTCCTGTCCAGGGAGTGGCGATGCCGCTATCCGCTAGTGCATCCACCGACCAGTACTGCTCTACGCGATCCTGAAGTTTTTGGCGGCTCCACTGGGTCTTGGTATCGTCAATTCGCAACGTCATCATGCAGCCTGGCGCCAACTTGAAGACGTTCGGGTGAATAGTCGCCGGGGCGGCGATGTAGCCGTTTGACAACATCTCGGATAGGGCCGCTTCGTCAACATTGTGAGTCCAATTGGGATGGGCTCTCAGGACTCCGAGCTCGGATCCAAATACGATGGTTTCGCCGATCCAGCCGAAATAGAGCGGTTTCTCACCGATTCGATCACGAATAAGTGTCAACGAGCGCTCAACACGATCCCATAACGCGATCGCGAACATGCCGTTACATTTCTGGATCGCCGCGCGAGCTCCCCACAGGGTAATGGCTGCAAGAAGCACTTCCGTATCGGAGCGCCCGCGCCATTGTGGCTTGCGATGGCGCTCGATCTCACTCCTGAGTTCAAGGAAGTTGTAGATTTCTCCGTTGAAGACGAGCGTCCATCGACCATCGGCCGATATCATGGGTTGTCGGCCTGCGTCGCTGAGGTCAACAATGGACAGGCGCCTGTGCACTAGGCCGATGGAGCACTCCACGTCGTACCAGGTGCCGCAGCCGTCGGGTCCGCGATGTGCGATTGAATCCGCAGCCTTGTACAGGAAGGCCTCGGGCTCGCCGCCCGGAGGATGACCAAGAAAGCCTGCTATCCCGCACATGGCCCCTGCTCCCCAATCTCTTTCATTTGAAGCACGTAGATGTTGCAGGCACTTCCAAGGATTCTAGCGGCGCGCCGCCTTGCTGTAGTGCCGATTGAAGGGCCTACCAAAGCGCTTCCCGTGTAAAACAGCCGGGCCGGGGTCAGGGCGATCAGTTCGAAGTCGGCTTTGGCGAAGGTCTGCCTCCACCAATGGCTGGAGAAATACCATGTTTCGGTCAGCACATTTCCTCTTACGCCATGCGGCCGTGGCGAGAGCATCGTCCACCATGGCCGAGGCTCAGTAGCGATGTCATCACGCCGGCTTACGCGCGCTTTGCGTGGTGTCCCCAACGCAAGCTGGAAAGCACGCTTAACCAGCCATGGATAGTGACTGATGCTCGACCAAGTTCGCCAGGTGGAAGTAGGCAGGAAGTGAATGCAGGTTCCGCCAGGCTTGAGTACTCGTGAGATCTCGGCAAACAAGCTGTGCAGGTCGCTGACATGTTCGAGAAGATTTGAGGTGAACACGCAGTCTATCGTGCCGTCGGGCAGTGGAATTTCTTTTCCATCGTAGTCTGTCACAGGAAACACGCGATTGCCCGCGTACGGGCTGTCAGCCATGTCGATTGCAATCACGTCGTACCCAAGTCGCTGCAAGCAACGTGCTTGTTGTCCGGTTCCGGCGCCGATCTCGAGTACCCGAAGCGGCCGTGAGGTCGTTGCGTCCGGTAGCCAATGCCGGCAACTCTCGAATTCCGCCCTGCGTAGGCAGTCGATCCAGTCCGACGGATTCACGCCTTTCCCTTTGCACGCCATAGAGCGGCCCAAGAAAGTAGCGCGAGTAGTGCCTCGGCGCATACCAGCGATACGGCTGCGCCTTCCTCAGAGTACTTCGGTATCAAGTTGAACATGAGGATTGCGCAACTCGCAGCGCTCGTCAGTTCTGCTGCGATGCGCCAGCGCTTTAGACCCGCAGCCAGTAGAAGATTGCCGGCGAGTACGCGCAAACAGTAGATCGGGACGTAGATACCTAGGATCTTGAGCATCTCTATCGCGCCAAGAAAGCCCGTGCCTAAGACCGAAGGAAGCAACGGAGCCGAGAGAGCGACCGCACCGCCGGCCATCAATCCGTAACACAGGGTCGCGAGGAACAGCGGTTTCACTATTCTGCTTTCCGTTGGTGTCACCGCGCGGAACAAGCGCGGAAGTGCCGCCATGAGCAATGTGTCGACAGGAAGTGCCAAGAGGCTGGCGAAGCGTTGTCCTGCGGAGTAGTTCCCTGCTAGCGTCGCACCGCCGATGGAATAGGCGGCAGTCTTATCGAGCGAGGTTTGTGCCAATCCGCTTGCCCAAAGTGAGGCAAAGCCGGCTGATTCACGCATATCTGCCCATGTCGCGCGCATGGGCGCGGACCGACTCGGTGGGGTGGTTCGGCAATAAAAGGCGACGATCGCGACCGCCAAGGCGGAGGCGAACGCATGAAGCCAAAGCATAGGAGAGGTGCTGGCTGGGATGAGCCCAGACCAGAGCAGCGACGCTGCAACGAGCCGCGATCCCGCCAGGGCGACGGGTACGGCCGCCGCCGCCGCGATGCGCCCTGTTGCCGCCAGCAAAAAAGCGTATTGCGCGATCCAAGGCGCAGCCACGATCTCGGCAAGCGCGAGCGGCAGCAGCAGCGAACGCGCATGGCCCGGCATCAGCTGGCTGGCTACCGACACAAACAGGGTGGCCAGAAGAATGCAAGAGACCCATGTCGCACCTACTGTTTGCGACCAGCGCGTTGCCAACTGGGCGGGTGTCCTTGCGCCATCTTGGTAAAGGCGCATTCCGAATCCGAATCCGCCCAGTCCTCCCAGCACGATCGCCATCGCGGCCACCGCAACGTACTCGCCGTAACCGTTCACGCCGAGCGAACGCGCCAGCGCGACGACCCAGGCGAGTTGCACCGCAAGCCGAGTGGTATTCCACGCGAGCACCTGCACTGTTTCCCGGGCAAGCGGCGCGCGACGTGCGCGCGCGACTGATGTTCGAATGGCGTGGCGCCAGTTCACCGGTTCAGGCGTCCTTGCGGCTTTTCGATGGAGCGCTTGCCTGGGAACGCCGCTGCGGACTGGAAATGGATTTCAGAATAGCGCCATAGGCCCGTGCGCGTTCCTCCCAATCCAGCGAGTTCGCCTCCATCGTGGAGGGGGTTTCGCCGCCAACGAGCTGAGCCGTGATCGCTGCGGCCAGAGCGCCTGCATCTGCTGGCGGCGTCTTGCGAATTCCCGGGCCTTGCTCAAGCTGGCGAGTTGCCGCAATTTCGCTGATCACCACTGGGCAACCGCAGGCCAGCGCTTCATAGGTCACCAGTCCAAGACCTTCTTGATCTCCGTTCGATGCCTCCACGAATGGAGCAGCAAAAACCGCGGCCCGGCGGTACAAGTCGGGCAACCTGTCGTTTGCAACGCTTCCGAGGAAGGTGACATTCGCTTCTATGCCAAGTCGTTGCACCTGTTCGCGGCGCGCTGCTTCCTCTGGGCCAAAGCCGGCGATGATCAGGCGCGCACCGGGGTGCTGGACGACTAGGATCGCCATGGCGTCGATCAAATGCTTCAATCCCTTCTTTTCCACCAATCTGCCGACGAACAATACGTCGGTATTGCTTCGCGGCACCTCTGCGGATGGATGGAACAGGGTCAGGTCGATACCCATGGGTTCGACCTCCACGTCCAGCGGGATGCGGCATGTCCGAGCCAGGAGTGCGCGCATCGGCTCGCTGACGACAGTAAGCTTGTCAGCACCTTGAAGCACCCATTGCTTCAGCCATTGCCAAGCACGCCCCTTGAGTGCGAACAAGTCTGCTCCATGCGAGGTCATGAGCACGGGAGGCGGGCGTCGACGCCTCGCAGCCAAGCGCCAGGCCAGGCCCTGTGGAATGATCCAGTGCGCGTGGACGGCATCGGGCCCGAATTCCACTAACAGCCTGCGTATCGCCAGGATCTGGGCAATGAGGAAGCCAGGAACAAGCATGATGGCCCATTTCTGACGACGGATGTTGGCCATGATGCCTCCGTCATTGACGAGAAGCTCCCATGCCTTCGGCGCATATCTGTACCGTGTGATGGTCACTCCATCCATCACGGCGCAAGTGTCGGCCCCTGGGGCATGCGGACACAGAACATGTACTTCGAACTCTTTCGCCAATCGCTTGCTTAGCTGGTGAACGAAAGACGGTTCAGGGTCATGCGCGAACCGTGGGTAAGTCGAGGCGAGGACCAGCAGCTTGGGTTTGCCGGGGGGGCAAGCCGAAGTTTTTGGATCAGACGCGGTCTCGGCCTCAGTATCCATTGGGTCAGTCTGTGTTGCGCCGAGAGTTCAAATACATCAAGCCTGTGATTTGCTCCGAGATCAGTCCGATTAGGAATACAATGACAGCGGCGCTGAACAACAGTGTGCTCATGTTAGTGAATCGATGCATCGTCGCAAAGGTGTAACCGTAATAGGTGAGTCCCAGGGCGAAAAATGCTGCCGAAACCGGCACGAACAGCTTCAGCGGCGAATACAGCGTGGCGATCTTGAAGATGATCAGCAGGAATCGGATGCCGTCCTTCAGTGGGCGGATATGGCTGCCGTTGCCGACGCGCTTCGCCACCGGGATTGGCACGTAAGCGACCGGGTAGGCGCTGCGGAAGAACGCCATGGTGCTGGTGGTGGGGTAGCTGAATCCGTTCGGGAGAAGGTGCAGGAACTCACGAAACCTGTCGGCGCGCACGGCGCGGAAGCCGGAGGTTAGATCCTTCACCTCAAAGCCGGTCATGCGGCTCGCCAGCCAGTTGTAGAAGCGGTTGGCCAGGCCACGGTGCACGCTGGCCTGGCCGCTGCTGTCGCGCGCGCCAACGACCATGTCGTAGCCTTGGCTGAGCTTGGCTAGCAGTTTCTGAATGTCGGCGGGGTCGTGCTGACCGTCTGCGTCCATGAACACAAGGATGGTCCCACTCGCTGCGCGGGCTCCGCGCTTGATCGCAGCGCCGTTGCCCATCGAGTAGGGGCTGGCAACGACCCTGGCGCCGTTTTCGCTTGCCACCAACGCCGTCGTATCAGTGGAGCCGTCGTCGACCACGATGATTTCGGCGTCCGGCATCTGTTCGCGTAGTCGGGGCAGCGTGCGTGACAGGCCGGCCTCCTCATTCTTTGCCGGCAGGATGATGCTGATCTTGTCCAAAGGTCGACCCCTATGTCCCCATGACTATGTTAATCGCAGTTGTGATCGGATTCATGGCGTGTCGCGGCAGGGCCTGTTGCATGCTCTGTACCACAGGCGATTGGATTGGAATTGCAGTATCTTTGGTCGGTAAGAATGGGGGCATGTCCTATGAACGCAGCTGTCTCGGCCAATCTCGTCGGCATCACCGGCATCGCGCGCCGCCTGGTCCAGGACGGCGCCATCGAGGAGGCGGTCGCCCGCACCGCCATGGCGCACGCCGCCGAAGCCAAGATCCCGCTGCCGCAGTGGTTCTCGGAGAAGAAGCTGGTCACCGCGGCGCAGCTGGCGGCGGCCAATGCGGTCGAGTTCGGGATGCCGCTGCTGGACGTGTCGGTGTTCGACGCCAACCAGAGCGCGATCAAGCTGGTCAGCGAGGAATTGCTGCAGAAGCATCAGGTGCTGCCGCTGTTCAAGCGCGGCAACCGCTTGTTCGTCGGGGTCAGCAATCCAACCCAGACCCGGGCGCTGGACGACATCAAGTTCCACACCAATCTGACCGTCGAGCCGATCCTGGTCGACGAGGACCAGATCCGGCGCACGCTGGAGCAGTGGCAGGCCAGCAGCAATGCCATCGGCGATGCCCTGGGCGACGACGACGAGGGAATGGGCAACCTCGAGGTCGGCGCTGGCGACGAGGACATGGGTGGCAGCGGCGACACCGGCGTCGATGCCAAGGGCGACGACACGCCAGTGGTCAAGTTCGTGAACAAGGTGCTGGTCGATGCGATCCGCCGCGGCGCCTCGGACATCCATTTCGAGCCGTACGAGGACGACTACCGGGTGCGCCTGCGCATCGATGGCCTGCTCAAGAGCGTGGCCAAGGCGCCGGTCAAGCTCAATCAGCGCATCGCCGCGCGCCTGAAGGTGATGTCGCAGCTGGACATCGCCGAGAAGCGGGTGCCGCAGGACGGGCGCATCAAGCTCAACCTGTCCAAGAGCAAGCAGATCGACTTCCGCGTCAGCACGCTGCCGACGCTGTTCGGCGAGAAGATCGTGCTGCGTATCCTCGACGGCAGCGCGGCCAAGCTGGGCATCGACAAGCTCGGCTACGAGCCGGAGCAGCAGAAGCTGTTCCTGGACGCGATCCACAAGCCCTACGGGATGGTGCTGGTCACCGGTCCCACCGGCTCGGGCAAGACGGTGTCGCTGTACACCGCGCTGGGCATCCTCAACGACGATACCCGCAACATCTCCACCGCGGAGGATCCGGTCGAAATCCGCTTGCCGGGGGTCAACCAGGTCCAGCAGAACAACAAACGCGGCATGACCTTCGCCGCGGCGCTGCGCTCGTTCCTGCGCCAGGATCCGGACATCATCATGGTCGGCGAAATCCGCGACCTGGAGACCGCCGAGATCGCGATCAAGGCCGCGCAGACCGGCCACATGGTGCTGTCCACGCTGCATACCAACGATGCGCCGCAGACCATCGCGCGCCTGATGAACATGGGCATCGCGCCGTACAACATCACCAGTTCGGTGACGCTGGTGATCGCGCAGCGCCTGGCGCGGCGCCTGTGCAACAACTGCAAGCGGGTGGCCCCGACCATGCCGGAGAACGCGCTGCTGAAGGAAGGCTTCACCGAGGCCGAGATCGCCGCCGGCATCCAACTGTACGAGGCGGTCGGCTGCGACGAATGCACCGAAGGCTACAAGGGCCGCACCGGCATCTACCAGGTGATGCCGATGAACGACGAGATCGCGGCGATCGTGCTGCAGGGCGGCAACGCGATGGACATCGCCGAGGCCGCGCAGAAGATCGGGGTCAAGGACCTGCGCCAATCGGCGCTGCTCAAGGCGCGCAACGGCATCACCAGCCTGGCCGAGATCAATCGCGTCACTAAGGATTGAGGGCCGGGGATCCAGCGTGCCGGGGCTCAATGCGTGACGGCGGGCTTCGCGGTGAGCTTGATCCCAAGCGCCTTCATCACGGCCAGCGTGGTCCGCAGCGTTGGATTTCCGTCCTCGCTGAAGGAGCGATAGAGCTGTTCCCGGGAAAGGCCGGTTTGTCGCGCGATCTGGGTCATGCCCTTGGCTCGGGCGACGATGCCAAGGGCGTGGGCGATGAAGCCGGGGTCGTTCGTCTCGAAAGCGCCCGCCATGAAGTCGGCAATCGCCTGGTCGGAGTTCAGATCCTCGGCTGGATCATAGGTGGTCAGGTTTTGGGTCATGGTCATTCGCTCCATTCGTCGGCAAGGCGTTTGGCGGTCTTGATGTCCTTCGCTTGCGTGCTTTTGTCGCCGCCGCACAGCAAGACGATGATCGTGTCGCCACGTCGCTGGAAATACACCGATAACCGGGGCTGTAGTGGATACGGAGTTCGCTGATGCCTTGCCCGACCGGCTCCGTATCGCCCGCGTGGCCATAGGCAAGTTGGGTCAAGCGCAAGGCAATCGCGGTGCGGGCGCGCTCGTCTTTTAGCCTTGTGCGCCATTTGCGGAACGTGTCGGTCTGCTTGAGTTCGACCACGGCCCAAGTGTAGTTCAAAAACTACAGGTGTGCCAGGTGCTGTGGGCCAGCTAGATCGATCGCTATAAAAACTGAGGGCACGGGATTCGGCATTCGGGATAGGGATTCGCAAATGCAGCGCGGCGGCGCTCACCTGGGCCTTGACCCGGCTTCGTTGTCTTGCGGAACTAGGCGGAAGGTGGAAGCAGTCTGCTTTTTACGAATCCCCAATCCCGATTCCCCATTCCCGGCTCTCTACTCCATCCCCAACTTCTTGAGCTTGTAGCGCAGCGCGCGGAAGGTGATGCCGAGCTGGGCCGCGGTGCGGGTCTTGTTCCAGCGGTTCTCCTCCAGCGCCTTCTGGATCGCGGCGCGCTCGAGCTGCTCGATGTAGGAGGGTAGGGCGGAGGAGGTCGGGTCGATGTCCACCACGCCGGGCGGCAGCGCCGGGGCCGCTTCGGCCGCGGCGCGGGCGCTGTTGCCGGGCTGCGGCAGGTGCAGGTCGGCGGCGCCGATCTGGTCGTCCTCGGCCATCGCCAGGGCGCGTTCGAGGATGTTCTCCAGTTCGCGCACGTTGCCGGGGAAGGGGTAGCGGTTCAATGCGTCCAGCGCCGACGGCGACAGCAGCGGGGTGATCCGGCCGTGGCTCTTGGCCAGCCGCGCCAGGATCGCCGCGGCCAGTTGCGGCAGGTCGCCGCCGCGCTCGCGCAGCGGCGGCACGCGCAGTTCGATGACGTTGATGCGGTAGTACAGGTCGTGGCGGAAGCGGCCCTCGGCGACCAGGTCGGCCAGGTCCTTGTGCGTGGCCGAGAGGATGCGCACATCGGTCGGGACTTCGACCGAGGCGCCGACCGGGCGCACCGATTTCTCCTGGATCGCGCGCAGCAGCTTGACCTGCATCGGCAGCGGCAGTTCGGCCACTTCGTCCAGGAACAGGGTGCCGCCGTGCGCGGCCTGGAACAGGCCGGCCTGGTCGGCGTGGGCGCCGGTGAAGCTGCCCTTGCGGTGGCCGAAGAACTCGCTCTCCATCAGTTCGGCCGGGATCGCGCCGCAATTGACCGGCACGAACGGCCCGGCCGCGCGCGCGCCCTGTTCGTGGATGGTGCGCGCGACCAGTTCCTTGCCCACGCCGGACTCGCCCAGGATGTAGACCGGCGCCTGGCTGCGCGCGACCTTGGCGATGGTGGCGCGCAGCGCGTCCATCGCGGTCGAGGCGCCGAGCAGGCGGCTGGCCTGCTCCGGCGGCGGCGCCGGCGGCGCGGGGCGTTCGCTGTTGTTGAGTTCCAGCGCGTGCTTGACCAGGCCGCGCAGCACGTGGATGTCCACCGGCTTGCTGACGAAGTCGAAGGCGCCGGCCTTCAGCGCTTCCACCGCCAGGTCCATGCTGCCGAACGCGGTGATCATCGCCACCGGGGTGCGCGGGTAGTGCTTGGCGATCTCGCTGACCAGTTCGATGCCGTTGCCGTCGGGCAGGCGCATGTCGGTGATGCACAGGTCGTAGGGATTGCTGGCCAGCAGTTCGCGGGCTTCGGCCAGGTTGGCCGCGGTGCTGATGCGCAGGCCCATCCGGCCCAGGGTCAGCACCAGCAGTTCGCGGATATCGCGTTCGTCGTCGACGACCAGGGCGCTTCGGGTTTCGTTCATGTTGGGAAAAGATAGCCCAGGTCCGGGGGAATGCGCCAATTTATCGACGCGGGCGAGCGCATGGCGAAGCGATTCTCAACCAGAGAGCATGGTGTGCGGCCCGGGCAGGACCACGCGGAAGCAGGCGCCGCCCGCCGGCACCGGCACGTACTCCAGCCGCGCCTGGTTGGCCCGGCACAGCTCGCGGGCGATGTACAGGCCCAGCCCGGTGCCGTGCTCGGAGGTGGTGAAGAAGGGGCGGAACAGTTGCGCGGCCACCGCGTCGGGGATGCCGGGGCCGCGGTCCATCACGTCGACGATCGCGTTGCGCTCCTGCACCGCCACGCGCAGCCGCACCCGCGCCGGCTCCTCCATCACCCGGCCGTACTTGAGCGCGTTGTGCACCAGCGCGCTGAGGATCTGGTGCAGGTGCTTGGGATCGACCAGCGCCTGCACCGGTTGCGGGGACAGGATCGCTTCCAGGCTGTCGGTCTCGATCGACAGGGTCTGCTTGTACTCGAGCACGAAGCGGCGCACGAACACGCCCAGGTCCAGGTTCTCCGGATTGGAGCGCTCGCGCCGGGCCAGGCCCAGCACGCTTTCGACGATGCCGTTGGTACGTTGGCACTGCAGGTGGATGATCTGCAGCAGGCGGCGGTCGGCATCGCCGATCGCCGGCGACTCCTCGAGCAGCTGCGAGGCGTAGCTGATCGCCGCCAGCGGGTTGCGGATCTCGTGCGCCAGGCTGGCCGAGAAGCGGCCCAGCGCCGACAGGGTCAGCGATTCGGCGCGGCGCGACACCACCGTGGCATCGTCCAGGAACACCAGGGTCAGGTCGCCTTCCTTCAGCAGCCGGGCGAAGCGCGGTTGCACTTCCGGCTGGTCGGGTGACAGTTGCAACGGGGTTTCTTCCTGGTTCCAGCCGTTGCGCCAGCGCTGCAGGCGCCGCGCCAGTTCCGGCGCGGCGCTGAGCAGGTCCAGGCGGCCGCTGGCGCTGTTGCCGTCGGCATCGCCGAGCAGCGCCGAGGCCGCCTCGTTGGCCAGGGTCACCCGGTTCTGCGCATCCACCACCAGCACCCCGGTGCGCATGCGACGGATGATCAATTCGTTGATTTCGTAGAGATTCTCGACCTCGGCGCCGCGCTGGTCGGCCAGCGTCTGGCTGCTGCGCGCGCGCTGCCCGATCTGGTAGCAGATGTAGGCCACGGCCAGGTAGCTGGTGGCGAACATCGCCAGTTCGGCCAGGCTGCGGGTGTTCTCGCCGCCGTCCAGCGAGGTCCACAGGTATTCCAGCACGGTCGCCGCCGCCGCGATCACGGCCACGCCGAAACCGTAGCGCAGCCGCAGCAGCATGGCCGCGGCGGCGACGTTGAACAGCAGCATCATCGCGATGCCGGCGTTGGCCGCCGGCAGCGCATGCGCCGCCAGGGTGGCGACGACGATGTCGGCGGTCGCGCTGCAGGACACGATCAGGGTCAGGTAGCGCTCGTTGCGTCCCCACAGCAACAGCAGCAGCGCCACCATCAGGTAGGCGCCCGCCAGCCCGGCCGCCAGTTGCGGGAAACGCGGTGTGCCGACCAGGGTGCTCAAGGGGCTGAATACCAAGGCCGCGATCAGCCCAGCCACCAGCACCCGGTACAGCGCGAAGAAATACAGTTCGCGGCGGGGGATGGACTCGATGCGGTCGATGAGCGAAGCGCTTGCGGGCAAGCCGGACTCCAGCCAGGCGGCAGACGGCGCGAGTATAGGCGCGGCGCCGGGGAATGCGATGGCGGTCCGGGTCGGGGGCGCCAGCGCCGGCTGGTGCCGTGCCTGTCCCGGCGCCGGCGGCCCGGTCCGCGCGCGCCGTCAGGCCCGTCTGGGCGCGCCGCGTCAAGCCGCCATGGCCGGGCGCGGACCGGCGCTTTTGCGCCGCCGGCCAGGGTCGGCGACAATATGCGGCCCGTCCGTACCCTTCCGGCTGCCCCTTCGTGGCCCGGAGCGCTGCGGGACGGTCGTTCCTCTTCCCACGGTGACGCATGAATTTCCACGAATACCAGGCGAAACAACTGTTTGCCGACTACGGCATCCCGGTCCCGGCCGGACGCGTCGCGTCCACGCCCGAAGCAGCCGTCGAAGCGGCCAATGCCCTGGGCAATGGCCCCTGGATGGTCAAGGCCCAGATCCATGCGGGCGGCCGCGGCAAGGCCGGCGGCGTGAAGTTCTGCAAGACCACCGACGACGTCAAGGCCGCCGCGGCCAAGATGCTCGGCACCAAGATGGCCACCTACCAGTCCGCGGGCGTCGCCCTGCCGGTCAATCTGGTGCTGGTGACCACTGCCGGCGAGATCGTCAAGGAGCTGTACCTGTCGCTGCTGGTCGATCGCGACCAGAAGTCGATCACCTACATCGTCTCCAGCGAAGGCGGCGTGGACATCGAAGAAGTGGCGGCCAACACGCCCGAGAAGATCCACACCCTGGTGGTCGATTACGCCGAAGGCGTGCAGCCCTACCAGGGCCGCGAGATCGGCTTCAAGATGGGCCTGACCGCCAAGCAGGCCAACCAGCTCGCCAGCATCATGGGCGGGCTGTACAAGCTGTTCAACGACAAGGACCTGTCCCTGGTCGAACTGAACCCGCTGGCGATCCTGGACGACCAGAACCTGTACGCGCTGGACGGCAAGGTCAACTCCGACGACAACGCCACCTTCCGCCGCAAGGACCTCGCCGCCATGCGTGACACCACGCAGGAAGACGAGACCGAGGTGAAGGCCAGCGAGTACGACCTCAACTACGTGACCATGGACGGCAACATCGGCTGCATGGTCAACGGCGCCGGCCTGGCCATGGCCACCATGGACGTGATCGCGCTCAACGGCGGCGCGCCGGCCAACTTCCTGGATGTCGGCGGCGGCGCCACCAAGGAGCGCGTGACCGAGGCGTTCAAGCTGATCCTGTCCAGCGACAAGGTCAAGGCCATCTTCGTCAACATCTTCGGCGGCATCGTCCGCTGCGACATGATCGCCGAGGGCATCATCGCCGCGGTCAAGGAAGTGGACGTCAAGGTGCCGGTGGTCGTGCGTCTGGAAGGCACCAACGTGGAAGCGGGCAAGAAGCTGCTGGCCGAGTCCGGCCTGGCCATCACCCCGGCCGACGACATCAACGACGGCGCCAAGAAGGCCGTTGCTGCGGTCGCCGCCTGAACCCTCCACGAGACTAGGAAGAATTCATGTCTGTTCTGATCAACAAGAAGACGAAGGTCATCGTGCAGGGCTTCACCGGCCAGCAGGGCACCTTCCACGCCACCCAGATGGTGGAGTACGGCACCCAGGTCGTCGGCGGCGTGACCCCCGGCAAGGGCGGCACCACCCATATCGACCTGCCGGTGTTCAACACCGTGCGTGAGGCGGTCGAAGCCACCGGCGCCGATGCGTCGGTGATCTACGTGCCGCCGCCGTTCGCGGCCGACGCGATCCTGGAAGCGGCCGCGGCCGGCATCAAGGTCATCGTCTGCATCACCGAAGGCATCCCGGTGCTGGACATGCTGCGCGTGAAGAACGTGCTCAAGCAGCATCCGGACGTGGTGCTGGTCGGCCCGAACTGCCCCGGCGTCATCACCCCGGGCGAGTGCAAGATCGGCATCATGCCGGGCCACATCCACATGCCGGGCAAGATCGGCATCGTGTCGCGCTCGGGCACGCTGACCTATGAAGCGGTCAAGCAGACCACCGCGGCCGGCCTGGGCCAGTCCACGGTCATCGGCATCGGCGGCGACCCGATCAACGGCCTGAACTTCGTCGACTGCCTCAAGCTGTTCAACGAAGACCCGCAGACCGAAGGCATCATCATGGTCGGCGAGATCGGCGGCGCGGCCGAGGAAGCCGGTGCCGAGTACATCAAGCAGCACGTCAAGAAGCCGGTGGTCGGCTTCATCGCCGGCGCCTCCGCGCCGAAGGGCAAGCGCATGGGCCACGCCGGTGCGATCGCCTCGGGCGGTTCGGGCACCGCCGAAGGCAAGTTCGCGGCGATGGAAGCGGCCGGGGTCAAGACCGTGCGCTCGCCGGGCGACCTGGGTGCGGCGATCGCGTCGCTGGTGAAGTAAGCGCAACAGCACGTGTAGTATCGAAAGGCCCGCCCAGTGCGGGCCTTTCGATGTTTAGGGGTGCATGGGAGGTCAGGGGGTGAAGTTCCGTAACGGGATCGAAGGGCTGCGCGGCATCGCGGTGCTGATGGTGGTCCTTGCCCACGCCCGGCTTCCCTATCTGCCAGGCGGCTATGTAGGCGTCGACGTCTTCTTCGTCCTTTCCGGGTTCCTCGTCACCGGCGTGTTGCAGCGGGAGTTGCAGGCCAGCGGCCGCATCGATATCCGTGCGTTCTACGCACGACGGATCAAGCGATTGTTTCCGGCTTTCAGCGTCATGCTGGTCGCGAGTGCGGGACTTGCGCTGTGGTTGCTGCCGAGGAGCACATGGGGCGCTCAGGCCGAGGCCGCGCGCTGGGCCGCACTGTGGTCGTCGAACCTGTTTTTCGCTGCGTCCGAATCCGGATATTTCGATCAAGGGGCGGAAGCCAATCTCTATCTGCACACCTGGTCGTTGAGCGCCGAGGAGCAGTTCTATCTGGTCTGGCCTACCCTCATCGGCTTCGCATGGACGCTGGGGCGACAACGCGGCACTGCAGCTGCGGTGTGGGCGATGGTGGCGCTGGGCTTCGCGGCGACTGTCGCGATGACGGCGCTGCAGCCGTTGCATGCCTACTATCAGATGCCGTGTCGGTTGTGGCAGTTGGCGCTGGGAGCTGGCGTTCAACTGTCCTTCGGCCACGCCCGGCTTTCCCTTCGCGGGGTTCACGCGGCACGTGCCATCGGTTGCCTGTTGCTTGCGGTGGCGACGGTGTGGCTGGCGCCGGATCGGGTTTCTTATCCGGGTGCGTGGGCCTTGCTGCCGACGCTGGGCGCCGCGCTGCTGCTGTTGAGCGGGCCCGATCGGTGGCGGGATGTCTGGCTGGACACGAAGCCGCTGCGATTCCTGGGCCGGGTGTCGTACAGCTGGTATCTGTGGCACTGGCCGGTGCTGGTACTGGCCTTCGCCCTGTTTGGCCGCACTGCGCCGATCGGTATGGCGGCAGCGGCACTCTCGCTGCTTCCGGCATGGCTCAGCTGGCAGTGGGTCGAGCAGCGCGTCCGCTATATGGATCGAGGCAATTCCGCGATCTGGCTGCTGTCCGGGTTGCTGATGTCCGCTGTGCTCGCTTACGCCGCGATTGGCTGGGAGCGAGCGGCAGTGATTCCTCGTTCGGCGGAAACGCGGAGCCAGGCGTTGCTGGCGACGCTGGCCGCGCCCACGCTCTACCGGCAGCCTGGCTGCGACGAGTGGTTCCACGCGGACCGGCTGGTGCCATGCACCCTCGTCCATGCCCCCTCTGCGAACGGGCCGACGGTGGTGTTGGCGGGCGACAGCGTAGCTGCGCAATGGTCGAGCGCGCTCGAGCCCATTGCTATAGCGCGCGGCTGGAACCTGGTGGTATTGACCAAATCGTCGTGTCCGATGATCGACCATCCATTCGTCTATCCGCGGATCAATCGACGCTACGTGGAGTGCGAGCGCTGGCGGGACCGGGTTGTCGCGTATCTGCATCAGCGGCCAGTCGCGCTGCTGGTGTATGGCTCTTCTGCCGCCTATGCGATCGACCCTGGGGACTGGGAGCGCGGCACGCGCCTTTTTCTAGACAGGATCGAAGGTACGGCGCAGCGCACCGTCCTGCTCGCACCGACGCCGCTGTTGCCATTCGATGCAACGCAGTGCGTGCAAGCGCATCCCGCGCAGAGCGGCCGGATGGCGCCGGAGTGCAGTGTGCCATTGCAGCAGGTCAGCCCTGGTGCGTTGGTGGCGAGTCTCCAACGCGCAGTCGCGGGACGGCCATCGGTTCGGTTGGTCGATCTGTCGGAGTCCGTCTGTCCGGAGCAGATCTGTTCCGCCGAGCGCGATGGGCTGCTCCTGTATCGGGACGGCCAACATCTCAACGCGAACTATGTTCGGCGACTGGTGCCGGCGCTGCAGGCTGCCCTGGATCAATCCGCAGCGCATTGAGCCCGACTGGGCTTGGGCTGCGCAGAGCCTGCATGGCGTGGTCTGACGTCGCTTGCGCTTGGTATGTCGCGGAGCGCGGCCGCGATCCGCCCACCCGCCCAGCCACCGACGCGGACCATGCACCCTCTGCCCGAACACCTGCGCAAGAGGCCGGATGTCTGACTGGGCGCGCGCCATTCGTCCCGGTACGACCGCCACTGGTCACTCAGCGGACCGCTCCCGCCCCACGCCCGGCGTGGGAGACGCCGCGACGCCGCACACTCGTCGCTCCATCAAATCGGGAGCGGAACGGTGAGCAGCGGATGGCGGGTGGCAACGTGCGCGATGGGACTGGCGATGAGTGCGGGCGGCATCTGCGCGGCGGCGCCGGGCGACTGGTCCAGCTATGCCGGCGCGCCCGGCGGCGGCCAGCATTCGCCGCTGACCCAGATCACCCCGGACAACGTGGGACGGCTGCGCATCGCCTGGTCGTTCCGTACCGGCGAACTCGGCGCGGGCCTGCCCGATCCGGAACGGCGTCGCTTCGAGGCCAACCCGCTGGTGCTGGGCGGGCGCATGTACCTGGTCACCGGTACCGGCATCGCCTTCGCGCTGGATGCGGCCAGCGGGCGCGAACTGTGGTCGTTCGACGCCAAAATTTCGCGCGGCAAGCACTACAGCGATCCGGCCTCGCGCGGGGTGAGCTTCTGGCGCGACGCGCAGGCCGTGGACGGCGCGTGCCGCGAGCGCATCGTGTTCGGCACCCTGGACGCGCGGCTGATCGCGCTGGACGCGGCCGACGGCCGGCCCTGCGCCGGCTTCGGCAATGGCGGCAACGTCGACCTGCATGCCGGAATCGACGTGCACGACAGCCCCAGCGATGCCTGGGCCAACTATGCGGTGACCTCGCCGCCGGTGGTGGCCGGCGACGTGCTGGTGGTCGGCAGTTCGATCGGCGACAACCGTGCGCACACCCTGGAGCAGGGCGTGGTGCGCGGCTACGACGCGCGCAGCGGCCGCGAGCTGTGGCGCTGGGATCCGGTGCCGCGCGAGCCGGCCAAGGCCACCGCCGCCGGCTGGCGGCCGGAGCAGGCGGCCACGGTCGGCGGCGGCAATGCCTGGGCGCCGCTGTCGGTGGATCCGGCGCTGGGCCTGGTGTACGTGCCGACCGGCTCGGCCAGCCCCGACTACTACGGGGGCGAGCGCCTCGGCGACAACCGCGACACCGATTCGCTGGTGGCGCTGGACCTGCACAGCGGCCGCCGGGTGTGGACGCAGCAGTTGGTGCATCACGATCTGTGGGACTACGACCTGGCCTCGCAGCCGGTACTGACCACGGTGCAGACCGCGCAGGGACCGCGCGCGGCTGTGCTGCAGGCGACCAAGACCGGTTTTCTGTTCGCCTTCGACCGTCGCGACGGCACGCCGCTGTTCCCGATCAGCGAGGTGCCGGTGCCGGCGTCCGATGTGCCCGGTGAACGCGTCTCGCCGACCCAGCCGATGCCCGAGCCGGCGCTGCGCCTGGCGCGGCATACGCCGCTGACCGCCGCCGACGCCTGGGGGGCGACGCCGGGCGCGCGCCGCGAATGCGAAGCGCTGATCGCCGGGCTGCGTTCGGAAGGCCTGTTCACGCCACCCAGCGTACGCGGCACGATCGCGCTGCCCGGCTGGGCCGGCGGCGTGAACTGGGGCGGCATCGCGGTGGATCCGCAGCGGCAGTTGGCGATCCTGCCGGTATCGGACCTGCCGATGCAGGTGGCGCTGATCCCGCGCGATCGCTTCAGCGAGGCTGAGCGCGCGCGCCATCCGGACCAGCAGTTCAACGACATGGAAGGCACGCCGTACTACATGCGCCGCGGCATGCTGAGCTCGTCCGGCGGCGTTCCCTGCGTCAAGCCGCCGTGGGGGCGACTGGTGGCGGTGGACCTGCGCACGCGCAAGATCGCCTGGGAACGGCCGCTCGGCACGCTGGAAGAAAGGCTGCCGTGGCTGCCACTGGACGTGGGCACGCCGCTGCTCGGCGGCGCGGTGACCACCGCCAGCGGCCTGACCTTCATCGCCGCGGCCGCCGACTCCCGCCTGCGCGCGCTCGACAGTGCGACCGGCAAGACCCTGTGGGATGCTAAGTTGCCGGCCGGCGGCCAGGCCACCCCGTCGGTGTATGCGGTGGGTGGCAAGCAGTACGTGGTGATCGCCGCGGGGGGACGCGAGGGCATGGGCACGATGGGCGACTACGTGGTGGCCTATACGCTCGATGGCGAGGGCAGGGAGGTGGTGTTCCAGCATGGTGTCGCCGCGCGCATGGCGACGCTGGCCGCGGTCGCGCTGGCGCTGGTCGCGGGCGTGGTGGCGGTGTGGCGGCGCTGGCGCCGGCGGCGCCGTGCACGGGCTGGCAATCGCGGCAACGGCTGACGCGATGCGCGAAATGCCGCTCCTTGTAGGAGCGGCTTCAGCCGCGACACGCGGTCTGCCGGCGGCCGACTTCGGAGCCAGTCGGGACGGAAGTCCCTCCCGAAGTGCAGTCAACGGTCATTTCGCGTGCCGCTCCACCGGTGACGCGCACGGCGTGAGTGGGAGAGCCGGATCGTCGGCCGCGGTGCAGCGCTACACTGCGCAGTGTCGCCGTGCGCAGGTAGGCCCGTTGCCGCGGGCGCCGCGCCGCGCGCGGCCGGCGCCCGCGCGATCTCCGCGCCTTCCCCCTCCCGCTCCTGCAAGGTCGTCCATGTCTTCTTCCCTTCGCATCGCCATGGCCCAGTTCGATTTCCCGGTCGGCGCCGTGGCCCAGAACACCGATCGCATCGTCGCGATGATCGAGGAGGCGCGCGACGAGTACGGCGCCGACATCGTGCTGTTCCCGGAACTGGCGGTCAGCGGCTATCCGCCGGAGGATCTGTTGCTGCGCCCGGGCTTCCTCGCCGAGTGCGAATTGGCGCTGCAGCGCATCGCGGTGCGCGTGCGCGGCATCGTCGCGGTGGTCGGCTGGCCGCAGAGCGCCGGCAGCGTGGTCTACAACGCGGCCAGCGTGCTGCGCGACGGGCGCATCGAGGCCACCTACCGCAAGCGCGAACTGCCCAACTACGCGGTGTTCGACGAGCGCCGCTACTTCGACGTCGATCCGGACGGCGGCAGTTGCGTGTTCGAGGTCAAGGGCACGCCGGTCGGCGTGGTGATCTGCGAGGATCTGTGGTTCCCCGAGCCGCTGGCCGATACCGCGCGCCACGGCGCCGAACTGGTGCTGGTGCCCAATGCCTCGCCGTTCGAGCGCGGCAAGCACGCGCAGCGCGATGCGCTGCTGGCCGAACGCGTGCGCGAGACCGGGGTGGCGCTGGCCTATCTCAACGTCGTCGGCGGCCAGGACGCGCTGGTGTTCGATGGCGCCTCGGTGGTCGCCGACGCCGACGGCAGCGTGCATCCGGCCGCGGCCGCGTTCACCGACCAATGGCTGGTGGTGGAGTACGCGACGCAGACCCGCGCCTTCACCCCGCTGCGCTGGATCGACGACGGCGACGAGAGCATGGACGCGCTGGCCTGGCGCGCGGTGGTGCGCGGGCTGCAGGACTACTGCCGCAAGAACCGCTTTTCCAAGGTGTGGCTGGGGCTGTCCGGCGGCATCGATTCGGCGCTGGTGCTGGCGATGGCGGTGGATGCGCTGGGCGCGGACAACGTTACCGCGGTGCGCCTGCCGTCGCGCTACACCGCCGGCCTGTCCAACGATCTGGCCGACGAGCAGTGCCGCGCGCTGGGCGTGAAGCTGGAGACGGTGGCGATCGAGCCGGCATTCGAGGGCCTGCTGCAGGCGCTCGGGCCGCTGTTCGAAGGCACCCAGCCCGACGTCACCGAGGAGAACCTGCAATCGCGCAGCCGTGGCGTGATCCTGATGGCGCTGGCCAACAAATTCGGCGGGCTGCTGCTGACCACCGGCAACAAGAGCGAATACGCCGTCGGCTACGCCACCATCTACGGCGATATGTGCGGCGGCTATGCGCCGCTGAAGGACCTGTACAAGACCGAGGTGTTCGGCCTGGCGAAGTGGCGCAACACGGTCGGTGGCGCGCCGGTGATCCCGCCGGCGGTGATCGCGCGGCCGCCGTCGGCGGAACTGCGCGCCAACCAGACCGACCAGGACTCGTTGCCGCCCTACGACGTGCTCGACGGCATCCTGTACCGCTACGTGGACCAGGAGCAATCGCGCGACGAGATCGTCGCCGCCGGATATGCCGCGGACGTGGTGGACCATGTGGTGCGGTTGGTGCGCATCACCGAATGGAAGCGGCACCAGGCCGCGCCGGGGCCGAAGGTGTCGCGGCGCGCGTTCGGCCGCGAGCGGCGCTATCCGATCACCAATGGGTATCAGGGTTAGCAGGGGCTGCGTGGCGTTCTTGGTGGGCGGTGGATCGGCTGCGGTGGGTGTCTGTCGCGGCTGAAGCCGCTCCTACAGAAGCGGCAGAAACGCTGCTACCTCGATAGCGTGCCAGCGCGGCGCGCTATCCGCTCGCCAATCCCCAATCCCGATTCCCCACTCCCGGCTCTTCAGACCGCCTGCAGCAGGCGCAGCCCGAACGCATCGCCCTGCGCGTTCCAGCCATGGCTGACGCGCAGGCCGGCGGCGGCGGCCATCTCGCCGAAGCTCTGGTCGGTGTACTTGTGGCTGTATTCCACCTGCATCGCTTCGCCGGCGGCGAAGTCGAAGTGGCGTCCGCCCACGCTGACCCGCTGCGCGCACTGGCTGACCAGGAACGTCTCGATGCGCTCGCGTTCGCGCGCGTACACCGCGCGATGGCGGAACTGTTCCAGGTCGAAGTCGCTGCCGATCTCGCGGTTGAGGCGGCGCAGCAGGTTCACGGTGAACGCGGCGGTGACGCCGGCGGCATCGTTGTAGGCCGCTTCCAGCACCGACACGTCCTTGACCAGGTCGATGCCGATCAGCGCGCAGCCGTCCTGGCGCATGGTGGCGCGCATCGACGCCAGCAGTTGGATGCCGTCCTCGCGGGTGAAGTTGCCCAGCGTGGAGCCCGGGAAGAACACCAGCGTGCGGCGCGCGCCGCGCTGCGGCGCGGGCAGCCCCACCGGCGCGGTGAAGTCGGCGCACACCGGCAGCATCTGGATGTGCGGGAAGCGCTCGGCCAGGCGCGCGGTGCTGGACATCAGCATGTCGCGCGAGATCTCGATCGGGGTGTAGGCCACCGGCGCGCGCAGGCCGTCCAGCAGCAGTTCGGTCTTGCGCCCGCTGCCGCTGCCCAGCTCCACCACGTGCGCGCCCACGCCCACCGCCTGCGCGATCGACGGCATGCGTGCCTCGAGCAATTCCAGCTCGGTGCGGGTCAGGTAGTACTCCGGCTGGCGGGTGATCGCCTCGAACAGGCGCGAGCCTTCGGCGTCGTAGAAATACTTGGACGGCAGCTGCTTGGGGTTGCGCGACAGGCCGGCGATCGCGTCGGCGGCGATGTCGCCCGCTTGCGGATGCAGGTCGGTGAGGGCGGCTTCGGTCAATGCACGGGCGGTCGCGGCGTTCATACGGTGTCCTTGGCCAGGCGCACGCCGGCGAATTGCCACCGCGCATCGGAGGGGAAGAAATTGCGATAGCTGGCGCGGATGTGCGCCTGCGGCGTGGCGCAGCTGCCGCCGCGCAACACCCATTGCGCGTTCATGAACTTGCCGTTGTATTCGCCCAGCGCGCCCTCCCACGGGCGAAAGCCGGGGTAGGCCAGGTAGGCGCTGCCGGTCCACTCCCAGACGTCGCCGAACAACTGCTGCAGGCCCGCATCCGCGTGACTCGCGGACCGCGGATGCAGCGCATCGCGCTCGACGAAGTTGCCGGCGATGGCGACGCCGGCGGCGGCCTGTTCCCATTCGGCCTCGGTCGGCAGGCGCGCGCCGGCCCAGCGTGCGTAGGCGTCGGCCTCGAACAGGCTGATGTGGCAGACCGGCGCGTGCGGATCGCGTTCGCGCCAGCCGCCCAGGGTGAATTCGCGTGTGCCGTCGGCGTGCCAGTACAGCGGCCGTTGCCAGTCCTCGGCGCAGCGCTTCGCCCAGCCGTCGCTGAGCCACAGGGCCACGTTGCGGTAACCGCCATCGGCGATGAAGTCGGCGTACTCGGCATTGCTCACCGGGCGGCTGGCCAGCGCATGTGCCGGCACCAGCACGCGGTGCCGCGGCGATTCGTTGTCGTAGGCGAAGATGTCCTGCGCCGGCCAGCCGGGCGCGCCGATCTCGCACACCTGCTCGTCGCGCTGGATCCAGCGCAGCGCGGTGGCCGGCGCGTGCGCCGTGGGGAGGTCCTGGCGATAGGCCGGCGCCAGCGGATTGCTCCAGAACGCATGCTTGATGTCGGTCAGCAGCAGTTCCTGGTGTTGTTGCTCGTGCTGCAGGCCCAGCTCCAGCACCTGCAGTGTCTGCGCCGTCAGGTCGCCGGCCTGCAGCCGCGCCAGCACGCGCGCCTCGACCTCGGCCCGGTAGTCGCGCACCTGCGCCAAGGACGGGCGCGACAGCACGCCGCGGCGCGGCCGTGCATGCATCGGGCCGACGCTCTGGTAGTAGCTGTTGAACAGGTAGTCCCACTGCGGATCGATCGCGCGGTAGCCGGCGTCGGCGGCCAGCACGAAGCGTTCGAAGAACCAGGTGGTGTGCGCGAGGTGCCATTTGGCGGGACTGGCATCGTCCATGCTCTGCACCATCGCGTCTTCCTCGCTCAGTGGCGCGGCGAGCACGTGAGTGCGGTGGCGCACGCTGCGAAAACGCGTCGCCAGCGGCACGCTGGACGCTGCGGGCGAGGGGGATGCCGCCAGAGGGGTCGCTTGCATCGGCCAAGCTTAGGGGAAGGCCGTGAATGTCCCGTCATGCGTGGTGGAACGTCGCGTTACGCTTGCGCCTGCTCCGCGATGGGGAACCTCCCTCTCCCGATCGCGCTAACAGGACCGACCGTACATGGCTACGCCAGACGCATCCCACGCATTCATGTCCGCATCCGCGACCGGCGCCGCCGCGCCGGTCGGCGTGTTCGACCTTGCCGAGGCGGCGCACGCCTTCGTCCTTCCCGAGGGGGTGCGCTATCTGGATACCGCCAGCAAGGGCCCGCGGCTGGCCAGCGTGCTCGCCGCCGGACAGGCCGCGCTGGCCGATGCGATCGCGCCATGGACGCTGTCCTTCGACGCCTGGCGCGCACAGATCGAGGCGCTGCGCGCGCTGGCCGCGGCGACCGTGTTCGCGGGCGACAGCGAAGGCGTGGCGATGGTGCCTTCGGCCGCCTACGGCCTGGCCATCGCGGCGCGACAGGTGCCGCTGGCGCCGGGCGAGGCGGTGCTGCTGCTCGATGGCCAGTTTCCGTCCAATTTGCTCGCCTGGCAGCAGCGCTGCGCCGAGACCGGTGCGCATCTGGCGGTGGCGCGGCGCGCGCCGGGCCAGGATTGGACCGCGGCGGTGCTGGCGACGCTGGAGGCGCAGCCGCGGGTGCGCGTGGCGACCTTGCCGCACGCGTATTGGCGCGACGGCAGCCTGCTGGATCTGGACCGGATCGCGCCACGCTTGCAGATGCTGGTGCTGGATCTGAGCCAGAGCCTGGGCGTGCTGCCGGTGCGGCTGGACGCCTGGCGGCCCGATTTCGTGGTCTCGGTCGGACACAAATGGCTGCTCGGGCCGATGGGGCTGGCGTGGCTGTGGGCCTCGCCGCACTGGCGCGCGCATGGAGTGCCGTTCGAGCAGCATTGGCAGGCGCGCGACCCGGGCGCCGACTGGAACTTCCCGGTCGAGGCGCCGCCGCCGTTCCGCGCCGGCGCGCGCCGCTTCGATGCGGGTGGCGTGGCCGATCCGCTGCGCCTGGCGATGGCCAGCGCGGCGCTGCAACAGCTGCAGCACTGGCAACCGGCGCGGATCGCGGCGCGGCTGGGCGCGCTCGGCGCGGCGTTCGATGAGGAACTGCAGGCGCAGGGTGCCGGCGACTGGACGGTGCCCGGGCACGCGCCGCACCTTGGCGCGCTGCGTCCACCCGCAGCGGCGATGCAGGGGGTGCTGCCGTGGCTGCAGCGCGCCAAGGTGATCTGCACGCATCGCCACGGCGCGTTGCGCATCGCGCCGTATCTGCAACTGACGCCGGAGGCGATGCGCGCGCTGGCGCGGGAGATGGTCGCTGTGGCGCGCGGGTAAGTGAAGGCTTTGTTCCTGGAAGAGCTTGCAGCCAGGTTGCTGGGCGTACTGCGGAGTGGCTCCAGCCCCGACAGCGAGTGGACCCGGGACGTGCGCCGCTTCGTTCGTCGCGACTGAAGTCGCTCCCACAGGGGCTTGTAGTGCGCTGCTGGGGTGTATGCAGAGGAGCTTCGATTCCCTACTTTTCCCGGGTTCGGAAGGCATGTTGCTTCGTTCGTCGCGGCTGAAGCCGCTCCTACAGGGCTTGCGGCGAGTCGGGTGGGGGCGCTGTGGGAGGGGCTTCAGCCCCGAGGGGTTCCGACGCTGATCGCCGGCCGGCGCCAAGGTGCACTGCGCGCACGTGCGCTTTCGCTTTTGCCGCGATTGAGCGGCGCCTGGGCGCGCAGGCTTCAGCGCCGCGCCGCCAGGCGCAGGCCGCGCGGGGTCAGCACCCGCTCCAGGATCTCGAACAGGCCCTGCACCAGCAGCGCCAGCGCCGCCGCCGGCACCGCGCCTTCCAGGATCAGGCCCAGGTCGTCCAGGCGGATGCCGGTGAGGATCGGCTGGCCGTAGCCGCCGGCGCCGATCAGCGCGCCCAGGGTGGCGGTGCCGACGTTGATCACCGCCGCGGTCTTGATGCCGGCCAGGATGGTGCGCAGCGCCAGCGGCAGTTCGATCCGCCACAGCCGCGTGCCCGGCGGCAGGCCGATCGCCGCGGCGGTCTCGCGCAGTTCGCGGGCGATGCCGGTCAGGCCGGCATGGGTGTTGCGCACGATCGGCAGCAGGCTGTACAGGAACAGCGCGGCGATCGCCGGTTTGGCGCCGATGCCGAACAGCGGGATCATGAACACGAACACCGCCAGCGACGGCAGCGTCTGCAGCACGCCGGTCAGCGACAGCACCACCTGGCCGAGCCGCGGCCGGTACGCCGCCACGATGCCCAGCGGCAGCGCCGCTAGCAGGGCCAGGCCCAGCGACAGGCCGACCAGCGCCAGGTGTTCGCGGGTGCGTTGCAGCAGGCGTGTCAGTGTGGTGTCCTGCGCCGGTGCGGCGATGCCCAGCCACTGCGCGGCGATCGCGCTTTCGGCGCGCTTGTCCAGTTTCGCCTCGGCATTGAGCCGTTGCATCGTCGCCGCGTCGATGCGCCCGCCCAGGCCTTGCAGCGCCTGCACGAAGCGCGGCGCGCGTTGCGCAAGGTCGGCGCGGTACAGGAACACCGCGGCGTAGCGCGGGAAGTAGTGGCGGTCGTCCTGCAGCACCAGCAGGTCGTGGGCCGGGATCTCGGCGTCGGTGCTGTACAGGTCGGTGAGGTCGATCGCGCCGCTGTCCAGGGCGCGGTAGGCCAGGTCGTGGTCGAGTCCGGTCGGGGTCTGCGGCAGGCGGTAGGCGTCGCGCACGCCAGGCCAGCCGTCGGCGCGCGAGATGAATTCGTTGCTGAGCCCCAGTTTCAGCGACGGATGCGCGGCCAGGTCGGAGAGGCGGGCGATGCCCAGCGCCTGCGCGCGTTGCCGGCGCATGCCGAACGCATAGGTGTTGTCGAAGCCCAGTGGCGCGCTCATCGCCAGCCCGCGCTGCGCCAGCGCGCGTCGCAACGCGGCGTCGTCGGCGTTGGGCATCTGCAGGAGTTCGGCGGCCAGGGTGCCGGTGTATTCGGCATAAGCATCGATCGAACCCTGCTCCAGGGCGCGCCACAGGATGCGGGTGCCGCCGAGCTGGCGCCGGTGTTCGACCTCCACGCCGGCCTGGCGCCCGGCGCCGGCAGCGATCTCGCCGAGCACCACCGCCTCGGTGAAGTTCTTGGAACCGACCACCACCTTCGCCGGCGCCGCGCTGGCCACGCTGGCGAGCAGGGCGAGCATCGCCGCGAACACCAGCAGCGCCGAGGCGCGCAGTCGCCGCGCAATCCAACCGATGCCGCGCAGTAGCTGCGGTCGCCGCCCACGCAGGGGTTCGAGGTGGTCGCATGGCATGGCGCTGTGACGTGCCTGCTGCCGTAGCCCGCACTCCACCGATGCGTGCCTCGGTCGCGACCAGGGCGTCTCGCGGGCGGCCCTCATCGCGCGTCTTCCAATGTCCGTTGCGCGTGCAGGAACTGGCCGACGAAAGGCTCGGCCGGCGCGTCCAGCAAGGTGCGCACGCTGCCTTGTTGCACGATGCGCCCGCCGCGCATCAGCACCAGCGTATCGCCCAGGTAGGCAGCCTCGGCGACGTCGTGGGTCACCAGCACCACGGTCTTGCCGAGCAGGGCGAACAGCTCGCGCATCTGCGTCTGCAGTTCGTGGCGCACGATCGGGTCGAGCGCGCCCAGCGGCTCGTCCAGCAACAGCACCGGCGGGTCCAGCAGCAACGCGCGGATCAGGCCGACGCGTTGGCGCTGGCCACCGGACAGTTCGGCCGGATAGCGCGCCAGCAGCGCGTCCGGCAGGCGGCACAGCGCGGCCAGCTCGCGCAACCGCGCCTCGATGCGCGGCCGCGGCCAGCCCAGGGTGCGCGCGAGCAGCGCGGCGTTGTCGCGCGCGCTCAGGTGCGGGAACAGCCCGCCTTCCTGGATCACGTAGCCGATGCGGCGGCGTTGCGCCAGCAAGGTGGCGCGGCGCAGCGGCTGGTCCTGGAAGCGGACTTCGCCGGCGTCCGGCCACTCCAGCCCGAGCAGCATGCGCAGCACGCTGGACTTGCCGGCGCCGCTGGGGCCGATCAGCGCGGTGGTGCGGCCGGGCGCGATGGTCAGATCGACCCGGTCCAGCGCGAGCGTGTCGCCGTAGCGGCGGGTGACCTGGTGCAGTGCGAACATGCCGCAAGCATAGCCGCAGGCCGCGGCCACGCCGCGCGAAGGCGCCGCGGCCTCAGCGCGCGGCGTCGGTCAGCAGGTCCAAGGTCGGTTTCGGCCGGCGCAGGTCGTACATCAGGCCGAAATGGGCTTCCGCGCCCTGCTGGTCCGGCTGGTCGAGCAGTTCGTAGAGATTGATCTCGGCGACCACGTCGGCGTAATCGCCGCGTAGGGTCTGCAGCAGCTCCGCCACGCTGTCGTAGCAGGCGCCGTCGCCAGGGTGGCCGCCATCGGTGTTGCCGGTGTAAATCTCGGCGCAGTTGAGCTCGTTGACGTACACCTTGGTGCCGTACTTCCGCGCCGCGGCGCGCAACTGCCCCAGGTACAGGTCCATCCAGTAGCCGCGTTCCCCGTGGAAGGCGTAGTAGTGGAAGCTGATGCGGTCGAAGTCGAAGCCCTAGGGCATGCCATCCCTTCCCGAAGGGCCGCGGTTGCGCGCGCCCGTGGCCGCGTCATTGCTCGGGCGTGGACCGACGTCCACTTCCTCGCTCTTCCTTGCCACGGGCACGCGCAACCGCGGCGCGGCATGCTCGGGAAGGGATGGCATGCCCTAGGCTTTGGCCTGGTCCAGGAACCACAGCGAGCCGTTGCGGTCGCCGGGGCAGCGCGCAGTGGCCGAATGGTCGTCGCTGTTGCAGGCGGTGATGTTGATGGTGAACTGCAGGCCGGCGCCGAGCTCGTCGGAGGCCTGCTTCATGCCGCGGTACATCGTGGTCATCGCCGCGATCCGCGCCGGGGCGGCGGCGCGGTCCAGATCCTGCTCGTTGCCGATCTCCCAGACCTTGATGTCGTTGGCATAGCGGCGTGCCAGCGCGTATCCGGTCTCCTGCGACATCGGATACACCATCGGCCGCAGGGCGATGTCGTACTGGCGCGAGAGCTGCACCAGCCGATCGAGCACGGCGAAGTTGCGCGGGTCCACGTCGAAGCGGTAGCTGCGCAGGTTGCGCTGGTCGAGCAGGCGGAACACCGCCTCGCTCTGGCTGAGCGGATAGGCCTGGCGGCCATCGTGGCCGTTGACCCCGTACACGATGGCCGGCGCCGCGGCGGCCGGGAGGGCGGTGCCGACGAGGACGGCGACGAGCAAGCGCAGCAGCGGACGCAGGATGGGCAGGGCATTCCCGGCGGATCGGCACGGAGGAGGCGTGGGATCAGCCTAGGGCGTGTCCCCACTCCCCGAGTATGCCGCGCATGCTCGGGGAGTGGGGACACGCCCTGGCAAGCCAGCGCATCGGGATCGGCGACAATCGAGCGGATTGCGGCATGGATCGCAGTCCCCGACGCCGGGGCAGGGCAGCGCTGGCGTGCTGCTGGATCGGGGCGGCAGGTCCGGGCCGCTGCGTCGGAGCGGCCGGCGCCGCGGCGGGACGCTGCGCTCCGGCGGTCGCCTGGCCATGCTTCGCCACTGGCCGTGGCGGCCTCTTCGGCGGTTGCGGTCGGGTCGCCTCCCCCCACAAACGCGACAGGGGCCTTGCGGCCCCTGTCGGTGTGCATCCGGTCGCGCGATGGATCAGCGCGCCATCTGCGAGTTGGCCTGCCCGGTGGAGGCCGACTTCTCCCCGGCGAACGGGTTGAGCTTGCGGATCATCCACGGGTACTTGGGCCAGTTGCCGCTCAGCCACGGGTGCTGGGGATCGTTGAGTTCCAGCACGCGGCGGGCGTCGTCGGCCAGCGGCTTGTTGCCTAGGTGGGTGTAGGCCTCGGCCAGCACCGCCACCGCGTCGTACTGGTAGGCGCTCTGCGGATAGGTTTCCAGCAGGTAGGTGGCGCGGCCGGCGGCCGAGACCCAGGCATCGCGGCGCAGGTAGTACAGGGCGTTGTCCAGCTCCTGCTGGGCGAACACGTTGCGCAGCGCGATCATGCGCTGGCGCGCATCGGCGGCGTAGCGGCTGTTGGGATAGCGCTCGGCGACGATGTTGAAGTCGGCGTAGGCCTGCTGCGGCGTGGACAGGTCGCGGCGGCTCGGGTCCAGCGACCACACCCGGCGCAGGAACACCGTGTCGCGGTTGCTGTTGGACAGGCCGCGCAGGTAGTACATGTAGGCGATGTTGCGGTGGGTCGGGTAGGTGCGGATGAAGCGGTCGATGCTGGACACCGCGTCGTCGTGCTTGCCGGCTTTGTACTGCGCGTAGGCGCTTTCCATCATCGCCTGCTCGGTGTACTGCCCGTACGGGTACTGCGCGATCAGGCGCTTGAAGCTGCCCTCGGCGCCGGCCCAGTTGCCGCTCTCCATCTGCGAGTGCGCCTTCTGGTACAGCTGCTCCACCGGCATCCCTTCCTCGGGATTCTTGTTCTTCTGGCGGTGGCAACCCGTCGCCACGACGGCCATGACCAGGATCAGGGCGATGAAACGGACGTGCGCGGAGAGCGGGACGGAGCGTCGGATCATGGGTTCGGGCGGGACACGTCAGGAATGCGAAGGGGCGATGATAGCCTAGTGGCCTGTCCGGCGACTGACTATGGCCGCCGCGGCCCTCCCTTTCCGACGTAGCCGTGCCCTTTTCATGCCCAATACCCTCCCGGACTCCCCCGAGGACGCCGCCCCCGACGGCCCGCGCCAGGCGCGGGTGCCCGACCATGCCGCCGGCCGCCGCTTCGACGCGGTGCTGGCCGAGCTGTTTCCCGAATTCTCGCGCTCGCGCCTGGCCGAATGGATCAAGTCCGGCGACGCGCTGCTGGACGGCGCCCCTGCGCGGCCGCGCGACGCCCTGCGCGGCGGCGAGATCGCCAGCCTGCACGCGGTCCTGGACACCCAGACCCACGCCCTGCCCGAGGACATCCCGCTGGAGGTGCTGTACGAGGACGACCAGGTCATCGTGCTGAACAAGCCGGCCGGGCTGGTCGTCCATCCGGGCGCCGGCAACCCCAGCGGCACCCTGGTCAACGCCCTGCTGTACCGCGATCCGTCGCTGGCGGCGCTGCCGCGCGCCGGCATCGTGCACCGCCTGGACAAGGACACCAGCGGCGCGATGGTGGTGGCGCGGACCCTGCCGGCGCACACCTCGCTGGTGGCGCAGCTGTCCGCGCGCGACGTGCACCGCCAGTACCTGGCGGTGGTGGCCGGGCCGCTGGTGTCCGGCGGCACCGCCAACGCGCCGATCGACCGCCACCCGCGCGACCGCCTGCGCATGGCGGTGCGCGAGGACGGCCGCGACGCGGTCACCCACTATCGGCTGCGCGAGCGCTTCCGCGCCCACACCGCGCTGGAATGCCGCCTGGAGACCGGGCGCACCCACCAGATCCGCGTGCACATGGCGCATCTGAAGCACCCGATCATCGGCGACCCGCTGTACGGCGGGCCGCTGAAGCTGCCCAAGGGCGCCACCGAGGAACTGATCGCCGAGTTGCGCGGTTTCAAGCGCCAGGCGCTGCATGCCGAGACGCTGGAGTTCAAGCATCCCGTGCATGGCGAGCCGGTGCGCGCCACCGCCGCGGTGCCGGCCGACCTGCAGCGCCTGCTGGCGGCGCTGCGCGCCGACTCGCAGCTGGCCGCCGCACAGGCGCGGCGCTGAGCATGGGCGCGCTGCCGGGCCAGGCCTGGACGCGCGCCGGCGGCCCCGGCGCCGCGGCG
>Ga0207713_1000575_pt1 | contig 36504 bp, 22 predicted proteins | sample KBSS64metaG_FD_184404 | JGI IMG/M metagenome (GOLD analysis project Ga0207713, IMG submission 184404) | Switchgrass rhizosphere microbial communities from Kellogg Biological Station, Michigan, USA - KBS S6-4 metaG (SPAdes) (version 2) | ecosystem: Host-associated > Plants > Roots > Rhizosphere >... | reverse complement strand
ACAGGGGTTCGAGTCCCCTAGGGGACGCCATTTGCGGGAATAGCTCAGTTGGTAGAGCACGACCTTGCCAAGGTCGGGGTCGCGAGTTCGAGTCTCGTTTCCCGCTCCAGTTTAAATACTGTGGCGTCTATGCGGTGCAGTGGTGGTGAAGGTCTTCATGGCGCTTCACGCCGAAAGCGGTAAAGTTTCAAAATGCGGGAATAGCTCAGTTGGTAGAGCACGACCTTGCCAAGGTCGGGGTCGCGAGTTCGAGTCTCGTTTCCCGCTCCAAATATGTAACGCAAAAAGGGACCTTCGGGTCCCTTTTTGCGTTTTTGTCGTTGTGCGGCCAAAAACGGGCCCGGGGCGGGTCCCCAGGCCGTCAGCTCAACGGTACTCGATGGTGAAGTTCAAGGCCCCCTTGGCTTCCCCTGCGGTGACCACAGGTGCAGTCTGGTAATAACGTGCACGCAGGTCAAAGCGCATGGTGCCTGGAGTGACAGCAGCCATGTCGAGGAACTCTTCCAGTTTCAAGGGTGTGTTGTCACTGCGTAGTACCTGGATGCCGATACCACTGGCAGATGAGTCAGTCGTCAGGCTGAAAAGGCCGAGGTCACGATCGATCGGCACCGAACCGTCCACACCGTCCAGGCGCATGAACGCGCGGGCAACGCTGCCTGCCGGGTCGTCCTCGCAGTCGCTGAGGGTGATGAAGAAATCGACCGGGTTGGTGGTGGTGTGCTCCCCGGTGAACTCGGCGATATCATGGTTGCCCAGTTGTACCGGGTTGGCACTGACCGCGTCGGCCTTCAGCGTGCACTGGGCTTGCATGACTTGGCCATTGATGGCCAGCCGAAGTGCGTCGCCCACATCACTCATGGTTGCCCTGGCTACTTCCTGGCTGAATGATTGCGGCCCCGGGGGAATGGTGCCGGTCTTGATCAGCGCAATGTACTGGAGGCGCTGGATGTTCGTGGTCAAGTTATTGGGGGCCATCCTCTCGCTATGTTCGGCCAGGAAGGGTAGGGCGCCGATGCCATCGACCGCTTTGAAGTGGTTATTCGCCGTGCCGTTCAGAAAACTGCCAAACTGCACGTACAGGCCCACACCGGGGATACTGGTCTGCAACACCTTGCCGTCCACGTTATGGCCATCGACTGGCGGGAATGTGCCAGGGGCCAGGGGCAATGGCGTGGTGACATTGGCGGTCATCGTCCTGAGGCCGTCGCTGTCGCAGATCAGCCGGGCACCATCGGTCCCCGTCATGATCTGTGCGCCCCATGAGGCGATCTTGCTACCGACAGGGGCATCCCTGGCCACCCATGCGGCGGCGGGGAGGTTGTGGTTGAACAGCATCGGCCCGGGGGTCGATTCCCACCTGCACTCGTCGGCGGCCTGTACGGCGCCGGTCACCGACAACATGCCCAGGACGGTAGCGATGCTCAGGTTCATGGAAAATTTGCGAGGCATTCTGTGTTTCCTGTCATGGCGTTGTGCAGCGCAGGGTCTGCATGCGGTAACCCTGGTCTTCCTGCATGGTTGAAGGGTCGATCGGCAGTTGGCACTGTTGCTGAGCCTGCTCGCCCCAGGTGGCCAGCAATGTCTGTGGATGGGCGTCGGTCGCCACCAGCGCCTGTCCGGCCTGCCCGACGATCGCCAGGTGTTCGCCTTGCTGGGTGCTGACCCGGGTGCCGAAGGGCAAAGGGCTGCCGTCGGGGTGTTGCAGGGTCAGGATCAGGCGGCTCACATGGCGCGCCTTGAACTCGGCCATGACCACTGCGCCTCGGCGCGGCACCACCTGGGTGGTACCGTTTTCTATCTCCACGTCCGGCCCCAGTTCGTCGGTCTGCAGCGCAACCTGATTTACCCGGTAGGGGCGCATGTGCGGGGCCAGCAAGTAACCACCGTCACTGGTTTTAGCGCCTGGCGCGTTGTCCACACCCACCCCGGCAATATCGGGTACGTAAACCAGCGCATTGGTGTCGCCCAGGTAAGAGCCGAGCACAATGCCGCCAGCGTGGGCAAGCACAGCCCCGCTGGCGTTGACCGATACGTTGCGGTAGTTGCTGCCTTCGGTATAGCCGCCACCGAGGTTGACCTTCGATGTCTGGTAGCCTGCCGAAATGGCCGCCGAAGTGCGCTGTTGTTCATCGTTGGCCAGCGATGCCTGGTAGCTCAACCGGTTGTCCTGCGAGCCGCCATTGAGGCTGGCACGTTCACTGAAGTGGCCGTTATTTTCCTGGACGTCGAAGCTGGCAGTGCTCGATGCGCCCAGGTCCAGCGGAACGGTGACGCCAAGGCCGATGATCCGGTCGTTGCGCCCGTCGTTGTCCAGCGATTGCGAAGCATACAGGTTGATGCTGACGCGACGATATTGCGTATTGAACTGAAACTGGTACTGGCGCCGCTGCAGGCTGGTGTTCCAGTAATCATCCTGGGAAAAGGTGAGGCTCAGCGAGCTGCTGCCGAAGTTCTGGTAGACCGAGCTTTCCAGGCGGCTGCGGCGGTTGCCCCGGTAGCTGCTCGAAGCATTGCGCTGCTGCACGGCCTCCTCGAACTCGCGATAGCCTTCGGTGGAGTAGCGGTAGCCAGCAAAGCGCAGGCTGGTGCCGGTCTGGAACGACTTGCCGTAACGCATGGAGTAACTTTGCCCTTGCACCCGGCCTTGTTCGCCCAGGTCGGTGCGGGCTTGGGTGGCATCGAGCGACACCGCGCCAAGTTCGCCGAAATCCTTCGCGGCACCCAGGGTGGCGGCATTGTAGTACTCACTGCCCAGCAAACCACCGTACAGGGTCGTGCTCCAGCTACCGCCGCGGGCCAAGGTGGCCTGCCACAAGGTGGGTTCGTCCAGGTCATCAGCACCGTCGTAGCGGCCGGCGGCGATGTTGTAGCGCCATACCCCGTCACGCAATAGGTTGCTCAGTGTGGAATAGGGCTGGATGAACCGGCGCACCTGGCCGTCCGCCTCGGTCAGGACTATTTCCAGGTCACCGCTGCTGCCGCCGATGCCCAGGTCGTTGATTTCATAGGGCCCTGGAGCCACGTAGGTCGAGTAGATCGGATAGCCGTTCTGCAGCACCTCGAGTTTGGCGCGGGTTTGCGCTACGCCACGGATCACCGGGGCATAGCTCTGCATCACATCGGGTAGCATGTCCATATCGGTTGCCAGTTGGACGCCTTTGAAGGGCACGCTGCGAAACACGTCGCCATTGGTGAAGGTTTCACCCACGGTTGCAGTGCCCCATTTGCCTGGCAGGTCATGCTGGGCGTAGGTATTGATGTGGGTCCAGCGGCGCTCCTGTTGCCCATCATCGCGCCAGCTCTGGCTGCTGCGCAGGCGCCAGCCGCCCACATTCAGCCCGCTGTTCAGGTACAGGTCCTGGCTGCTGCGCGAAGCGCCAGCGTTGCCGCTGTAGTGTTGCGCCGAGGCCTGGTAATTGACGAAGGCTGCGGTGATGCCCGAATCCCAGCGCTCTGGCGCGACACTGCCGGCAACGTCGCGGCGCAGGGCGATCTGTGGAATCGACAGCGCCAGTTGCAACTTGCCCGGGTCCAGTTCGACGGCGGCATGGGGTATCAGGTCGGGCAGGTTGACGCATTGGTCATCGCTGGGCAGTGGCGTGTCCAGTGCCTCTTCGCGCAGGCCAAGTTCGCGCAGTAGCGCAGCGCTCAGGCAAGGCTCCAACCCTTTACCGTCGGTGCGTTCGCGAAAATCGATTTCACGGCGGCCCGCCGCAGCCAGGTTGACCAGCACTTCGACCTGATAACGCCCCGGGGCCAGCGATGTTTGCGCGGCCAGCGAGCGCAGGGCCGAGGCGCTTGCGTCAGTCGATTGCCCGGGCGCAATACGCATGAAGTTCGGGTTGAATTGCAGCAGTTGCTCATCGGCGAATGCGGCGGGCGCGGCAATTAACAGCAATAGGCCGCAACGGGTTGCTCGCCACTCAAGAGATGAGCGGACACTCGCCAAGAACTGCCGACGCAGGTAGATAAATCGCATGGATGGGCACCTTTTTCGCGCCGCTTGTGAACGAGAACGTGGGGCTTTAGCCCACCTCTACAAGTATCGATTTGTCAGCGGCAAATTTGACGCGATAATACGGCTACCACAAGAACTCCGATGTAGGAAAAATCGTATTTTAGAGTGGAAAAAAACTACAGAAATGTTTTCCAATGTCGTGATAGAGGCGGTCCGTCCTGGACCGCCTTCGGGTTATGCACCGTTAAATTCCAGGTGGCCGGTAGTCTGGCAGGAACATACCTGATTCATACTGGACAATGCCATCCACCACTCTGCGCCCCCACCCTGCCATCCCTGCTGCGGGCGTCCATTCAGCCAAAGTAGGTGAAGGGGGTATAACGGTTAACGTTGTTGCACCTTCAGTGATAAGTTCATTAGCCTGAACGGTTCTAGGTGCGGGGTTTTTGTCGGGTTTGAATATAGGGTTTCTTATGTTGTTTCTATCGCCTGTCAATGGAATCGAATCCAGACTGTCCAGTTCAGAAAACTTTGTCTTCCCGTTGCCGGTTGTGAACTTGCGGACGTAGTTATTGAATCGACGGCTCGGTAAGTTGGAAGTGGGCCCGAAGATGGAGCGCGGCTGAGTTAAATCAATGTTTTTTGTAATAGAGCCAATCACATCATCCGTTTGTGTCGCCACACTGCGAGTGGCTACTTCACTGGTCACTGTTTTAACCGTCATGAAGCGGCTCATGGCCATGATCCCCAAGGTACTCACTGCACTGGCGATGCCCAGCCAGAAGGCCCAGTTATTGGCTGTCTCATCACCGTTTGCCGCTGCAACGGCTGACGCGGCCGTGGAGGCAATGTCCAGCCCAAGGCTGGTGGCACCGGCGGCGAATGCAAGGGTAAAGCCTACGGGTGGCAAAAATATCAGGCTGACCACCACAAACACCGCACCGAGGGCCACGCCCAGCCAGGATCGCCAATCTTTCTTCGGTTTGGGCGCTGGTGTAGGCGGAATGTAAGGCAGTTCCATGCTGTACCGTTCACCAACGTGCCCGCTTGGGTCACGCCAGTTCACCGGGTTGCCGCCGCAATAGCTGTATGGGTTGATGCCTGCAGCTTCCGGGTACAGTTCGTCCGGGCTGTGGAAACGCATCAGTACAGGGTTGTAGGCGCGGTAGCCACGCCCCAGCAGGTACCAGCCAAGGGCTCGCTCGCGGGCTTCGCCATTGAAGCCGAGCAAACCCTGCAGGTTGCTGCCGGCGAGGTTTTCGCCGTAGGCATTGTAACGGGCCTGCTCGAGCGTGCTGCCATCGCTTTCGGCGATCACGCTACCGACATGGTCGGTCAGCAGCAGCCGGGTGCCGCTGGCAGTACCCGATTGCTGCAGCCCCGCCGGGTGGTCTGCGGCATACAGGTACTGGGTCAGCAGCCCGTTTTCCACTGTGCTGCTCAGGCGGTAGCCCTGATAGCGGCGCTGCACTTCACTGGCGTTGCCTTGCGTCGCACCGACCAGATCGCCGTGGCCGTCGTAACGGTAGCTGTGCAATAGCTGCGAGTCATCGGCACTGCGTACCTCCACCAGTCGCCCGACAGGGTCATAGCGCAAGCGATTGCCCTGTTCATCGTTCAGCAGATTGCCGTCGTCGTCGTGGCTGAAAGCTTGTCTGGCGGGGTAATCCGGCTGCAACGTATGCGTGGCCTCGCGCAGCAGGAAGCCATCGTAGCTGTAGGTGGCCACGTCCATGCTGCCGTCGGCGAAGTCGGTGTAACACTCGGTCAGGTTGTTCAGGTCGTCATAGATGAAGAACTGGCTGACGATTGGCCGGCCCTGGGCATTGCATGGCAGCTCGGAACCTTCGAAGCGGTGATGCTCCAGGCGGTCCAGCACGTCGTAGTCGAAGCTCTCATGCAATACTTCGCTGCCGTCGCGGCTCAGGGTGCGGCTATACAGTTGGTCGTCCGAACGCCACGCCAGTTCCAGCGCATGGGTGAGCGTTGTGCCGTCGGTACGCGTCAGGGTCTGGGTGCGCGATGTTTGCCTGCCCAGGTCATCGTAGTACTGCTTGCACACTACCTGCTGCTGATTGGCAGCGTCCTCGGTCTCGGTGCTGTGCAGTCGCCCTGCCGCGTCATAGCTGAAGGTCGCCAGCAAGTCGCCCTGGCGTGTCGTTTCCAGCCTGCCCAGCGTGTCATAGGTATGCGAAACGCTTTCGCCGTCGCTGGTGGTGATGCGCAATGGCAGGCCTTGCAGAGAGTGGCTGTAGTCGCAGCTGTAGTGCTCGCCGGTGATGCTGTCGTCCCAAACCGCCTGTTCCAGGTAGCCCTGGTCGTTGTAGAGGTAGCTGCGGGTACCCTGCGCATTGGTGGCAGCGTTGATTGCCGCCGTCAGCGGATGGTAGTCAAAGGTGGCTTGGTGAGGGGCATCGGCATTGACCGACGTGGCGATGCTGATGCTCTTGGGCTGTGCTGACAGGCTTGCCTGGTAAGCATAGGTAAAGGTGCGATTGCTGGCTGTTGTACGGGTGTGGGGCAGCAAGGTGTTCTCGACGTAGGTGTACGCTTCACGCCTGGCGCCCATCGTCAATGACTTGAGACGAGAGACACCGTCGAAATCGCGGTCACACACAACCTGATCGTCGCTGCTGTTGCGTGGCCGGATCCGCAGTCGCTCGGTCAGCTCACCGCCGCTGTGCAGGGCAAAGTCACGCAGCACAGCCGATTTGTCCGGCTGCTCGGTTTGGGTGATCCGCCCCTGTGGGTCGAATTGGTAGCGTGAGGTGCGGCGCGAGGTACGGGAAGTCCTGTTGGGCTTCTCGATGTAGCGCGCTTCGTCCGTGCAATGGCCAAGGCCATCATAATCAAGCACCCGACGTCCCAGTATCTGGCCATCCGAACCAACCCTGAAGCGCCGGGCCGGCTTGCCGAAGTTATTGGTTTCGGTGACGGTGTGCTGCTGCCGCTCGTCAGGCCGATCCGGGGTTTCCATCCACTCGGTGATCTGGTCACCGTCCGCCCCGAAGGGGGTTCGCTCGCGGTGCAGGGTGACGCCATCTGCCTGGGTGGTTTTGCACAGCTCGCCCCAGGCGTCGTAATCGAAGCTTGAGGTCAGTTCGATGACCTTTTCCGCAGCCTGGGCGCTGGTCTGGTAGTAATCGTAGAGTGTCAGGCCCCGCAGCTGGCCCAGCCCGTCGTACCGGCTTTCACTGACCAGTCTCTTCGAGCGCACCTGTGCACGCCCTGCAAGTGCTGCCGTTTCCCGCTCTTCTTGCACGGGCCGGTTGCAGCCATCCAGGGTCATGATCGACATCACGCCGGTACTTTCGGTTACCCACTGCGTCGCCTTTTCACCCGTAGCGGCGACCAAGGTGTAGCCGTATACAGTGCGGGTTTCGTCAGGCGTGCCGGGAGCAACCGTTTCTTCGGTTACCCGGCCGAGAACGTCGTAGGTGATACGCACGGCATTGCCCGTGCCGTCCTGGCGGTAGGTCTGCTGCCCGTCGAGCGCCGACGCGGCCTCGCTGGTGCTCATCTGTTCCAGATCGAAGCCAGACACGGTGGTGTCGCGCCAGTGCTCCAGCCCCCATTTGTCATCCCGGACCTTCCGGTAGCGCCAGCGGGTGCGGGTGGTGCGGCTTTCGATGGCTTTACGCAGAGGGTTAGCAAGATCATTGCCGTAGCGTGTGGTGGCCTGGTGGTCGGGCCGGCCGTGCAGGTAGGCATCGTCCGGCGTTTCCAGGTACTCGCGCTCGACCCGTTGCAGCAGCTGTTCCGATTCATTGGCATGGTCGGCATCGATAACCTGCAACTGCCTTTCTTCACTTACTGCCAGCCACGGGTTCGTTACGCCGGCCAGCGGCAAATAGGCTTTGTAGCTCAGGCGCGTGCGCATGACCGGCGCATCGCCTTGCAGGCCTACTGGGTAAACGGTTGAGCACTTGAGGTTGCGCCTGAAGTTTTCCGGGTCAGGCGGGCAGGTACCGTCCTCACCCGTCTCGCCCTGCTCGTGGTAATACGCATAGCGGGTACGTATGCCGGTAGGTTGCACTTCCTCGATCAGATTGCCCGCATCGTCGTACAGGGTGGTGACTTGCTCGACACGCTGTTTGAAGGGGTCACTGCGCAGTGTCCAGCGTTTGGTGATGACATGCGGCAGTTGGAAGTACGGCGGTTGGTCATCAAAGGGGGTATCAGGTTGTTCGTGGTACTGGGTGAGGGTTTCTTCGATATGGCCATCTTGTTCCAGTGCCTGGCGCACCAGCAAGTGATGGCGATTGTAGGTCTGGGTGCATGTACGGATCTCGCTCTCGCCATCCCAGAAGTGCGCGGTCACGCTGTATTGATAGCTGGGTTGGGCGCGGTAGAGGTTGTCCTCACCGTTGTCCTGCCAGGTGATCCCGCTGTTGTAACCGACAAAATTACGGTCCAGCCATTGTTGGTTATCGGTGTCGAAGTGTTTGTAGGTATAGGTCGTCTTGAGGGGCGGCTGGCCGGCACCCGGGTAGACGGTGTGGGTGGTGACACGGGGCAAGGCTGCGCGCTGGCCATTGGCAGGCAGTACGTGCCCTTCGTCCTCGTAGGCAACGTGTTCTTCTGCGCCGGCGGGGGTCCACACCTTTCTCACGCACAGCAGGTTGCGTACTGTGCCGTATTCGATACGCCAGTTCGCCCCTTCTTCGCTGGGCAGGATGATCTTGTTCAGTTCGCGGTTGAGCATCTGGAGCGTATACCGTGCGTGGTACAGCTTGCCTTGAGCGGCATTGGGATGCAGGTCGATGGTCACTGCGCCAGTGGAGTAGGTGAATTTCAGCAACTGCTGAACCTGGCTGTCAGCATCGCGATAACTGAGGGTTTCCAGGCGGACCGGGTTGCTGGAGTAACTCAATGAAACTGCATGCCCCGCTGGCGAGCGGATTTCGGTGGGCCGGTACACCGGCGTAGTGCCACCCTGATTGGTCAGGATCTCCACCAGGCCAGACTTGTGCACCACCCGGTAACGGTCCCCGCCCTCTGCGGTGTCATCGTGGAAGTGAAAAGTATCCAGTTTCTTTTCCCGAATACCCGGCTGCGCGCCGCTACCGGTCACCTTGAACGTCTCACCGCTGTGCAGGGTCAGCATATGCGTGCCAGGTACATACTGGGTGAGGGACAGCTCCCAACCCTTGCCGAAGCCGGAATCCTGATCGTTCAGTGGGTTGAAGGCCAGGCGCAACGGCAGTTGCGGCCCGATGAGATCATTGCCGGCCAATGCTGGCAATGCGATTGCCAAGGTGTACTGCCCCGTGCGCGGGTCGACGCCGTTCTGCAGGAAACTCTGAAAGTTGGCAGCGTTGGAGTGAATGACACTGGACATATCACTTGCTCCCAGGCGTGGCGCCGGCCGACGTTTTGATCTCTATGCAGCTAAGGGTGCCTTGAGCAATAACCCCCTTGAAATCGACCACTTTGAATCCAATGCTCCGCGCATTCGAGTCGCTACCGATGTTGGTAATGTAACCGCGATAATCGGTTATTTTGTCCAGGCCCATTTTTTCCAGCGACGAGCGAGGGCGAGTGGTTTCCAGCTCGATCCAGTTACTGTCGCTCTCCTTACTGCAATTTCGTTGAAAGGCTATTTTGTCGGATAGCAGAAACGTGGTCGCCGCCGGGGCATTGCGGATGCGGATTGAATGTGGCTTGAAAATTTTATCATCTTCTTCTTTGTTTCCTTCGCAGACGTCATGCTCTCTTGGGTAGAACCTGACTGTGGTATCGCTGCCCGCCTGCGGGACGCCGTCTGAGCAACTAAGTTCGGTATTGTTGTCAACGGTTTGATAAAGCGTCAGTACACTTTCCGGGTCTTGGGTCGCCTGTGCGCCTAGCGGTAAAAGGCAGCCAACCAATAGGCCAAGTGCAATATGACGGCCGCAATGGGCGGTGCGCAAGTGTGGCATGGGGTTCGCGATTTTCATGTACTGGCCTCTGAAGTCTGTGGTAACGCAGGGCGCAATATGCCTGCCGCGTCGGAACAGCTTAAGTGCAAATTCAATCAATACGCACCTGGTAGAAATAACAGGTCGCCGCCGCTTGCCGGGTGGCTGGGAAGCGGCGGCGACCTGTTATTTCTACCAGTAGGCAGTTGCTGGCAATCGCAGTAGAACTATTGCCATCAACGCCCGAACAGGAGCAGGCGAATGGCCCCCAGACACAGACATGGCGATGCGCAGGCATCAGAGACTTTGATTCATGATCCGCTTCCCGAGATTCCACTTAGAAATCAATACGGCGAAATCGACGTTGACGCCCTGAAAGGTCAGGACTTGCAGGTGCTGATTAAAAAACCTGACCTGCAATATGGGGAGGAGGTATTTTTGATCTGGCGAGGCGTGGGCGCAGATGGCACGCCTTTCGATGAGCTGGGTGCAGCGTCCGAAGTCCCGCCAGATTACGACCCAGATATCGGGCTTGATCTGGCAGTCAGAAACCCGATGGTCGAGCCTTTCAAGGGTGGGTGGGCCTTTTGCTCTTACAAGGTCCATGACCGCAACGAGTCGACCCCAGACTCCCTGCGTCTGTTCTGCTACCTGGGTTTGCGTGATCGCACCGGGCAGCCGGAAACGCTGGCTGTAGCGCAAGGTCGCGAGTCCCATGACCGGGTGATCAACTGGACCGAGCTTGAGACCGAAGGTGTGTTGCTGCAGGCCCCGCCGTATCAGGCCATGCAGCTGGGCGACCGTGTTGAGCTGGTGATCCGCCGGTTCAACAAAGATGGCGATGAGCAACCGGCGGCGAGCGAGGTCCATGTTGTAACCGAGCAGAATTTTGGCTTGCCATTGCTGTGGCCTGTGCGTAAAGCCACCTTTACGCCCATTCGCGACGGCCGGGCCGAGATCCATTACCAGGTCGAGCTCGACGGTGGCCCCCTCGACTCACCCGTCCAAGTATTCGACATCACAACAGCCCCCAGCACCACGGACCTGCTCCCCTTGCCAGGCGTGGATGGCTACACAGGCGACCCGCTTGACCCAGGCAGGCACCCCAGAGGCATTACGGTGCGCGTGCCTGCCTATGCCGATATGCAGGCCGGTGATTTCGTCATGGTGCATTGGCAGGAAGCAGGTAGCCCTGACACCTTGCTGAGAACCGCGCGAATGGACGCCAGCAGCCTGGATGCCTCGGAAATGGTGTTCAGGATCGGCCCGGAGGTATTACGGACCGGGGACAACAAGGTGTTCTACCAATATGCCCGCGCCGGCCAGGCCTTGACATCCGAAACCTTGATTGTGGCGGTGGCGGCGCCGCGCAACCTTGTTGCCCCCGTTGTGGACAGGGCTACTGCAGATGGCCCGGACAAACAGGTGCTCAACGCGCTCAACGCCATTCAGGGCGCATATGTGAACGTTCCGGACTTTGAGCTGCGCCCGGGTGAGCGAATCGAAGTTCACTGGGCGGGTTACCCCAAAGGTGGCCAGCAGGTTGTCATCGAACCAGAGCAGGGTCCGGGGCGGCGCTACAAGGTCGATCCGGGCGTCGTAGCGGCCAATATGCATGAAGCCGGGGACGTCGAAGGCAGGCGCTTCCCGGTGTTCTACAAGATTGTCGACGACCAGGGCGATACGGTCGCCCAGTCTGCGCCTGTCAACCTGCGGGTCCTTCCGCTGGCACCAAACCCTACGTTGACTTGCGAGCATGCGGAGCCCAACGGCGATCTCAGGAACAGCAGATTGGTAGCCAATGGCGCACGGCTGTTGATCACTGGCGCAGGGCTGTGGTCGTTCGCCGCACCAGGGCAGTTGCTCACCATTCGTATCGATGACCTGGCGAGCGGCGTGCTGCGCAACAAGGCGCCTATCACCCAAGCGGAATTCACAAGCGCAAGGGTCGAGCAGTGGTTGTCCAGGGCTGTTTACGGGCAGATGACCGACAACATGCAGTACACGGTAATCGGCGAAGTCAGTTACGACCTGGGGGACAGTTGGCACCGGCTACCGACTTTAAGTTTGACACCCCGTAAAACTCAATAACACCGCAATGAACAAGGCCATCAAGCCTGTATCAAGGAGCACGGATATGAATAAAGCCATCTTTCCTCAAGCACTGTCACTTGAGGAATATCTCAGAAAGATGAGTGAAAAACCCTGGACATTCGGATGGGATGCGCTAGTGGTTTTCGACCGATACAAAACCAATGTCCTGCTGATGCAGGAATATATCGACAGGCTCGGAACCGACACCAGCTTTCCCGTTTTCGAGGACTCCGAAATTGACGTGGCTGAAGGGATCAAGCACGCCTTGCTTGGCTTGACAGTGGATAAACCGCGGCTGTCTTTTGAAGCGGCATCTATCGCGTTGTCCAAGGCCGCCGTGACCATGCGTATGGTCGGCGGTAAGCAAATGCAATTCAATGAATCCCATCATGATGGCAAGCCGGTAAAGGTGGTTACCCGGTTGTCCACCCTCAATGCGGTTGTAGGGCCCTCATTGATTTTTGATTCAAAGCTGGCGACGGCGGCGGGCAGTGTCGGTGAAGACGGCGCGGTGGTGTTGGAACTGTTCATGGACGAGAACGGCGATGGCGAACCTGACATCGTGTATCGTTTTACCGGCGTGGAGACCGAATTTGAGCGGCTGAAACTCGGCGCTCACCTGGGCCAGCTGATGGGTAAATGGGGCCCCGAGTTGACACGGTTGAAACTCAGTGAACTGAGAGATACCGATGATACCCTGATGCATCCAGAGCGTTTCGGTATACGTACTCATGCGGCGCCAGGTGCCCAAGTGCGCGGTGCACAGAACTATGGCGACGGGGCTGTGGTGCTGTTCGTTGCCATGAAAGATAGCCCGAACGGTTCTTATCCGGCTGACGATGCAGACATGCTGTATATGTTGCCGGCCTCACCCGAAAACTTTTCCAGCAACCTGATTATAGCGCAAAACCTTATTTGGAATAAATTGATTAAGTCTGCAGTCGATGAAGTAGATTGGGTGAGGGCTGCACGCTTCGAGGACCGCGAAATCCCGGGCTCAAGGCATCGGCAATTGCAGGCCACAACAGGTAATTTCTCGGGTCGCATATTCGTTGAATACCCGATGCGTAAATATAACTTGCCGCAGTTTAGCCTTCCGTATGACGGTCCCAAGCCGATGCGTTTTCATGTTGCCGGCGATGTGGTGAAATTTGAATTCAAGCCGGACCCACTCTACGTTGAGTCCACGTTCTCGTCGAAAAATGCAAGTGAGTTTGATCCTTGGGTTAACAAAAAGGTTATCATCAAAATAGAACTACGTGTCGAGCTGGCTTTCCGTTTTGCGGTTGAAAATGAAGGCGATAGGCCGGTAATTAGGTTGTCTTTGGATGGGGAAGATGTTTATAGTGACTGGACTCATTACCAGAGCGATTTAAATGCGAATGATCGGGACTGGATTCGTGTTTACCTGGAGGTTCACAGGTTCAAGTTGGAGGAGCCGCTGGAGGAACTCCTGGCTAAACTTAGAACGATGGGCGCTACCCTGGATGCGTTCCGGTTAAATAACCTGTTGTTCAGAGGTGATAATGTAGTCACGCCTGAAAACCTTAACCTGCCGGGCGATCTCACCGTCCTCGGTCAATTGTCACCAGAGCGTACCGATCTGGTTATCGACCCGGTCGAGGTTGTCGTTGCCGGCGGCGGTAGTCTGCAGTTCAAGGCTTCATTGTTGGGTGATACCAACTGGACTGTCGCCAATGTTGATGGCGATGCGGGCGACCCGGGCACCATTGATCCCTTCACCGGGTTGTACAAGGCACCCAACCCCGAGTCGTTGCGCGATTCGGGCTTCCGCCGGGTGGTCGTCACTGCCAAGCGCGGCGACAAGGTCAGCAAAGCCATGGTCAGCCTGGTTGAAAGCAGTGTTTCGGTCTATCCCTCGGTAGTGGTGGTGGCGCTGGGCAGCACGCACTCCCTGGTAGCGGGCGAAGTGGATGGCGCGTCGCTGACCTGGGCCCTCGACGACGAGACCCTGGGCTCGATTGCCCTGGACCCGGATAAAGACCCGACGATGCAGGATGGCTATAAGTTTACAGCTGCCACGAGCTTACCCGACCCTGTTTCGAGTGACCCGGTGAACTTCTATGCGTCGCGGCTCGCCGAAGTGAAAGTTTCAACTGTCACGGGCGGCACGCGCACTATCGATGTGCTGGTGACGGGTAACAAAAGTGGTAGCTATTGGCTGGAAGCGAGTGCGAATGGCGCTGGTGTAAAACTTACATTTTACAGAACTACCCGGACGAACCCCAAGGAAGAAGTGCCCGCTGCAGACACGCATTGGCACAAGTACAAAGGCGATGGCACATTCGTGAACGGTGTGTATACCCCAAAAGCGGGCAGTGCCGAACAGTATGCGATTGTGACTGCATTCTATGACGACGGCGAAAGTTCAGACCGTTACGCCTACATGATCATCCCGATTCCCTTCGTTTCCAGCCAGCGTTTCGTAGCGTTGCTGGGCACTCACCCGGAGCAATGACATGGCCAGTCATTCCAAGCAAGTACTGCTCGATCTACTGAAAAAGGGCACGGTACGTCACGGATGGGGGGGCGTGGTCGCACTTGAACGCACCCTGCTGAACATCGAACTGCGCGAGCAGTTTCTCGAAGCCCTGGGAGAGCGCACTTTCGTCGATCCGATCATGCTGGAAGCCGACCTCGACGAAAGTGAGCAGGTTTCGGTTTCGTTGCAGGGGGTGATATTCGGCGAGCCGCAAATCAGCTTCGTCAAAACCCGACTGTCCTCGGCAGACGTGACGGTGCGCCTGAACGTAATCGCAGGCGACTTCTTGCGTTCGGTCAAGCAAGTCGCTCGCCCTGCTCGAGTGGTCGAGAGCTTTTCCATCACTGAGGGCATGGGTTACTGGGTGCAGGCGCAAGCAAGCCTGTGTCTGGAGCAAGGTTCGACCCATCGCTTTACCTCGGTGGTGCTGGACCTGGGGGCCATGGAAGAGGTTACGACAAACCTGGGGTCGACCGATTACGCCAATCGTGCGCTCGGCCGCGAGCTGCAGGAAACCTTTGGCTACGTACCTGCCTACCGACGTACCTACAGCCTCGTGCGCTTCGACACGCGCGACTACGCCCCCTTGAGCCCGGAACGCATGCTGCTGCGCACCCAGGCAGCACCTTGGGCTGCCGACCCTGGCAAGGGCCGCGAGGGCGATGGTGCACTTCTGGTGTTCATGAAGTTGGGTGTCGATGTGCGCGCGGGCGGGCAACCCGACCCGGCATTCGACTTTCCGTACCTCATTCCTGAAGAAGCCACCGGTATACCGGGTGCCTTGATTCTCGACCCGACCATCGAACCCCTTGGCGCCGGCGGGCCGCCCCAGGTCCTGCATACAATCCGGTTAGCCAGTGGTCATGTGTTTTCGGCCACGGATGCGCATAAGCCGCTTGACTGGATTATTTTTGGCGCCTGGCGGCCAGGGGAGAAGAGCCTAGCGGTCGAACCTGGGGTTGCCAGCGTGCGAGCGGCGCAACAGCAGGACTTCAAACTGCAAGGTGCACCGAACCCGGTAAGCTGGCAAGCACGCAATCTGTTGCGCCCGGGGGTATCCGGAGCATTCCAGGGTAGCACTTACACGGCTCGGGGCACGGGCGGTTTTGCCCAGGATCAGCAGTTGGTGGTGGTCACTGCCCGCTACCCGCAAGGGGCCGGGGAGGGTGTGCGACACGCTCTGGTGGTGGAGCAGGCGCAGGCGGTAAGTGTCGCCCCGCGCGTGGCAAGCTGGGTCCAAGGTCAGAGCGACATCGACCTGCGTGCGCAAAGTGTCGATGGTGGCGTGCTGGAATGGGAACTGATCGACGAACCCCTGGGTGTTTTGACTGATCTGGGCGGCGGTAGAGCGACGTTCAAGCCTGCGAGGCCTGACAAGCCTTTGCCTTCCATTCTCGTTCAACACATTGTGGTAAGCGACAAGACCAGCGGACACAACACCATGTGTTCTGTGGTTATTATCGCTTGGGCGCCTGACCTTGTGATCGAGCCTGGCCATGTTGGACAGCTGCAATCCGCCACCCCGATTCAGTTCAGTGTCAGCAATTCCAGCCGTGAAATGAGCTGGGAGATAGTCGGTGAAGGCGAGATCGATCCAGAAACGGGGTTTTACACCCCGCCCGAAGCTTCGACGCTGCCTGTTTGCGTGATCATGGCCGATGACGGCGACGACCGCACCGGTTATGCCATGGTGGAATTCCTCCAACGGAGCGAATCCTTGGCGCACAAGGCCAGCTGGACCGATCTGGCCACTTTTGAGCTGCACGTGATCGGGCATGACACTTGCTATGCCAACGGCTGGCAGCAGGTCGAGATAGAAGTGCGTGTGGAGGCGCAAGATGGTGGCGGACAGCCCGTTGAAATCTCGGACGCAGACTTGGCCACGCTGCAGCTGAGGGCGGAAGGCTGGGACAATGAGTTTCCATTCTTGAGTACTGACGAGGAGGGTATCAGCGTCGAATCCGGGTTTACCTGGGCTGTCAGCCGCGCCCGGAACAAGGTTGATCCACCTGCGGTAACTGACACCGTTGCCGCACCGGCGATGCGTATGAATGAAAGGCGTGTGCGCTTCTATGTACATACTCGGCAAGCGACGACGCTCGAACTTTATGCAGGCATTCAGAATGCCGAGACTTTTGTCTGGAAATACTCAAATGTCTCGGACGCCGGCAAGGTAAAAGTGACGGGCCGGACGGTGCCGAACTTCAGCAGGCAACAGTATGAGTTCGAACGTGTTCGTATCGCTGCTGAATCAGAAAACTCACCGGTAGCGGGTGATCACTTTATCTATGTCGACAATACGATGGACTATTGGCGACTCAAGAGTGTCATTCATAACGGTCAGTCGCGCAAATTTATCAGCATGATCATCGCGCCAGGGGCTAACAAGAGTTTGCTGCGCTGGGCGTCGGAGCAGTTGAATGATCATTATTGTAGTTACACGGGCCTGCAGTTCATTCCGCTCAAAGAGCCGGAGGCTGACCACCTTAGATTGTACATGGATGGCCTGCTGTACCGCCTGACCCATCAGCGCGGGCACGCACTTCCCTTGCTCAAAGCTGAGTTGGGGGCCAGAGCAGGCGAGTTGATGATCAGCCTGCGTCGTACCGATGCCATGCAGTTCTGGGATGATCGTTCGACCCAGTTGCCTTACCAGGCCCACCTTCGACATGCCATAAACCTCGAATTGATTGACCAGCAAGGTAATCAACATAAGCTGAGGTTCGATTTTGGCGTACCGGAGGGCGAGGATAAGGAAGCACAAGAGCGCGACTGCTTGATACTTACCGTTTGATCGTCTTCTCCCTCCTTCACGGGAGGGATTTAATTAAATAATTATTTTGGAGGCCAACATGGCAAGCCATAATGTCGTGCATTCCAATGCATTTAACTTTCAAAGTTTCTTCCAGAACAATGTGGATCCGCGCACGGGACAATATACACTGGGCATCGTGTTACCCGCCTTGATCGGTAATGATCTGGCAGGCCCTCAGTTACCACTGCGCCTGTTCTTCAGCCCGCTGAATGATGAGGATAGCGGTTTTGGCAAAGGGTGGACCTTGGCCCTTTCCCAGTATCTGCCTGGCACGCACATGCTGACGCTGCATAGCGGAGAAACGTTCAAAGTGACCGGCAGCGGTGCGCAGCCGGGAATCCGGGAGAAAAAACTCGATACGTTCCACTTCCATGACGACACCCTGGAAGGCAAGGATTGTTACCGAATTGCCCACAAGTCCGGCTTGGTGGAGGTGTTGACCAAGCAGGCAGGTACCTATCCGGTCTACCTGCCTACTGAAGTCTATTCGCCATCCGGCCACAAGGTTGAGCTTGGTTATGGCCCCAGCACAGGCTACCTGGAATCCATCAGTTATCGCGACAGCGATGATCAAACCCAACACCTGCTCAAACTGACCTACACAACGTCGGCAGTGACGATCGAGGTGCATCCAAATGCAGACCCAGGCGAACTGCCCCGCGCTCGCTACTCGCTGGAACTGTTCAACCGTGAACTGCGCAAGATCACCCTGCCGACCTCAGACCTCGCCAACTGGCGTATTGACTACGACACAGTACTGGGTTTGTCGTGTGTGACGAAATTGCATACGCCTTCTGGTGCAGTGGAGCAGATCACCTACGGCGATAATGGCGATCCGGGGCATGTCTTGCCTACCAATGGCGAGCGTGTGGCCATACCTCGTGTCACCACTCATGTGGTGAACCCAGGTGCAGGGCAGCCTCCGGTGAAAACGACTTACACCTATCTTTATAAAGACCCGCAGAGTGAACAGACCTTTGACCGCAATTTTGTCGGTTACAACAGTGGCATTAGTTGGAGCAACGACGGCCAGGACAACCTTTTCAGGGCACAACCCAGCTACAAATATGGGTCGACGGCGCACGTCTGGGGGCTTGATGATGAAGGCGAAGAGGTTGAATTACGCACGGTAGAGCGGGTGTATAACCGTTTCCACCTGATGGAAGCTGAGACCACGCGACAGGCCGGGCACGTCCAGAGCATGCTTGTCGAATACCATGGCGACGTAGGTGATTCGATCGACAATCAGTTGGGCAATTTCCAGATGCCCAAGCGCTCCACCCAGTCATGGGCACTGCCAGCCGAACCCGGCAAGCTCCGTAGTGAGGTCACCGAAACGGTCTACAACACATTGGGCAACCTGATCAAAGAGGTTATGCCGAATGGGCAGCAAGTGGTGAGTGAGTTCTACCCCGCGCAAGGCGAGGACGGCTGCCCACCCGATCCGGAACTGTTCGAGCGCTCGCTCAAGCACACAACCGTGGTCCCGGCTCCGCAAGGCGATCAACCTGCACCGACGTTACGTACTGGCTACCGGTACCGAGCGCTTGGCACTGTGGGTGGAGTGGCTGATACCTGGTTGTTGCAAGAGCAGATTACGCTACGTGAAGTGGTTGGTGACGCCGAGCAGGCGCCCTTGCAGGTCACCAGCATCGAGCCCGTGGATGCCATGACTGATCTGCTGCGCCATGGTCGCCCGCTGAAGCAGACAGTGAACATGAACGGTCATCTGACCACGCAAACCTTCGATTACCAGAAAGAGCTGGTCGAGGGTGAACCTGCGCTGGTAACCGTGCAAACGATCAAAGGTTTTGACCATGACAGAGACGATGACGACACCCAGTTGCCTCGAAATACGCTCAAGGTCATTACGCTCAAGGACTCGATCCTGATCGGTGCGCCTTTGCTCAACCGCGACGACGCTGATATCGAAATCGCTTATACCTATGACGCGCTGAACCGCACGACCAGCGAGACGGTATCCCCCAACGACCCTGAGTACATGGCTTCGCGCCTTTACGAGTACTACCTGGTAGGCATGGATGGCCAGCAGGCTTGGCAGACTTCCATTGACGTCAAAGGCGTCAACACGCGTTCGTTGATCGACGGCCTGAATCGCGTTGTGCTCGAGCAGCGTCATGATGCCGACGCCGAAGATAGCCTCAAGCAGCAAACATTCCGGGTGCGCTACGAGGCGCGCTACGATGCGCTTGGCCAGTTGCTTGAAGAAACCGACCATGACTGGTTTGAAGGCGAGCAATTCCCGCTTCGTACCCGCTATCTCTATGACAACTGGGGCCAGCGCTGCTGTGAAATCGGCCCGGACGAGGTTCAGCACCATACGCAGAACGACCCGATCGGCACGGCGGAGTCGGGCAATTTGCCGATTCAGACCAGTTGGAGTGAATCGAAGGACGGCACGCTCACTCAAGGCAAAACAGTGGCCTACCTGAACCTCTTCGAGCAACCGGACGTTGTGCAGCGTTTCGACCGCGAGAACAGGGTGCTTAGCAAACATCAGTACTTTTATGATGGCCTGGGCCGCACCGTTCGGGAAATCGATGCGCGGAACGCGGTTATCAGTAACACCTACGATGCCTTCGATCGCCTTGTCGACCATACCTTGGCCGACAGAAGCGTCGTGCACCGTGACTACGCGCCGCACAGCAGCGCAGACCTGCCTGTGAAGATAGCGGTGAATGGCGCGGTTCTGGGCGAGCAAACCTTCGATGGGCTGGACCGCATGACGGCATCCATCACGGGCGGTCGCAAGCGTGTCATGTTCTACGAGAAGGGGCAAAGCAAGCCTTGGAAAGTGCGCACGCCAGCCAACAGAGAGGTCGAGTACGACTACACGCTGCAGTTGACTGATCAACCTGAGGTTCGCCGCGTGCTGCCCCTGCCAGGGCAGACCCAGGAGGCTGCAGTGGTAGAAAACTACACCTACGATCGCAAGAACGCGCGCCTTACCTACTGTGGTGAGCCGGGCCAGGAGCTGACGCGTGATTACTTCAGCACTGGCGAGCTCAAGCTGGAAACCCGAACAGTCGGCAACGAATCCTGGAGCATGACCTACGGTGCCAGTTTGCAGGGCCGTGCACTGACGTACCAAGACGTGCTCGGGCAGACGCAACATTACAAGTACGATACGGCGGGGCGCCTGGAGAAAACCTGGTTGGGCGGGTTGTCGACCACGTTCAGCTACGACGAACTGGGTAATCTCAAAAGCTACAAGACCTGCGACGGGGTCGAGGGCGAAGATGAAGCAGCGTGCGTGCAATGGCTGCTCACCGAGCTTGAATATGACGACCTGGGCAGGGAAAAGCTTCGCCGTTTCACGTTCCCGGACAGTGTTCAGGAACTCACTCAGGAATACAGCGCGCTGGATCAGCTCACACTGCGTGTGCTAAGCGAAGGCGGTGAGATTTTGCGCGAGGAAAATTACGACTACGACCTGCGTGGTCGGCTTGAGGGCTACACCTGCACAGGGCCTCTGGCACCACAGGATCCTTGCGGTAAAACCATCCGCGAACAGCAGTTTGCGTTCGACAGGATCGACAATATTACCTGGGTGTACACTGCGTTTGACGGCGATGAGGGCAAGCAGGAAAGTAACGAAGCCACCTATCTGTTTGGAAACGAAGCTGATCCTGCGCAGTTGACCGGTATAGAAAACACGCATGCAGACTATCCGGCACCGGTAACGCTGAGCTATGACCCGGACGGGAACATGATCAGCGATGAGCAGGGCAGGCGATTGGACTACGACCCATTGGGCCGACTGGCCAGTGTCGAACTGTTGGACGGCACTGTCGCAGGCTACGGCTACGATGCGTTGGATCGCCTGGCCAGCCAGGATAGTTGAAATGCGCTGAAGGAGAGGAGGGCGCTTATAACCTCCTCCACAACCGCTAAACAGGGCCGCTTTGCGGCCCTTTTGCTTGGAACGGTGCGCAGTAGCTGCTATCTGCGGGACCTGAAGCAGCCTGGAATGCAAGCCATGAAAATGCTCCGCATCTTGCGATGCGGAGCATTGGGTCAATTCGCTCTCGTGCGGCGGCCCGCGCTTACGGTATGTCTACGTTGAAGCCGATATCGGCATTGGCGTCACCAGCGGTAACATGTTCAGACGTGGCCTTGTACGCGGCAGAGAACAGCATATCGGTGGGCTTGGTGTCATGCAGCGGGTAAGACCGGGACGGCACGGTGGGGCTTATCGGGGTGCCCAGGTTATCCCTGATTATCAATGCCAGGCCCGCGCTGCCACCGGGCGCCAGGGCGTACAGCGTACCGGCGGCACCTGCGCCGCCGTGCTTGCCGGTGAAGGTCACGGTGGCGCTGGCACCGGGTACGAGTATGCAGCCGGCACCCGGGGTGAGGCGCAAACCGAAAGCCCGATTGGCCGCCTCGTCATCGGGTTGCTTGAACTGGGCAGCATCGACGTTGCCCATGAAGATTCGACTGACGATCTGACCGGTTGACGGGTCGATGATCTCCACTGCGCAGGTGCCAGAATCGACGTTGCCAACGAAGTGAACCGAGCCGGTGGCGACCGTTGCGGCAAATGTGGTTGCGCTGGTCATGCTTAGTCCCAGTGCAAGAAGAATGTTTCTCATAAGTTGCTCCATGATCGTTCAGTCATGCAGGACGCCGATGTCACTCATGCCGAATGCTTGCGGCAACAACGCGAATCGGGGCCTGTGCGGCCCGATCAGGTGTTGACTGTGTAACCAGCACGGCGGGCCTTGTTCAAGGGCGAAGTGACAGGGGCGTTTGCACCACGGGGGTGGCCACGCCGTAATCATTGATTGTGGTATAGGTCAGCCGCAGCCCGTTGGCCGACCTGACCTGTTTCAGGTCGTAGGCCTGCTGTGCGAACGGCGTTGCCATGGCCTTCGCCTGGAGGGCTTCGGTACTGCCGGCAGCAGTGACTTCCAGACGGCCGAATGTGTAGTAATAGGGTGTCGGGTTATCCACCACCAATTGCACCCGCCCTGCGTTTTGGCGCACAGACCATTGCAGCTCGCCAGCACGGTCGGCGGGCTGCCCCTTGAGTTCGCTAGGGCGGTAGAAGAGCTTGAGGCGGGTGCGCAGGGCAATGTTGAGTACGTTCGCTTGCTCGGGGTTTGCCTCCGGTATTTCCTGCACATTCAGGTAAAACAACGTTTCCCGGTCTTTGGGCAGCGTGTTCGGCAAGCGGCTGATCTGCACCATCTGTTCCTTGCGCGGGTCCAGCCGGAACAGCCCGGGTGAGGTGGCCAGCGGCACCGGTGTATCGGTATCGTCCTTGCTGGTGTTTATCCAGGTTTGCACTGCGTAGGGGCGCGGGCTGGGGTTGGCGATCACCACTGAAGTGCTGCGCTTGTCGCTGTCGAAAACAATGCGCGTGGTACTGACGGTCAACGCTGCCTGTGCGGGTAACAAGGTAGCTGCCAGGCAGGCACCCAAGGCAAGGCGACGCAGGTGATTGTTCATCTGGCATTACCTTTGGAGAGGGGGACAAGCTCTCGGGCGCAGGGCGTGCGCCCGAAGAGAGTCGTTCAAGGGATATCGACGACGAACTGCACGCTGGTGTTGGCTGGGCCAGCGGTCACTCCCGCGGCTGTCGACTTATAGGCAGCGCTGAAGAGCATGGTGGTTGGCCTCGTGGGGTTCAGTGGATAGGCCTTGGAAGTCGAGCCATGGGCGATCGGAGTGCCCGTGTCGTCCTTGAGGACCAGGGCCAGGTTCTGCGCGCCGCCAGCTTCGAGGGCATACAGCGCACCACCAGTGCCTGCACCGCCAAAGGCGCCGGTGAAGGTCAGGTTGGCTACGTCGGTAGGGCCGACAGTGCAGCCGCCGCCTGGCGTGATGCGCATGCCGAAGGAGCGGGCAGCAGCTTCAGAGCCTGAAGCCGTAAACTGCGAAGCGTCGACATTACCCATGAGGATACGGTTGCCGCTCTCCGGGTTGCCGGTGACCGGGTCGATGATCTCGATCGGGCAGGTACCTGAATCAATTCTGCCGTAAAAGTGGATCGATCCAGTGCCGACTGTAGCGGCGAATGTGGTTGAACTGGTGATGCCCAAGGCAAGGGCAAGTAACGCTTTTTTCATGAGAACTCCGGGTGATTATGAGGCTGTGGATAGACGTTTGCCAAATAATTCAGGGCTGGATTGGCATGCGCATACTAGAGACGTGTCCTTGCAAGGTATGTAGGAAAAGTCTGAGTTTTATCCCAATCAGCTTTCAAGACTGCAGGCCTTATCGATAACAAACATCCCGGGACTAACATGTCTGCGGTACAACATTCACCCGCTGTTCGATTCTACAGGGCGCATTGAGCAGGCCAATTTTGAATGCACAGCAAGGAGCATGGCGGGCAATAAAGGACGTGTCTACTGGCAAAAATGTCAGTTTACTGTTCACGCCTGAGGTGTTGTTCTGGCAAGGTCATTACACCCTGGGAGCACGGTAAAATGAAAAAGAATGGGCAAGCGGGCAGTGCTGAAGCAGAGGTTGACGCCTCGTACACATTCAAAGTGCATGGGGTATCTGGTCAGGCGATTCCCTGGTGGAGATTCATGGGGCAACGTGCAGGAGCGGACGAGGCAATGGTTGCGCCTGAAGAATTAGTTTCCGGCGTATGGAAAACCGTAATCACTACTTATTCCCACCTCAGTCTAAATCTGTCAGGTATTTCTTATCGGCTAGAGGTGAGACTGGGCTCGCCAGCATTGGCGGAGGCACGTACACGCAAGGAAAGCGACGTTGGTGTGAAACAAATCATTCGCATCCAGTCACAAATACCCATGAATGGCGAGGTGAGGATGGACCCCCACCGGGACAATTGTCACCTGTTCTATGATGGAAGAAACCCTCAGGAACGATGGGTCAAGTTGCGGTGGCACGGAGCAGAGGGCTTGACTTTTTTCGACTATGACACTGAAAGCACACGGCCCGTGCCAGCGGAATTACAAGAGTATTACGAGAAGGTCAAGTCGGTTACGCTGTGGCGTCTGCCTTCTGAAGAAAGGGTTGCCGAACCGTCACGGTTGTATGGGTATTTCAGTGCCAGATGGTGGACTCATACCGTGACATTTTATAAGAATGCACAGTCAATCAGGCAAATTGAACAGCCGCAGCCGATACATGAAACGCCAATTGAAAACGCTGCTTGGATGATGAGCGGCACGGCACGCTTGTCAGGCGGGGTTAGTCAGCAGCAGGCCAGGTGGTTTGTCGATGTGGTGATGCCTCCTGGAACCTTTTCACTCACCGAGTGGAAGCAGGACGGTACACTATATTTAGCAGAATATAGTGCCAATCTTCTCCCTTCCACCGACAACACAGTGCCGCTGACTGCCAAGGCAGCCGTAAGATCGGCGATTTTTCCACAGCTGGCAATTGTCAAGGTTGGAGCCGCAAAGGAGCCGCTGCAGCTTGTTGGCGAGTTGCAAAATCCTTCGACTTGGCAAGTTGAGGGCGAAGCAAACGGGACCATTGATCGCAATGGCGGTGTTTTTTACGTCCCGCCTACACGCTTCGACCCCCAGGCCATGTTCAATGAAAACAGTGAAACTTTCATCCCCGCAGCCTACCGGACCGGTATTGATTTACCTGTACGCGTGGATCGGGTAACTGCCAGGGGTACTCAAGGCAGTGCGCAGGGGGTTTTTCTAGTCACCCTCGTGCCGCCCACCCACTTCATCAGGTTTCAAGAGAAAAACGGGCAGCTTTATCTGACGTGTTTCTTTATTCATCGTGATGGTGGGGAGCGGGTGCTGCCCCCCGACGATGTGAAGTGGCACATCGTGACCGGTGACGGTTCGGTTACGGATGACGGTCATTTCGTCCCGGGATCAGCCGGCATAGACTCGATCACCGTGGTCATGGCCGAGGACCTGCGTGACCAGACTGAATGGCGCTATGCATTGACAATTGTACCAGTGCCCTTCTTCTCCGCTTCTCTGGCGCAGAGGTTGCAACGCGAATGATTCACCAAGGCCGTGCAGAAGATGCACTTGGCGGAGCCGTTCATCAGCCTTGGCCAGTACCCAGTAGTTGTTTTTCCATGTGCCAATCGAATGGTTCGCCGCTTTGCTCCGCGCTGTATCGGCGCTCTTCGAGCGTTTGATAGAGGTCCAGCTCTTCGTCTGGCATGAAGTGAAGGCAGTCACCGGCAAAGAACCACAGCAGGTCGCGGGGCACCAGGTGGGCGATCTGCGGGTAGCGCTGGATGACCTGGCAGATCAGGTCCTGGCCCAGGTACTGGCTTTGCAGCGGGTCCTGCGGCAACAGGGTCAGCAGTTCGTCGAAGCGTTCGAGAAACAGGGCGTGGCTTTCCTCCGGTACCTGATCGGCTTCACCCAAGGCCACCAGGATGGTGCGCAGGTGGTTCAGCAGTTGCAGGTGGTATTCCAGGTGGGGGTTGGCCATGTGGATGGTCCTCGAGGTGGTTGAAACGGGGGGCGGAGTATACGCCGCTGGGCAGGGGGCCGCAAAACGGCCCCCGGTATTCAGCGCACCTTGCCTTGCTCAGGCATTAATTGCTCCTTGTCGAATGCATCCACATCGATCACGGCCCTGCGTGCGTTTTCGGCTGCATGCAGCCGTTGCCCCTCTTCGCCTTGCAGTGCACCACTCTGAACTGCCGCATCGATAGCCGACTGCCCTGGTGCTGGCTGTACCTTGCCCTCCTTGATCGCCTGATGCAGCACTTTGTGCAGTGGCGCAGTCTCTTCCAGCAGGTTGCTAGCCCGCTGCAATGCCGCCACCGGGTCACCCTCGGCCTGCGGCCGGAAGCAGCCGGCGAGCAACTCCTCCAGCGCCGGGTCGCCCTTGCTGCGGCCGATCAGCGCCGCCACTTCGGCATCCAGTTCATCGCTCGGCCCGGTGTGACGGCGACCGAAGGGGAATACCAGCACGCGCAGTGCACAGCCGACAAAGCGGTTGGGGAAGTTGTCGAGCAGCCGGTCCAGCGCCTTTTCCGCCTGGCCCAGGCTTTCTTCCATGGCCCAGCGCAGCAGTGGCTGCATGTGCTCGGGTGAGCCCAGGTCGTGGTATCGCTTGAGTGCGGCGCTGGCCAGGTACAGGTAGCTGAGCACGTCGCCCAGGCGCGCACTCAGACGCTCGCGGCGCTTGAGCGCGCCACCCAACAGCATCATCGACAGGTCGGCCAGCAGGGCGAAGGCGGCCGCCTGGCGATTCAGGGCGCGGAAGTAACCTTGGCTCAAGGCATCACCGGGCACTGGCTCGAAACGGCCGAGCCCCAGGTTGAAGACCAGAGTGCTGGCGGCGTTGCCGGCGGCGAACATAATGTGTTTCATCAGCAGGTCGTCGAATTCTTTCAGTGCCTGGTCGTGGTCCTCACGGCCGGCCAGGGCCATTTCCCTGAGCACGAACGGATGGCAGCGAATGGCGCCCTGGCCGAAGATCATCAGGTTGCGCGAAAGGATGTTGGCGCCCTCGACCGTGATGAAGATCGGCGCCCCTTGCCAGTTGCGCCCCAGGTAATTGTTGGGGCCCATGATGATGCCCTTGCCGCCGTGCACATCCATGGCGTGCTGGATGCATTCGCGGCCCCGCTCGGTCAGGTGGTACTTGAGAATTGCCGACAGCACCGAAGGCTTTTCGCCAAGGTCCACGGCCTTGGCGGTCAGCAGGCGGGCGCTGTCCATCAGCCAGGCGTTGCCGCCGATGCGTGCCAGCGATTCCTGGATGCCCTCGAAGGCCGCCAGCGGCACGTTGAACTGCTCGCGGATATTCGCGTACTGGCCGGTCACCAGGCTGGTGTACTTGGCCGCGCCGGTGCCAACCGCAGGCAGGGAAATCGAACGGCCCACCGACAGGCAGTTCATCAGCATCATCCAGCCCTTGCCAAGCATGGCCTGCCCGCCGATGAGGAAGTCCAGCGGCACGAACACGTCCTTGCCGCTGTTGGGGCCGTTCATGAAAGCGGCGCCCAGGGGCAGGTGGCGTTTGCCGATTTCGACACCTGGGGTGTCGGTGGGGATCAGCGCAAGGCTGATGCCCAGTTCTTCCTCCTCGCCCAGCAGGTGGTCCGGGTCGTAGGCCTTGAAGGCCAGGCCCAGCAAGGTCGCGACCGGGCCCAGGGTGATGTAGCGTTTTTCCCAGTTCAGGCGCAGGCCCAGTACATCTTCGCCATTCCACTGGCCTTTGCAGATGATACCGGTGTCGGGCATGGCGCCGGCATCGGAGCCGGCCAGTGGGCCGGTCAGGGCAAAGCAGGGGATTTCGTCGCCGCGAGCCAGGCGTGGCAGGTAGTGGTTGCGCTGTTCGTCGGTGCCGTAGTGCAGCAACAGTTCGGCCGGGCCCAGGGAGTTGGGCACCATTACCGTGGAAGCCAGGTCGCCACTGCGGGTGGCCAGTTTCATCGCCACCTGCGAGTGCGCGTAGGCGGAGAAGCCTTTGCCGCCGTATTCCTTGGGGATGATCAGCGCAAAGAAGCCATGCTGCTTGATGTGATCCCAGGCTTCGGGCGGCAGGTCCAGGTCCTGGCCGATCTGCCAGTCACTGACCATGGCACACAGGTCTTCCGTGGGGCCGTCGATGAAGGCCTGTTCTTCTTCGGTCAGCTTCGGTGCCGGGTAGGCCAGCAAGGTTCGCCAGTCGGGGCGACCGCTGAACAGTTCGCCATCCCACCACACTGTGCCTGCATCGATTGCTTCGCGCTCGGTTTGCGACATGGGCGGCAGGGTGCGCTGGAACCAGCTGAACACCGGGCCGGTAAACACCTTGCGGCGCCATTCAGGGAGTGCCACCAGGGCGATCTTGAGGGCCAGGACGATCCAGATCAGGGCCAGCAACCAGCCGGGCGCACTGCTGAAAATGCCCATGAGCAGCACATAGGCCGCCATGATGCCGAGAATCTGCAAGGGCGCCAGGCGCCGGTGCGTGAGGTACGCCGCGCCGATCACCAGCACCACCAACCACAACAGCAACATAATCGGTCCTCCTTGGAACCAGGGGGCTTGAGCCGTCCCAGACAGCTTAGACGCAATGCTGTGAACGGCAGCTTCAGAACAGTGACAGGGTGTGGCAGCGGGAGTTTCAGTTCATTGTTCGCCTGTACCGGCCTCTTCGCGGGTAAACCCGCTCCTACAGGTCGGTGGTGATCCCTGTGGGAGCGGGTTTACCCGCGAAGAGGCCGGTACAGGCGGCGAGGGTCTGGAGTAGACTGCACCACCACCGCATTTCATAAGGACGTTGCCATGCTGAAGATCTGGGGCCGCAAGAACTCGAGTAATGTGCGAAAGGCGCTATGGATGGCCCATGAGCTGGGCCTGGATTTCGAGTCCATCGACGCCGGCGGCGCCTTCGGCGTGGTCAACGAGCCGCACTACCGCGCCCGTAACCCCAACGGCCTAGTCCCCATGCTCGAAGACGGCGACTTGACCCTGTGGGAGTCCAACACCATCGTCCGCTACCTGTGCGCCGAGTACGGCGCAGAGCAGGGCTGGTACCTGGAAGACCCGCGCCAACGCGCCCTGGCCGACAAATGGATGGACTGGACTACCTCGTCCTTCGCCACTCCCTTCCGCCCACTGTTCTGGGGCTTGTTGCGCACGCCGGAAGACCAGCGCGACTGGGTAGCGATCAATGCCGCCCACAAGCAGTGCGCCCAACTGCTGGCCATTGCCGATGAAACCCTGGCCACACAGCCCTACCTGTCCGGTGACCAGATCGGCATGGGCGACATCCCGCTGGGCAGCTTTATCTATGCCTGGTTCGAAATGCCCATCGAACGCCCGGCCATGTACAACCTGGAATCCTGGTATGAACGCCTGAAACAACGCCCGGCCTACCAGGCCGCAGTGATGACTGCGCTCACTTGAACCTGCTTCGATAGTCATTATCAATAGATGTGACTGTACTTGTGCGGCCTGGCCTTGCACCATTGGCCGCACTCACTGCGCCAGTGACTTTACCTGGCGTGTCCTGCACCTTTTTTTCGGTAAATGACCCGCTATGAGTTCCGCCCTGTCCATCCGACAGCTGACCAAGACCTACGGCAACGGCTTCCAGGCCCTCAAAGGCATCGACCTCGATGTTGCCGAAGGCGACTTCTTCGCCTTGCTCGGCCCCAACGGCGCCGGCAAGTCCACCACCATCGGCATTCTCTCCACCCTGGTAAACAAGACCAGCGGCACGGTGAACGTGTTCGGCCATGACCTGGACCGTGAGCCCTCGGCACTCAAGCGCTGCCTGGGCGTGGTGCCGCAGGAATTCAACTTCAACCAGTTCGAGAAAACCTTCGACATCGTCGTGACCCAGGCCGGTTACTACGGCATCCCGCCGAAGCTTGCCAAGGAGCGCGCCGAGCAGTACCTGACCCAGCTGGGCCTGTGGGACAAGCGTGATGTGCAGTCGCGTTCGTTGTCTGGCGGCATGAAGCGCCGTTTGATGATTGCCCGCGCGCTGATCCACGAGCCGCGCCTGCTGATCCTCGACGAGCCTACCGCAGGTGTGGACATCGAATTGCGCCGCTCGATGTGGAGCTTTCTCACCGAGCTGAACCAGAAGGGCATCACCATCATCCTCACCACCCACTACCTGGAAGAGGCTGAGCAGCTGTGCCGCAACATCGGCATCATCGACCACGGCACCATCGTCGAGAACACCAGCATGCGCCAGTTGCTGGGCAAGCTGCATGTGGAAACCTTCGTGCTCGACATCAAGCAGGACCTGGCCAGCGCGCCGGTGCTGCAAGGCTACCCGTGCCGGCTGCTCACCCCGCACACCCTTGAGGTGCAGGTGGACAAGGACATCGGCATTACCGCGCTGTTCGGCCAGCTGGCGTTGCAGAACATCGAGGTGCAAAGCTTGCGCAACAAGACCAACCGACTCGAGGAGCTGTTCGTGTCCCTGGTGGAAAAAAACCTGTCGAAGGTGGCCGTATGAGTGTGGAACTGCGCACCAACTGGGTCGCCCTGAACACCATCGTCTACCGTGAAGTGCGGCGCTTCTTGCGCATCTGGCCGCAAACGTTGCTGCCGCCGGCGATTACCATGGTGCTGTACTTCGTCATCTTCGGTAACCTGATTGGCCGGCAGATCGGCGACATGGGTGGCTTCACCTACATGCAGTACATCGTGCCGGGGCTGATCATGATGTCGGTGATCACCAACTCCTACGGCAACGTGGTGTCGAGCTTCTTCGGCAGCAAATTCCAGCGCTCGATCGAAGAGCTGATGGTGTCACCGGTCTCGCCGCACACCATTCTTGTCGGCTATGTGCTGGGTGGCGTGCTGCGCGGTCTGGCGGTGGGGGTGATCGTGACCATCCTGTCGATGTTCTTTACCGATCTGCAGGTGCACCACCTGGGCGTGACCGTGGTCGTGGTGCTGCTGACGGCTACCATCTTCTCGCTGCTGGGCTTCGTCAACGCCGTGTTTGCGCGCAATTTCGACGATATCTCGATCATCCCCACCTTCGTGCTGACGCCGCTGACCTACCTGGGCGGGGTGTTCTATTCGATCAACCTGTTGCCGCCGTTCTGGCAGACCGTGTCGCTGGCCAACCCGGTGCTGCACATGGTGAACTCGTTCCGCTACGGCATCCTAGGGGTGTCGGATATCAGCATTGGCACGGCGATCACCTTCATGCTGGTGGCCACCGCGGTGCTCTACACGTTGTGCATCCGCCTGCTTGTCAGCGGCCGCGGCATGCGGGCATGAGCCCTGTTGTGAACACCTGAGCTTGCGCCGGCGCCACTGCCGGCCAATCCACCAGCGCCAGTACAGCAGGGTGGTGAAGTAGGCGGCAATGCCCAGCACCACCCCGCACACCACCGAACCCAGCAGGAACGGCTGCCACACGGTGGCAAGCTGGTCGGTGATCCAGTCGAAGGTCAGTTCGTCGGGCAATGTGCGCGGCGGCACCTGCATCAGCCAGGCGCCGGTCATGTAGGTGACGAAGAACACCGGCGGCATGGTCAGCGGGTTGGTCAGCCACACCAGGCTGACTGCGATCGGCAAGTTGCCACGTACCGGGATTGCCAGCGCCGCCGCCAGCAGCATCTGCATGGGGATGGGAATCAACGCCGCGAACAGGCCCACGCCCATGGCCCGTGCCACCGAATGGCGGTTCAGGTGCCAGAGGTTGGGGTCGTGCAGCAACTTGCCGAAAAAGCGTAAGGACTTGTGTTCCCGAATGCTGGTCGGGTCCGGCATGTAGCGTTTGAAAAGTCGGCGCGGCATGTGGGCTCCCGGAGCGTTGACCCGGGCAGTATGCCCTTAATCCTGCGCAGTCTCGTTTAGAGTTTGTGACAATTGTTGAGCAAGCTTTGCCGGCAATTGAGCTATGCCTCAGGGGGTGATTTACCTTCTGGAGCTCTACCTCATGCGCACAGGGATGTTTGCGCTCGCGCTTGGGCTGATGTGCCTGGGCTTTCTCCCCGTATTGCCATCGGTCGGATGGCTGCTAGCGCTTGCTGCGTGCGCTGTCGTCACTCTGTTTACCCGCGTTTGGCCGTTGGGCTGTTTTTTGCTGGGCCTGTGTTGGGCATGTTGGTCTGCTCAGCAGGCCCTGGATGATCGCCTGGCCGCGGGCCTGGATGGCCGCACCTTGTGGCTGGAGGGGCGGGTGGTCGGCTTGCCGGCACGCACGGCGCAAGGCGTGCGCTTTGAGCTGGAGGCAGCACAGTCGCGGCGGGCCGAGCTGCCGCAACGGTTGCAACTGAGCTGGTTCGACGGGCCGCCGCTGCAGGCCGGTGAGCAGTGGCGGCTGGCGGTGACCTTGCAGCGCCCGGCCGGGCTGCTCAACCCACATGGGCCCGACCGTGAGGCGCAGCTGCTGGCGCGGCGGGTGGGCGCCACCGGTACGGTAAAGGCCGGGCAGCTGCTGGCGCCGGTAACCGGTGGTTGGCGCGATGTGTTGCGCCAGCGCTTGCTGGCGGTTGAAGCCAATGGCCGGCAGGCCGCGTTGGTGGCACTGGTGCTTGGCGACGGCACAGGCCTGGCCCGGGAGGACTGGCAGACGTTGCAGGCCACCGGCACGGTGCACCTGCTGGTGATCTCTGGCCAGCATATCGGCCTGGTGGCCGGTTTGCTGTACGGCCTGGTCGCCGGACTGGCGCGTTGGGGCCTGTGGCCCGCTCGGTTACCGTGGCTGCCCTGGGCGTGTGGCCTGGCCATGGCGGCGGCGCTGGCCTACGGCTGGCTGGCCGGTGCCGGTGTACCGGTGCAGCGCGCCTGCCTGATGCTGGCGGTGGTGTTGCTCTGGCGGCTGCGCTTTCGCCATCTCGGTGCGACGCTGCCGCTGTTGCTGGCGCTGGTCGCGGTGCTGCTGGTCGAACCACTGGCAGCGCTGCTGCCTGGGTTCTGGCTGTCATTTACGGCCGTGGCCACGCTTGTCTATTGCTTCAGTGCCCGGCTAGGTGGCTGGCGGCCCTGGCAGGCCTGGACACGCGCGCAATGGGTGATCGCCATCGGCCTGCTGCCGGTGTTGCTGGCCATGGGGTTGCCGGTGAGCCTGACTGCACCGCTGGCCAATCTTGTCGCAGTGCCTTGGGTGAGCCTGGCGGTGCTGCCTTTGGCACTGCTGGGTACGTTACTGCTGCCACTGGGCGGGGCAGGGGAAGTGCTGTTGTGGCTGGCGGGTGGCCTGCTGGATGGGCTGTTCCGGCTGCTGGCGCTGGTGGCGCAACAGCGCCCGGCGTGGGTGGCACCGGCCCTTCCACTGTGGGCCTGGCTATTGGTGAGTCTGGGCGCTCTGTTGGTTTTGCTGCCCCGTGGTGTGCCGCTGCGCGGGTTGGGAGGGGTGATGCTGCTGGCCTTGTGGGTGCCCAGAGAGCCGGTGCCGCACGGCCAGGTCGAGGTCTGGCAACTGGACGTTGGCCAAGGGCTGGCGGTGCTGTTGCGCACCCGGCATCACAGCCTGCTGTACGACGCAGGGCCCGCCAGGGGCGAAAGCGACCTGGGTGAGCGGGTGGTGCTACCGACGTTGCGCAAGCTGGGGGTGGGCAGCCTGGACACGATGGTGATCAGCCATGCGCATGCCGACCATGCGGGTGGTGCTGCGGCCATACAGCGTGGTCTGCCGGTCAGGCGGCTGATCGGCGGGGAGGCGCTGGAAGAAGTGCCATTGCAGCCTTGTACCAGTGGCGAACAATGGGACTGGGATGGCGTGCGCTTTTCGCTGTGGCGCTGGGCGGCCGGGCAGAGCAGCAATGACCGTTCCTGTGTGCTGTTGGTAGAGGCCCAGGGCGAGCGCTTGCTGCTGGCGGGGGATATGGAAGCTGCTGCCGAACGGGCCTGGCTGGCGGACCATGAAACGCCGCGTATCGACTGGTTGCAGTCACCGCACCATGGCAGCCGCAGTTCGTCCACCGAGGCGTTCATCCGGGCTACTGCGCCGCGTGGGGTATTGATTTCGCGAGGGCGCAACAACAGCTTCGGGCACCCGCATGTTCAGGTGATGGAGCGTTATCAGCGGCATGGGCTGGCGGTGCATGACACGGCGGTGGAGGGGGCGTTGCGGTTGGTGTTGGGGCGGCAGGGAGAGGTTGAGGGTATGAGGGGGCAGCGGCGGTTTTGGCGGGTTCGAGCGGAGTGAGGGGGAGGCAGGCAGGTGCATACCATGACATTTTCAGCGCCTGTGAGATCGCGCGCCGCCCGCGCGGCGCATCGCCGGCAAGCCAGCTCCCACATCTGTTTCGGGCCAGTTATTCCTGCCCATTGGGCGCGCGCCCCTTGGCGCATGACTGGATATGGATGAAAAGCAGAATCGATGCCTTCGGCATCAAAGGGACCAACCAAGGCGGGCAGCGGTAAATTCACAGGAGAGACTGGCCCGAAACAGATGTGGGAGCTGGCTTGCCGGCGATGCGCCGCGCGGGCGGCGCTCGATCTCACAGGCCCTGAAAAACCAAAGGCATGCACTTGTCTGCCCTGACACCAGCTCAAGGCATGCACTTGTCTGCCCTGACACCAGCTCAAGGCATGCACTTGTCTGCCCTGATACCAGCTCAAGGCATGTCCGCCCAACCCCAATTCCCTGACCTCCGGCAGATGAGCCCTCGGCGCGCCTATGGTAGAGTGGCGGCCTTTTTGCGAAGGGGCGTTTACTGTGTGGGAATTGGTCAAGTCCGGTGGTTGGATGATGCTGCCGATCATTCTGAGTTCCATCGCTGCCATGGCTATCGTCGTCGAGCGCCTGTGGACCCTGCGCGCCAGTCGCGTCACCCCGCCGCACCTGCTGGGCCAGGTGTGGATGTGGATCAAGGACAAGCAACTGACCAGTGACAAGCTCAAGGCCCTGCGCGCCGATTCGCCATTGGGCGAAATCCTTGCCGCAGGCCTGGCCAACTCGCGTCATGGCCGCGAAATCATGAAAGAGTGCATCGAGGAAGCCGCCTCGCGCGTCATTCACGAACTGGAGCGTTACATCAGCACGCTCGGCACCATCGCCGCCATGGCCCCGCTGCTGGGCCTGCTGGGCACCGTGCTGGGCATGATCGACATCTTCAGCGCCTTCATGGGCTCGCAGATGACTGCCAATGCGTCCGTGCTGGCCGGTGGTATCTCCAAGGCCCTGGTCACCACTGCGGCCGGCCTGATGGTCGGTATCCCGGCGGTGTTTTTCCACCGCTTCCTGCTGCGCCGCATCGATGAGCTGGTGGTGGGCATGGAACAGGAGGCAATCAAGCTGGTGGAAGTGATCCAGGGCGACCGTGAAGTGGAAGTGGCCGGAGGCAAGGCGTGAAGTTCCGGCGCAATCGCCAGCGGGAGAACGTCGACATCAACCTGGCGTCGTTGATCGACGTGGTGTTCGTCCTGCTGCTGTTCTTCGTGGTCACCACCACCTTCACCCGCGAGACCCAGCTGCGCGTCGAACTGCCCGAAGCTGCCAGCGCCGAGAAGGCGCCGGCCGACCAGGACAAGTTGGTGGAAATCACCATCAGCGCCGAAGGCGTGTATTCGGTGAACAACCACCTGCTGCCCAAAAGCGACCTGGCCACCTTGAGCGAGGCCATCGAGCGTGAGTCGGGCGGCGACAACAAGCTGCCGCTGGCCATCAGCGCCGACGGCAAGACCCCGCACCAGGCTGTGGTCACCGCAATGGACGCCGCCGGCAAGCTCGGTTTCAGCCAGTTGCGCATGACCACCGTCGAGGCGGCCCAGGGCACGCCTTGATGGCTTTCGCCGACCGTTTGCTCGCCGCCTGGTACGCCGGGCACCCAGCGCTGGCGCTGCTGCGCCCGTTGGAGGCGTTGTACCGCCGCGTGGTCACGCGCAAGCGGGCACGTTTTCTCAGTGGCGAAAGTGCCAGCTACCGGGCGCCAGTGCCAATCATCGTGGTGGGCAACATCACCGTGGGCGGCACCGGCAAGACGCCGATGATTCTCTGGCTGATCGAGCACTGCCGCCAGCAGGGGCTGAAGGTGGGCGTGGTCAGCCGTGGCTATGGTGCCAAGCCCCCGCAGCTGCCCTGGCGGGTGCAGGCCGACCAGCCGGCCGACCAGGCGGGCGATGAACCGCTGCTGATCGTGCAGCGCACCGGCGTGCCGCTGATGATCGACCCCGACCGTTCCCGCGCTGTGCAGGCGTTGCTGGCCAGCGAACCGCTCGACCTGATCCTGTGCGATGACGGCATGCAGCACTACCGCCTGGCCCGCGACCTCGAACTGGTGCTGATCGATGCCGCCCGCGGCCTGGGCAATGGCCGCTGCCTGCCAGCCGGCCCTTTGCGCGAGCCCGCTGAACGCCTGCAGGATGCTGACGCGGTGCTGTTCAACGGTGCCAGTGCCGACCGCGCCGATGGTTTTGGCTTCTGCCTGCAGCCGTCCGCCCTGGTCAACCTGCGCAGTGGCGAGCGTCGTGCCCTCGACTATTTCCCCGCAGGCCAGCGCCTGCACGCGGTGGCCGGTATTGGCAACCCGCAACGTTTCTTCAATACCCTGCTGGGGCTAAACTGGCAGCCGGTGCCGCACCCCTTCGCCGACCATGCACAGTTCAGTGTCCAAAGCCTGGCCTTCAGCCCGCCGCTGCCGCTGGTGATGACCGAGAAGGATGCTGTGAAATGCCGGGCCTTCGCCGCTGACGACTGGTGGTACCTGGCCGTCGAGGCGCAGCCCACGCCGGCTTTCAGCGCCTGGTTCGACAACCAGCTGCAGCGTCTGCTGCGCAAGCCCTGAGCCCGTTTTCAATTTTCGGCCACCTGGCCTAAAGGAAGCCTCCAATGGACACCAAACTGCTCGATATCCTGGCCTGCCCGATCACCAAGGGCCCGC
>Ga0207713_1000571_pt1 | contig 36580 bp, 35 predicted proteins | sample KBSS64metaG_FD_184404 | JGI IMG/M metagenome (GOLD analysis project Ga0207713, IMG submission 184404) | Switchgrass rhizosphere microbial communities from Kellogg Biological Station, Michigan, USA - KBS S6-4 metaG (SPAdes) (version 2) | ecosystem: Host-associated > Plants > Roots > Rhizosphere >... | reverse complement strand
ACCGCCTGCGCGCCAGCGCCGCGGAGGAATAATTCATGTCGATCGAAGTGCGTAACGTCAGCAAGAATTTCAATGCGTTCAAGGCGCTGGACAACATCAGCCTGGACATCCACAGCGGTGAACTGGTAGCGCTGCTCGGCCCGTCCGGCTGCGGCAAGACCACCCTGCTACGGATCATTGCCGGTCTGGAAACCCCGGATAACGGCAACATCGTGTTCCACGGCGAAGATGTGTCCGGCCACGACGTGCGTGATCGCAATGTCGGTTTCGTGTTCCAACACTACGCCCTGTTCCGCCACATGACGGTGTTCGACAACGTCGCGTTCGGCCTGCGCATGAAACCAAAAAACCAGCGCCCGAACGAAAGCCAGATCGCGACCAAGGTTCACGAGCTACTGAACATGGTGCAACTGGACTGGCTGTCGGATCGTTATCCGGAGCAACTGTCCGGTGGCCAGCGTCAGCGTATCGCCCTGGCTCGCGCCCTGGCGGTCGAGCCGAAAGTGCTGCTGCTCGATGAGCCGTTCGGCGCCCTCGACGCCAAGGTGCGTAAAGAACTGCGTCGCTGGCTGGCGCGCCTGCACGAAGACATCAACCTGACCTCGGTGTTCGTCACCCACGATCAGGAAGAAGCGATGGAAGTGGCCGACCGCATCGTGGTGATGAACAAGGGCGTGATCGAGCAGATCGGCTCACCGGGCGACGTCTACGAAAACCCGGCCAGCGATTTCGTCTATCACTTCCTCGGCGATTCGAACCGTCTGCATCTGGGCGATGACAACCACGTGCTGTTCCGCCCGCACGAAGTGTCGCTGTCGCGGCATGAACTGGAGGATCACCACGCCGCCGAAGTCCGCGATATCCGGCCGCTGGGTGCGACCACGCGGGTGACGTTGAAGGTTGAGGGCCAGGCTGATCTGATCGAGGCGGAAGTGGTGAAAGACCACGACAGCCTGACCGGGTTGGCGAAGGGTGAGACGTTGTTCTTCAAGCCGAAGGTCTGGCAGAAAGTCGCCAGCCTTTGATCTCGCTCGTTCCCACGCTCTGCGTGGGAACGCCGCTACGGACGCTCCGCGTCCACTGTGACGCGGAGCGTCACGGGATGCATTCCCACGCAGAGCGTGGGAACGACCGAGCCGGGCAGTGGTTCAGACGGCCGCACGATTCGGATTGACCCGCACCACACCCGCCCGCGCTTCGATCTGCTCTTTCAGCTCATGCCGCATCCCGAGCATGAACGCCAGTTCCGCCACCACAAACAGCGGCCCGACAATCAACCCGCTCAAGTCATCGACAAACGCCGGTTTGCGCCCTTCATAGTGGTGCCCGACAAACTGGATCACCCAGCCAATCACAAACATCGCCAGACCGCTGCTGAGCCAGACCATGGTGCTCTGCTGCGCCAGGACATGCCCGGCCCAGACCGACAGCCCCATCAACACGGTCATCAGAACACCCAGCTTCAGTTCCAGGCGCAGGTAAAACCACGCCGAAGCAAGGGCGGCAATCACCGCCGGGGAAATCCACAAACTGCCCACCGACCATTCCGGCCGCGACAACAGCACGGCCACCGCCACCACAATCAGCGGAATCCCGATAAAGTGGCTGGCGATGTTGCGCGGGTCACGGTGGTAAGCGGCGTATTGACTCAAATGATCGACGAGGCTTTTCATTGTTGTTCCTCCTGTAGGGTGATCGAATCATGCCCCGGGTTCACGGCTCGCTCTGTCAGGCAGGCGACAATCTTTCGGAGAACGCATGGATAAGGTCTGGCGCGAGCGCCTGCTGAGCGGGCAATGGTTCAGTCATCTGCCCTCGTCCTTTCAGGATAGTCTGCTGGCGGCGGCCCGGGAGCGGCGGCTGACGACGGGGCAGCGGCTGTTCCAGCGCGGCGATGCGCCGTGCGGGCTGTACGCGGTGCTCGACGGCGCGGTACGCATCGGCGCGGTCAGCGAGCAGGGCAAGGAGGCGTTGCTGAGTCTGGTGGAGGCGCCGCACTGGTTCGGCGAAATCTGCCTGTTCGACGGCCAGCCGCGCACCCACGATGCCTACGCGGTCGGGCCCTGCACGCTGCTGAACATTCCCCAGGCCACACTGCTGCAACTGCTCGATGAGCGCCCCGTTTACTGGCGGCACTTGGCTCTGCTGATGAGCCACAAACTGCGCCTGACCTTCATCAACCTCGAACAGCTGAGCCTGCTGCCGGCCCCGGCACGTCTGGCTCATCGCTTGCTGATGATCGCTGAAGGCTATGGCGAACTGGACCCGCCGCGCCGCGTGCTGCAACTGCCTCAGGAGCAGTTGGCGTCGATGCTGTCGCTGTCGCGGCAGACCACCAACCAGATCCTCAAGGAGTTGCAGGGGCAGGGGATTATCGGCTTGAGTTATGGCGAGATCGAAATCCTCGACGCTGTGCGACTGCGCGCGCTGGCGACCCTCTAAAAGACACCGACAATCTCTTGTGGGAGCTAGCCTGCTAGCGATTGCGGTCGATTTCCCAACATCGAGGTGGCTCACAGATCTAATCGCTAGCAGGCTAGCTCCCACAAGGAGTCTTGCGACCTTCTTATGAACCGCGATACGTCGAGAAGCCATAAGGGCTGAGCAGCAACGGAATGTGATAGTGCTGGTCCGTCTGCTTCACTTTAAAGATCACCGGAATCTCCGGAAAAAACGTCTCGTGCTTCGCCTTCTCGAAGTACTCGCCAGTCTTGAACACCACCCGATACTCACCGGCCTCGAACGGCTTGTTCGCCGGGAACAGTTCGGCGATCCGTCCCTGTTCATTGGTGGTGCCCTGCGCCAGCGGCTGCCAGTCCTGGCCGACATGACGTTCCAGCGTCACGTTGATGCCCGGCGACGGCAGGCCGTTTTCCAGATTGAGTACGTGTACGCTCAGCGGGTTGCCGGCGGCCAGCGCCAGGCTCGAAAAGGCGCTCAATCCAAGCGCGGTGAAAGTCATGCGCAGTGGGGTCATGGTGATGTTCCTCGGTTCAAGTACGGTTGATGGACAGGCCGACGATTTCGGCGGCCTTGATTGCGCAGGTTTCGTCCTGTTCGCCACCGCCGGAACCGGCCACGCCCATGGCGCCGACCAGTTCTTTCCCGGCAAACAACGGGATGCCGCCGCCGAGTAACAGCAACTCATCAAGGGTGTTGAGGTTGGCGGTTTCCGGGTTGTTGCGGGCGCGCTCGGCGAACAGTCGAGTCGGGGTTTTCGTCGATAGTGCGGTGTAGGCCTTGCGTTGGCTGGCGGCGGTGTTGTGCGGGCCGATACCGTCGCCGCGCAAGGTCACCAACAGGTTGCCGCCACGGTCGAGCACCGACACCGTGGCGGTGCAGTTTGCCAGCGCCGCGTCGGCCAGCAGCCGCGCGGTTTTCAGATCGAGATCGGCGTGACGGGGCAGCTCAGGCGTGGCGTGCGCCGCGCCGCTGAGGCCGATCGCGAGGCTGGCAAGCAGGTATTTGACGGACATGGGCAGGCTCCAAAAGCGAAGGCCATCACCTTATCCGCCGGTCCCCGTCGAAACCTCGTCAGTCGGATTACAAGTTTGTAATGGGCAACGTCGCCGAAGGGGCCTAGCCTGTGTCTCTGATCAATCGAGGTGTGCCATGCGTTTGCTGGTCGTAGAAGATGAAGCCAAAACCGCGAACTTCATCGCCAAAGGGCTGGGTGAGTCGGGTTTTGCCGTGGACGTGGCGCTGAATGGCCTCGACGGTCGCTACTTTATTGAGCAGCAGGAATATGACCTGATCATCCTCGACGTGATGCTGCCGGGCCTCAACGGCTGGCAATTGCTCCAGCTGATCCGCCAGCGCGGCGCCACGCCGGTGCTGTTCCTGACGGCGAAGGACGCCATCGAAGACCGCGTGCGCGGCCTCGAACTGGGGGCCGATGACTATTTGCTCAAGCCGTTCGCCTTCGCCGAATTGCTGGCGCGGGTGCGCACGTTGTTGCGGCGCGGCCCCCTGCGTGAAGCCGAGTCGTACAACATCGCCGATCTCGAAATCGACGTACTGCGCCGCCGGGTCAGCCGGGGCGGCCAGCGCATCGCCCTGACCAACAAGGAATTCGCCCTGCTGCATCTGCTCGCCAGCCGTCAGGGTGAAGTGCTGTCGCGCACGCTGATCGCCTCGCAGGTGTGGAACCTGAATTTCGACAGCGACACCAACATGGTCGAAGTCGCGGTGCGCCGGCTGCGTTCGAAAGTCGATGATCCGTACATGCCCAAACTGATCCACACCGTGCGCGGGGTCGGCTATCAACTCGAAGCGCCCGACGATGCGCGCTAGATCCATCGCCTGGCGCCTGGCCCTGGCGTTCGCTGCTGTCTGTGCGTTGGTACTCAGTGCGATTGGCGTGTTCCTGTATCGCTCGCTGGCTGCGGAAATCGCCTGGCGCGACGACATGGCGTTGCTCGGTCGCCTGGAACAGGTGCGCGCGCTGCTCGCCGACAGCGACAGCCTCGACGCCCTGCAGGCGCGGCCACGGCTGTACCAGAACATGCTCGGCAATCTCGACAGTCTGCTGCTGGTGCAACGCGCGGACGGCTCGAATGTGATCACGATCAACCCTCGCCAACGCGCACTGCCGCCCGTGCAGGCCATCCCCCGGGATCAACCGCCGCAACGCCGCGATGTGCTGACCTGGCAGGCGGCGGACGGTGTCGAGCTGGCCCTGTTGTCAGGTCAGGCCCAGGGGCCGAACGGTGAAGCGCTGACCGTGATCGCCGGCAAGGTTCTGAGCGAGCGCGAGCAGATGCTCGGCAGCTATCGCCTGCGCTTGTATCTGGCCGTCAGCCTTGGCGCTTTGCTTGCCTTCACCTTGGGCCTGGTGCTGTTGCGCCGAGGTTTGCGGCCTCTGCGCAAGCTGAGTGAAGCACTGCGCGGCATCGACCTGCGCAGCCTTGACCAACGCGTTCCCACCGCCGGCACGCCGGCGGAATTGCTGGAGCCGGTACACGCGTTGAACGGCATGCTCGTACGGCTGGACGACGGCTTCCAGCGCCTCTCACAGTTTTCCGCCGACCTCGCCCACGAAATCCGCACGCCCCTGCACACCTTGCTCGCCAGCAATGGCCAGGCACTGAATCACCCGCGCAGCAGCACCGAGTATCAGGAAGTGCTGGCGTCGAACATGGAAGAATTCGAACGGCTCAAGCGCATGGCCGAGAACCTGATGTTTCTCGCTCGCGCAGAGCAGGCTGAACGCGCGCTCGATCTGCGCACGCTGGAGCTGCACCAAATCGGCGAAGAGTTGTGCGACTACTTCGAAGCCCTGGCCGATGACCGGGAAATCCGTCTGGAAAACACGTTCAGCGGAGAATTGCTGGCGGATCAGCAACTGCTGCAACGCGCCTTGGGCAACCTGTTGGCCAACGCCGTACGCCATGCTGATGCCGGCTCGGTCATCAGCCTGCGCCGACGCGATGAGCCAGGCCTGTGCTGGCTGCAAGTGCACAACCTCGGCCCGGTGATCGCGGATGAGCATCTGGGCAAACTGTTCGACCGCTTCTACCGCGTCGACCCATCCCGCGCGGAGCCGGGAGATTCCGGCGGCCTAGGACTGGCAATCGTGCAGTCGATCATGCAATTGCATGGTGGGCGGGTGCGGGTGAGTAGTGAAGTTGAGGGAACAGTTTTTGAGCTTGGTTTCCCTCTTGAGGTACCGAGGAGGGTGAATTCTCATGATTGATTTGATTCGGAGTTTGGAAATCACCGTCGCCGGTAGCTCCGTAGGGACACTCGTTCGTGGGCAGTCCGGCATGGAGAGCGTGTTCAGATACTGTGAGGGCGTGGACGCTGAGAATGCTGTTTCGCTAACGATGTCAGCTCGGATGGAAAACTACGGCTGGGAGCGAGGTGTTCATCCGATTTTCGAGATGAATTTGCCAGAAGGGGTATTGCGCGATGAATTGATTCGACGCTTCGGCGAAGCAGTTCGTGACTTCGATGCTTTTGCGTTGCTGGCAATAGTGGGTTCAAGTCAGCTAGGACGGCTGGCAGTAGCCTGCGAATCGGTCACAGATCATCAGCCCGAAACGTTATTGTCCGATCTTTTGATACATGACGGCGTTCATGGCTTGTTTGACAATCTGTTGCACAAACATGGCCAGTATTCCGGTGTTTCAGGCGTGCAGCCTAAGGTGTTGGTACGCGATGGTGTGACAGCCGCTCTTTACCCGATTCACCGAGGCTCCACACATCTGGTCAAAGCCTTCCGTCCCGAAGAATTTCCTGAGCTGGCGACCAACGAATACTTCTGTATGCGCGCCGCAGCGCTTAGCGGACTTGAAGTGCCAAAGTTTGAATTGAGTGAGCAGGGCAAGTTTCTGGTGGTCGAGCGTTTTGACCTGACTGAGCATGGCTATCTGGGTTTCGAGGACTTTTGCGTACTCAATGGCTGGCCTTCCAGAGCCAAATACGATGGTTCTTACGAAGGCGCTGCCCGACAGATCAAAGCCTTTGTTTCTCCTGCGCTGTTGAGTCAGGCGCTGGAAGCTTTTTTCAAGATCGTGGCGCTGTCAGCGGGACTGAAAAACGGCGATGCGCATCTGAAGAACTTCGGTGTGCTGTATGACCATTGCGGCGCGCAGGCTTCGATCCGGCTAGCCCCGGCTTACGACATCATCACCACATCGGTTTACATCAGGAACGACAGCCTGGCCTTGCTGTTGGGCGGGTCGAAGGCATGGCCCAAGTACAAGGCGCTGATGCGCTTCGGCCGTACGGCGTGCAATCTCACTGAAGGCCGGTGCAATGAACTACTGCAGCAGGTTGTTCATGGCATGCAGACGGCGATGGCGGAAATGCTTGAGCATTGCCGAACCCATCAGTCGTTCGCCGAGGTAGGTACGGCAATGATCGAGCAGTGGGAATCCGGGATTGAGCGCAGTCTGACCAAGGGTTGAGCGACCCATTTGCGCTCAGCGCAACTGATCCCGAAACTGCCCCGGCGTCATCCCGGTCCAGCGTTTGAACGCACGGCTGAAGCTGCTGGTATCGGCAAATCCCAACAGGTAACTGACCTCGCTCAGCGAGCATTGCGGATCGCGCAGGTGCAGCAGCGCGAGGTTTTCGCGGCTTTCATTCAGCAGGGTGTCGAAGCGGCAACCCTCGTCCGCCAGATGCCGTTGCAGGCTGCGCAGGCTCAGGTGCAGGGCCTGGGCGATGCGTTCGGCGCTGGGTTCGCCTTCGGGCAGTTGTTCTTCGATGGCGTCGCGTACCTTGCGCTCCCAGGTCAGCGGTTTGAGCTGGGCGAGGGTGCGTTTGAGCACGGCTTCGTTGTGTTCGGCCAGCTCCGGGTTGGCGTCGTCGAGGTGACTGTCGAAGTCGGTGAGGGCGAATTCGATCCGGTCTTCTTCGGCGGAAAAGTGCACCGGCGAGCGGAACACCTTGTGCCATTGATGCGCATCGACCGGTTCCGGGCGACGCAGGTACACCGCCAATGGTGCGTAGTCGCGACCCAGGCGATTGCGGCAGGTGCGCACGTAGATGGCGGCAAAGGCGTCGATGGCTTCGAAGGCCGGGGCCGGATTGCCGGCCGGGATTTTCAGGCGAAACCGGTAGCGGTCCTCGGTGCGGGTCAGCTCCAGTTCAAGCGCGTCGCTGACCACCTGGTGATAACGCACGATCCGCTCGAACACTTCCCGCAGGCTGCCGCTGGCCACCAACGCATAGCCCAGTGCGTGAAAGGTCGTGGGGCTGACGAACCGCGACACCCGCAAACCAATCGCCGGATCGCCGCTGACCTGCACCGCGATTTCCCACAGGCGCGTGGTGGCGGACAACGGATAGCGGGCGTTCGGGTCATCCATCAGTTGCGGATCGAGCCCGGCCTGCCGGCACAGGGCAGTGCTGTCCAGCCCCAGCGCGTCGAGTTGCTTGCGCAGGGCGCGGGTCCAGCTGGCGAGAGAAGTCGGTTCCTTCATGCTGATTGGCGCTTCCGGTCAACAGGTTGGCGTTCTCGGCTACCGCGTTTGGAGTCCGCGCGAGGCAGGATGCGAACATCAATAACCAGAGGATGGAAGCATGGACCGTACTTCTGCAAGTCCCCAGCGACACAATGCTGCCCAGCGATCAGCGCATATTCGCGAAGTGGTGCTGGCCAAGGGCGTGGAGCTGCGCGAGCGCTACCCGATTTTCAAGCATCAGGATGCACTCGGCGCCGGGATTCTCGCCTTTGCCCTGGCCGGAATGATCGGTTCGGCGGCGCTGTATATCAGCGGGCACATGGCGTGGTGGGCGTGTCTGCTACTCAACGCGTTTTTCGCTTCGCTGACCCATGAGCTTGAGCACGACCTGATTCACAGCATGTATTTCCGCAAACAGCGCGTGCCGCACAACCTGATGATGGGCCTGGTGTGGCTGGCGCGGCCGAGCACGATCAACCCTTGGATCCGCCGTCATTTGCACCTCAATCATCACAAGGTGTCCGGCACCGAAACCGACATGGAAGAACGGGCGATCACCAACGGCGAGCCATGGGGTTTTGCGCGATTGCTGATGGTCGGCGACAACGTGATGTCGGCGTTCATCCGCATGCTCCGGGCCAGGACCTGGGCGCACAAGTTCAGCATCATCAAGCGCACGCTGAAGGTCTACGCGCCGCTGGCGCTGGTGCATTGGGGGGCGTGGTATGTGTTTCTCGGGTTCCATGCCGCCAACGGGATTGCCTACCTGATGGGCTCGCCGATTGAATGGTCGGCGACCACGCTTTCAGTGATGCAGGTGATCGACATCGCCGCCGTGGTGATCATTGGCCCGAACGTGTTGCGCACGTTTTGCCTGCACTTCATCAGCTCCAACATGCATTACTACGGGGATGTGGAACCGGGCAATGTGCTGCAGCAATGTCAGGTGCTGAATCCTTGGTGGCTGTGGCCGTTGCAGGCGTTCTGCTTCAACTTCGGCAGCAGTCACGGGATTCATCATTTTGTGGTGAAGGAGCCGTTTTACATCCGTCAGCTGACGGTGCCGGTGGCGCATAAGGTGATGCGGGAGATGGGGGTTCGGTTTAATGATTTCGGGACGTTCGGGCGGGCGAACCGGTTTGTTCGCAAGGAGAATGAAGGGTTGGCGGGTAAGGCGATCGAGGTGAACTGACTTTGTGTTTTCGGCTGGAGATCCAGCCCTCACCCTAACCCTCTCCCGGGGGGAGAGGGGACTGATAAGGGGATATTGGGGAGGTACGCCGACGTGGACGAGCTTTACTGAATCCATAGTCGACTCGGTATTTCAGGTCGATGTATAGCGAAAGACACCTCGGTCAGCTCCCTCTCCCTCCGGGCGGTCCGACGTTTCGGGAGGGCTGGGGTGAGGGAGGGCTTTTGATCCTGCCCTCAATCCGGCTGAAACGGCGACTCACTCAAAATCACGCCGGTCTCCTCCACATACCGCTGCCAATGCTCGATCAGCGCTTCAAGCTTCTGCGGCTGACTGGCCGCCAGGTCATGAATCTCCCCCGGATCACTCCCGAGATCGTAAAGCTGCCAGGTCCCCGGCCCCACCGGCCCGGGAATCCACACCGCCTTCCACTGACCCTGCCGAATCGCCCGGCGCCCGAACAATTCCCAACCGGTGACGGTGTGTTCGTCATGCACCTGCGCTGTCTCGCCGGACAAAAAGCCCAGCCACGATTTCCCGCGCAACGGCGCCACCGGTTTGCCGTGCCATTGCTTGCCGGGATGGCGCACGCCGGCCAGATCGAGGATGGTCGGCGTGATGTCCATCACCGTGCCGAAACCATGGCTGATCTGCCCCTTCAGCGGCAGTTGCGGATAGTGCAGCAGCGCCGGAACGCGAATGCCGCCCTCGGTGGTGAACGCCTTGAACAGGCGTGACGGCGCGGTCGCCACCTGCGCCCAGTTCGGCCCGTACCAGACATAGGAATTGGCGCGGCCGATGTTGTCGAGGCTGTTGTCGTAATGCTGGCTCAGATACGTCATCAGCTCCGGGCCGAATTTCGGAAAGGCTTCCAGCAGCGCACCTTCGGCACCGTTGTCGGACATGAACAGGATGAAGGTGTTGTCGAGCTGGCCCTGCTGGCGCAGGTAGTCGACGACGCGGCCGATGTTCCAGTCCATGCGCTCGACCATCGCGGCGTAGACTTCCATCGCCCGGGCGGAAATGCGTTTTTGTTCATCGCTCAGCGCTGCCCATTGCGCGGTCAGCTGGATCAGCGGGTGCGGTTCGACATCCGGTTCGATCAGTCCCAGCGACTTGAGCTTTTCCAGACGCTCGAGGCGCAAGACTTCGGGGCCCGCGTCGTAGCGGCCACGGTATTTTTCGACGATGTCGGCGGGCGCCTGCAACGGCCAGTGCGGCGCGGAAAACGGCAGGTAAGCGAAGAACGGTCGGCTCTGATCGCGCTCCTTGAGGTACTGCAACAGCTTGTCGCCGAAGGCGTCGGAGGAATAGAAATCCTTGGGCAATTCGTCGATGAACGTGTCGTCCTCGATGTACAGCGCCGGGGTGGATTTCAGCAGGCCGGGCGTGTGTTCGTCGTAGGTCGGTTCGAATCCATAGTGGTTGGCCGCGCCGGGCAGCAGCGAGAATGAACGCTCGAAACCACGGGCGTGGGGCGCCAGTTCGGCGGTCAGGCCCAGGTGCCATTTGCCGCTCATCAAGGTCTGGTAACCCGCTTCGCGCAGCAACTCCGGCAGCGCGACGACCCGATCGTTGAGGTAACCCTCGTAACCCGGTTTGCCGATCAGCTCTGGGGTCAGCGCTTCGGCCATGGTGCCGATGCCGGCGATGTGGTGGTCGGTGCCGGTGAGCAGCATCGAGCGGGTCGGCGAGCAGGTCGGTGCGGTGTGAAAATCGGTCAGGCGCAGGCCATTGTTGGCCAGGGCATCGAGGTTTGGCGTGGCGATTTCCCCGCCGAAGGCTCCGATGTCGGAGAAACCGAGGTCATCGGCCAGAATCACCAGAAAGTTGGGACGTTGCGGCATCGACAGGCTCCTGTTCAGCAGGCAATGAACGACAGCGGCAGATCGCGGATCTGCACCGGTGCGCTCGGTTGGTAATGGTCGTCACTGGTCAGTTCATGCAGCAGTTCTTCGCGCAGCTGATGGAAGTCGAAACTGCTGCGCTGGCGCGGATGGGGCAGGGCGATGTCCACCACCCGCTTGATCCGGCCGGGGCGCGGTTCCATCACCACCACGCGGTCGGCGAGGAAAATCGCTTCCTCGACATCGTGGGTGACCAGAATCGTGGTGATCTTTGCCCGCTCGCGAATCGCCAGCAGTTCGTCCTGCATCTGCTGGCGGGTGAGCGCGTCGAGGGCGCCGAAGGGTTCGTCGAGCAGCAGGATCCGTGGGCTTGCCACCAGCCCGCGAGCAATCGCCACGCGCTGGGCCATGCCGCCGGAGAGCTGATGCGGGTAGGCGCGGGTGAAGTCGCGCAGGCCTACCAGTTCGATGAAGTCGTTGATGCGTTGTTGCTTTTCGGAGGCAGCCAGCGGCTCGTTGACCAGGCCCAGGCCGATGTTGTCGGCCACCGTCAGCCACGGGAACAAACGGTGTTCCTGAAACACGATGCCGCGCTCGCCGCCGATACCGCTGACGGCTTTGCCGTCGACGCTGATCTGCCCGCGAAACTGCGTGTCGAGGCCCACCAGCAAGCGCAGCAAAGTGGATTTGCCACAGCCGCTGGAACCGACGATGGCGACGAATTCGCCTTCGGCAATGTCCAGATTGAATTCGCGAATCGCCTCCAGTTCGAAACCGTCGACGTCGAAGGACTTGCCTACATGGTTGAAGCTGACAATCGGTGCGTTCATGCGTGTCTCCAGCGGGTGGCGCGGATTTCCAGGCGTTGGCCAATGAGGTTGAGCAGGGCGCCGGTGAGGCCGACCAGCAGCATCCCGGCCATGATCAGGTCCATGCGCAGCAGTTGTTGGGCGCCGATCATCTGGCTGCCGATGCCGCCGTTGGACGGCATGAAGTATTCGGCGCCGATGGTGCCGAGCCAGGCGTAAATCAGGCTCAGGCGCAGGCCGGCGAAAATCCCCGGCGCGGCCCCCGGCAGCACCAGTCGGCGCAGGCGTTGGGCGAGGCTCAGGCGCAGCACCTGCGCGGCTTCGTTGAGCTGCGGTGAGAGGTTGGCGACGCTGCGTTGGGTCGCGACAAACAACGGAAAGAAAGCGGCCAGGGCGACGAACACCCATTTCGCCAGTTCGCCCAGACCGAACCACGCGGTGAGCAGCGGCACCCAGGCGAAAATCGCGATCTGGCGCAGGGCGGCGAGGGTCGGGCCGAGCACGCGTTCGCTGGTGCGTGACAGACCCAGCAGCAAACCCAGCCCGAGGCCGAGACCGCCGCCAATCAACAGGCCGCCAAGTGTGCGGCCCAGGCTCAGTGCCATGCCGGAGATCAACGTGCCGTCGAGCAATCCGTTTTTCGTCGCCTCAAGCACCACCCATGGGCTGACCAGAATGTTGGCATCGATCCATTGCTGGTCGACCGCCAGTTGCCACAATGCAAAGAGCGCCAGTGGCAGCAGCCATGGCTGTACGCGCTGCCAGCCTTCATAACGCGGGCCGCGACGAATTTCCGCCGTGGCCGGGTGCGGCCAGTGCACCAGTTTTTTGTCCAGCAGACCGATGCCGCGATCCATTGCCACGCCGATCAGGCCGATTACCACGATGCACACGAAGACGATGTCGAGCATGAACAGCTGTCGCGCCCAGACCATCAGGTAACCGATGCCTTCGCTGGAGGCCAGCAGCTCGACGGCGAGCAACGAGGTCCAGCCAGCGGCCAGCGCCAGACGCACGCCAGCCATGAACGCCGGGAGGGCGGCGGGCAGCACCAGTCGGCGGATCAACAGTCGTGGAGGCAAACGTAAAACAGCGGCGGCTTCGCGCAGCTTGGGTTGCGCATCGCGCACGCCGACCAGCGTATGCAAGGTCACCGGCACCACGATGGCTTTGACCAGCACCACCAGTTTCAGCGTTTCGCCGATGCCGAAAAACACCATGAACAACGGAATCCACGCTAGCGTCGGCACCTGGGCCAGGCCGGCAAACGTCGCGAAGATCAGGCGCTCGAGGCGGCGGCTGAAGCCCAGCGCCGCACCGAGCACTGCGCCGGCGCTAACACCCGCCAGCAGTCCCCAGAACAACCGTTGCAGGCTAATCCACAAATGACTCCACAACTCGCCCTGGGACAGTTCGATCGCGCTGCTCCACACCAGTGACGGCGCGGGCAGGATCTGTTCGCTCATCCATTGATTGCGCGCCGCCAGCCACCACAGGGCGAACAGGGAGAGGGGCAGCAGCCACGGCAGCACACGCTGGCCAAGGCTTGGCCATGAGCGCCGTGCTTTCAGCGGTGGTGCGGGCAGCGGCAGGCTGAGCAGGGATTGTCGGGCCATGGGTGACCTCCGTTGTCGGGTTGCAGGCAGGCCTGCCTTCATGGAAGTGCGGTATGCAAATTGGATATATAAAAATTCAATTCAATGCTATTGGGAGATAAGCCAGACCATTTAAGGCCTCCAGCCCATGCGCATCCAATGCATTCGGAGAATATTTTCGATGCTCTGCATGCATATCGATCTACAGGCCCTGTGGACTCTGGCTTAGCGTTTAAAGCTATAAAAATGTGCTTTTTAAGTATTTAAACGTTGATTCGGAATGTGCCTACTTTCGGCTCCTCAATGCCCGCCGTGATCAGGAGCCGCACCCATGAACCTTCCCTTCAAACGTGTCATCAGTCTGTTTGCCGCGTCGGCGCTGGCGGGTCTGCTGGCGTTCTCTGCCCAGGCCGACGAGCTCAAGGAAATCAGGATTGCCGTGCCTGATCTGAGCGCCGGTACCCAGCACAGCGGCGGGGGCATCGTGGACGTGCTGCGCGATCAGCAGATCTTCGAAAAGGCCTTCGCCGATCAAGGCATCAAGATTCAGTGGAGTTTCTTCAAGGGCGCTGGACCGGTGATCAACGAAGCGTTCGCCAACGGCCAAGTGGATCTGGCCTATCTCGGAGATCTGGCGGCGATCATCGGCAAGTCCAACGGACTGGATACGCGCCTGCTCAGCGCCAGCGCCCGGGGTGTGAAGCAATACCTCGGCGTGGTGCCGGGTTCGGGGATCAAGACGCTGCAGGATCTCAAAGGCAAGCGCGTAGCGATCTTCCGCGGCACTGCGACCCAGTTGTCGTTCGATGCGGCGCTGGCCAGCGTGGGCCTGAGCGAGAAGGACGTGAAGGTGATCAACCTCGATTTCAACGCAGCGGTAGCGGCGCTGGCGGCGAAGCAGATCGATGCGTCGTGGGGCAGTTCCGGGCTGACCGCGTTGCAGGCCAAAGGCCTGGCCGAGTTGCCTCTGAATACCAAGGATCTCGGTGGCGCCGGCAGTGTGCAGTCGGTGCTGGTGGGTACCGGCAAGTTTGTCGATGGGCATCCGGAAGCCGTGGCAAAACTGCTCAAGGCGCAGCAGCAGGCGGTGGAGTGGTTGACGCAGGACAGCAACAAGGACGCCTATGTGCAGCTTGTGTCGGGGCTGGCGAGCTATCCGCCGGTGATCCTGACCCAGGATCTGAAGGATCAGAACCTGAGCGAAGTGTTCCCGTCGACACTGGACCCGCTGTTCCTTCAGAACCTGCAGGGCAAGGTGGACCTGGCGGCGCAGCAGAAGCTGATTCGCAAGCCGTTCAAGGTCAACGAGTGGGTAGCGCCTGAGCTGGCGGCTGCGAAGCTCTGAGTCATGCGGTCATTCCCGCGCAGAGCGTGGGAATGCCCCTCAAACCGCGACGCTGATCTCCTGTTTATCTACCGCCACCAACGTCTCAATCATCGCCCGCGCTGCCGGCGACAGCCGGAATCCCGTGCGGCTCACAATCCCGCACCGCGCATTCATGCTCTCCAGGTTCTGCGGCAGATTGCGCCAGTGCAGCAGCGCCAGCGAGCCCTGGGCGATGTCCTCGACAAACGCCTCTTCAGTACCGACGCCGATCGCGTTGGATTGCAGCACCACTTTCACCAGCGCCGGAAAGTGCTCGGTCTCGATGGTCGGCGAAAAGTCGATCCGTCCGCTGAGATTCGCCAGCAGTTTGCGAATGCCCGGCGGGATCAGCGTGGTCGCCAGCGGGTAGTCGAACATGTCGTTGGTCGACAGGCTTTCCTTGGCCAGCAGCGGATGCCCCGGCCGGCAGAAAAACACTCCGCGCTTGGGTGTCAGCGGCTGGGTCTGGAAGTTCGGGTCGGACTCGAAATGGCGAATGTCGGCGATAAAGAATTCGATCTCCTCGCGGCTCAGGGCGCGGCTGAGCTTTTCCCAGTTATCCACCTGAAAGCAGGTACGTACTTTCGGGTGCGCATTGATGAATTGCGCCACCGCGTCCGGCACCAGTTTCACCGCCGGCGCCGGGCCGCAACCGAAGTGCAGTTCGCCGGCATCGAGCTTGGTCATCTGCGTCACCTCTGCGCTGAGCAATGCCGCGCCTTGCACCAGGGTCAGGGCGTGTTGCAGCACCACCTGGCCTTCGGGCGTGGGGCGCAGATCCTTGTTGCCGCGATCCACCAGCACGCAGCCGAACTCCTGCTCCAGCCCCTGAATACTGCGGCTGAACGCCGGTTGAGTAATGCCCATGGCGTCGGCCGCGCGGACAAAACTGCGGTGTTCGTTGAGGGCGATGAAGTAGCGCAACTGGCGAAGATCCATATGCTTTTCCGGCATCCTAAAAATAGCTCGAAGGCATTTGCGACGAGGTTGCTTGAGGTTTTAAATGCAAGCTCTTATTCCGTCAACGAAGCATGTGAATATCTATTAGATGTAAATGGAATATAGATAGAGCGTTGTTTCGCTGCCGTCCAACCGCAAGCAGTCGATGAGGGTCTACCCATGAGCAATGCCGCACTCGCTGTAAAACCCGCTGTCCACGCGCTGGACATTCATCCGGTGGCCGGCCGTATCGGCGCCGAAATCCGTGGCGTGCACCTGTCCGGTGAGCTGGATGCCGCGACGGTTGACGCCATTCAACAGGCGCTGATCCAGTACAAGGTGGTGTTCTTCCGTGAGCAGACCCAGCTCGACGATCAACGGCAGGAAGCCTTTGCGCATTTGCTCGGCGAGCCGGTGGCGCACCCGACCGTGCCGTCCCGCGAGGGCACCCGTTATCTGCTGGAACTGGACGGCGCGGAAGGGCAGCGCGCCAACTCCTGGCACACCGACGTGACCTTCGTCGATGCCTACCCGAAAGCCTCGATCCTGCGCTCGGTGGTGGCCCCGGCGTTCGGCGGCGACACGCTGTGGGCGAACACCGCGACCGCGTACAACGAATTGCCGACCGAGTTGCGCGAACTGGCGGACAAACTGGTGGCTGTGCACAGCAACGAATACGACTACGCCGCCGTGAAGCCGGACGTGTCGGCGGAGAAGCTTGAGCGCTATCGCAAGATCTTCACCTCGACCGTCTACGAGACCGAGCACCCGGTGGTGCGTGTGCACCCGATCAGCGGGGAAAAGAGCTTGCTGCTGGGGCATTTCGTCAAGCGCATCAAGGGTTATTCCCAGGCCGATTCGGCGCACCTGTTCGGCTTGCTGCAGAGCCATGTGATCCGCCAGGAGAACGTCGTGCGCTGGCGCTGGAAGGCCGGTGATGTGGCGATCTGGGATAACCGTTCGACGCAGCATTATGCGATTGATGATTACGGCACTCAGGATCGTGTGGTGCGTCGGGTGACGCTCAAAGGCGAAGTACCGGTCGGGGCGAATGGGCAGCGTAGCCAGACCATCAAAGGGCGCGATTAAGATCAAAAGCAACCCTCACCCCCCGCCCTCTCCCGGAGGGAGAGGGAGCTGACCGAGGTGTCTGGCGCTATACGTCGACCTGAAGGATCAAGTCGATTATGGATTCAGCAAAGCTCATACAGGTCAGCGTAAATCATCAATATCCCGCGATCGGTTCCCTCTCCCTCCGGGAGAGGGTTAGGGTGAGGGGGCTCTTGCTCTTGCCTTCGCTTGTTCTCTACCAAACGCCAATCTGAACGAGCTTCTCGGTCTCGGGTTCGCCATAGCGAAACCGCTGCCCACGCAAATCAATCTCCTGATGACTGATCGTCGTGCGGCGCTTCAACCCGCGCACCCACTCGAACAGATACCCCGCATGCTCCTCGCGCACCGCCGCATACGCCGGATCCGCGCCCAGATCCTGCAGCTCCTGCGGGTCATTCAACAGATCGAAAAGCTGCGGCCGGAAGCCGTCATACGCCAGGTATTTCCAGCGTTCGCTGCGCACCATGGTCATGCGGCAACGGTCGATCGGCTGGCCCAGCCGCTCCCGTGCCGGGGCCTGGAAGGCGTAGTCGTATTCGCTGATCGCATAGCGGCGCCAGTCAGGGTTTTCACCATGCAGCAGTGGAATCAACGAGCGACCTTCCAGGCGATGCTCCGCCCCCGTCACGCCCAGCGCTTCGAGAAAGGTCGGCACGCCGTCGATGGTTTCCGTCAGGCGTTCATCCACCGTGCCCCGTGTGACATCCGCTGCCGCACGCGGGTCGCGCACGATCAATGGCACGCCCACCGCTTGTTCCAGCAAAAACTCCTTCTCACCCAGCCAGTGATCGCCCAGAAAGTCGCCGTGATCGCTGGTGAACACGATCAGCGTGTCCTCCCAGCGGCCGTTGCTTTGCAGGAAATCGAACAGCCGCCCCAACTGATCATCGACCTGTTTGACCAGGCCCATGTACGTCGGGATCACGTTCAGTCGTACCGGATCTTTGGAGAAATTCAGGCTTTCCTCATGCTGGCGAAAGGCCTGATAGACCGGGTGGTCGCTTGGAGAGGCATTACGTACCGGTTTGAGAATCGATTTCGTACTGTACAAGGTGTGGTACGGCGCCGGTACGATGTAGGGCCAGTGGGGTTTGATATAGGACAGGTGTAAAAACCACGGTTTTTCACCTTGCTCACCGATGAAGTCGATGGCCCGATTTGTAGTGTAGACAGTCTCCGAATGTTGCTCGGGAATTCGCGCCGGCAAATGGGCATTGCGCATTTTCCAGCCGCTGAGGATTTCTCCGTTGTCCCCTTCGGCCGCGTTGGCCCAGTCATGCCAGGGGTTACGCCCTTCGAAACCCTGCTCGCGCAGGTAGTGGGTGTATGGCGCGGATTCGCGTTTGTCATCGAACAGCGGGTCGTCGGGGAAGATGCCGTCGTGACGAAAGTACGGCTCGAAGCCGACTTCGTTGAGCACTTCGGCCTGGGCGCTTTCAGGGTTGATCGCCAACCGCTGCAAGGCATCCACGTTGGCCGTGGCGTGGGTCTTGCCGACCAGCGCGGTACGAATGCCGTGGGGTCTCAGGTAATCGCCGATGGTCAGTTCTTCAAGCGGCAGCGGCACGGCGTTCCACGCCACTTGATGACTGCTGACATAGCGCCCGGTGTAGGCCGACATCCGCGACGGCCCACAAATCGTGCCTTGGGTGTAGGCACGGCTAAAGCGCACGCCGGCCGCAGCCAGGCGATCGATGTTCGGGGTGTGCAGGTGCGGGTGGCCGTAGCAGGACAGGTAATCGCGGCGCAGTTGATCGCACATGATGTACAGCACATTGCGCACGGGGTTTTGCGGGTTGGACATGGGGTTCACCAGTCAGAAAGACAGGCGAGGTTTTTCGCTTTCGGCGAGGGTGTTCGGCAAGTGCATTCGGGGAATGGGTTTCATGCAGGAAATGCATCGGCGCCTGCACAGGCCTCTTCGCGAGCAAGCCCGCTCCCACAGGAGTACGCGTTTCAAATGTGGGAGCGGGCTTGCTCGCGAAGGCGGAGTGTCAGACGGCAAAATTCTCCAGTGAACACACTTCTTCATCCACCGCATCAATCGCCTTGATCTGCTCGATCATCGCCTCGGCCAACGGTGACAACCGATACCCGGCGCGGCTGACAATCCCGTAACGGGTGTAAAGCTCCTCCAGATCATCCGCCAACCCTTCGACCTTCAAGCACACCAACTCACCCCGGGCCTGATGCAGCGCATCCGAATAGGCACCGACGATGCCGATTGCATCCGAACGCAGCACCACGCCGAGCAGGCTGGCGCTGTTCTCGCACTCCACGTTCGGAATGAAATCCGGGCGGCCACTGAGGTCGACGATGACCTTGCGCAGATTCGGCGGGCGAATGCTGACGGCCAGTGGATAACTCATCAATTGCTCGGCCGTGACCCGATCCGATGCGGCCAGCGGATGCCCGGCGCGGCAGCAGAAATGCCATTTGCGTGGTCGCAAGCGGTGGGTCAGATAATCCGGGTCCGCCTCGAAGTGCCGAGTGTCGGCGACGAAGAATTCGAACTCCTCGCTCAGCAGTCTTTTGCTCAGGCTCTGCCAGTCATCGACCTGGTAATGCACCCGTGCTTTCGGGTAGCGGCCGATGAAGCTACCGATGGCGCGCGGGATCAATCCTGCCGCCGGCGCCGGTCCGCAACCGAAGCGTAACTCTCCTGCCTCCAGCCCGTTGAACTGGCTGATCTCGTTGGCCATCTGCTGCGCACCGCTGACCAGTCGCCGCGCATGTTCAAGCAGCACCTGGCCCTGTTTGGTCGGCGGCAATTCCTTGCGCCCGCGATCCACCAACTGGCAACCGACGCTGTGCTCCAGCGCCTGAATGCTGCGGCTGAACGCCGACTGCGACAGGTTCACCGCCTGCGCGCCGGCGACGAAGCTGCGTTGTTCGGCAAGGGCGATGAAGTGTCTGAGTTGGCGCAAGTCGATATGCATTTTTCACATAAAAAATATCCGGGAAATGCATTGGATATGCATTAGGTCGACTCCTTATAAAGGCAATCTCTTATGCAGTAAATCTTTGTAAAAACATAAATAAATAACTTAAAAGAATATGCGGCACGGAAGATGTCTGCGTGTTTTTTGACCAGGAGCAGCCCCATGAGTCCGTTGAACCTCGCTTCACCGCCGCCGCCACGACGGCTCAAACGTCTGCCTCTGGCCCTGTTGCTGGCGGGGAGTGCCAGCTGGACCCACGGCTACGCTGCGGAAACGGAAACCCCTGTTGCGGCACCGGCAGGCAAGACCGCGACCGCCACTTCGCAACTGGAAACCGTGACCGTCACCACCCGCCGTCGCGAAGAAAGTTCTCAGGACGTGCCGACGCCCATGAGCGTGGTCAGCGGCCAGACTCTGGAGACGCAGCGGGTCTACCGGATTCAGGATCTGCAGCAACTGGTGCCCAGCGTCAACGTCGCCTACATGCATGCACGCCAGTCCAGCGTGTCGATCCGGGGCCTGGGCAACAACCCGGCCAGTGACGGTCTGGAAGGCAGCGTCGGGCTGTACATCGACAACGTTTATCTGGGTCGCCCGGGGATGGCGGTGTTCGACCTGATGGACATCGAGCAGTTGGAAGTCCTGCGCGGGCCGCAGGGTACGTTGTTCGGCAAGAACACCACCGCCGGGGTGATCAACATCAGTACCCGCGCGCCGAGTTTTACCCCGGAGCGCAGCATCGAGACGTCGGTCGGCGAGGACGGTTATTTCCAGACCAAGGGCACGCTTTCCGGGCCGCTCAACGATCAGTTGGCCGGACGCATCTCTGCCTATCGCACCCGCAGCGACGGTGACATCAAGAACGAATTCAACGGCCATGATTTGAATGGCGGCTCCCGCGACGGCTTCCGGGCGCAACTGCTGTTCAAGCCCAACGAGAATTTCAACCTGCGCTGGATCGGTGACTACAACGAAGAGGATTCCAGCGCCGGCACCCGCGTGCTGTACAACACCGGGCCGACCATCAATGGCGTCAATCTCTACTCGGCCCGCGCCGCCGCTGCCGGCGCGACGCTGGTCAACGGCTCGCACCGCAAGGTCAATCTGGACAACGACCAGCACGTCACCGTCCATCAGGGCGGCACATCGGTGGAGGCCAACTGGACCTTGCCGAGCGACTTCACCCTGACCTCGGTCAGCTCCTACCGTTTCTGGAATTTCACCCCGCGCAACGACGATGGCCTCAATGTGCCGGCGACCTACAACGCCGGGGTGTCGGTTGAGGACAAACAGTATTCCCAGGAATTTCGTCTCGCATCGCCCAAGGGCGAGTTCTTCGATTACGTCCTCGGCGCCTACTATTTCGGTTCGGACCTGGACAACAAATCCTTCGCCTATTACGGCCCCCAGGCAGACATCTGGAACGGCACGCCACGGGGCGCGCTGGCCAACGTCAACAGCGTCGGCCGTGGCCATATCAAGACCGACAGTTTCGCGTTGTTCGCCCAAGGCACCTGGCACCTGACCCCACGTCTGGATTTCACTGCCGGGGTGCGTGGCACCTATGAAGAGAAGAACGCCTGGGTCAATCGTGATGCGCCGGTCGGTGGCGCCGCTGTCACGGGTGCCGCCGCCACCGCGCGACGCGGCCGCACCGGCGCCTACGATTCCGGCGACCTGAACCAGTACAGCTCCAGCCCGTCCGGATTGCTCAACCTCAGCTATCGCTTCACCGACGATCTGCTCGGCTACGCCACGTTGTCTCACGGCGAAAAATCCGGCGGGGTCAACCTCGTGGTCGGTTCTGCACCAACCGCCGGCGCCGACTCGCTGCTGATCGGCACTGAGCGCGCCAACAACGCCGAACTCGGCTTCAAGAGCACGCTGTGGGATCGCCGTTTGCAGCTCAACGCCAACGTATTCTGGACTCAGGTCAACGCCTACCAGACCAACGCCTACGACGACGTCAACCGGGTGCAATACCTGACCAACGCCGGTTCAGTGCGCTCACGTGGCGTGGAGTTCGAAAGCACCCTGATCCCGTTGCGCGGCCTGACGCTGAACTTCAACGGCTCATACAACGACGTCAGCTATCTCTCCTACAAGGACGCGCCGTGCCCACCTGAAGTCAGCCAGGCACCGGGTGCTCCGGCCTCTTGCGACCTCAGCGGCCATCAGGTGGTCGGCGCCTCGAAATGGATCGGCAATGCCAACGGCAAGTACGAATGGAATCTGGATAACGGTCTGCAACCTTACGTCACCGGCAGTTACGCGTTCCGCTCCAAAGCGGTGGGCACGGTCGAAGATTCCGACTACGGCCAGATCCCGAGTTACGCGGTGGTCAATCTCTCCACCGGCCTGCGCGGCGATTTCAATCAGGGTCAGTGGGACGTCTCGCTGTGGCTGAAAAACGCCTTCGACAAAACCTACTACACGACCCTGTGGACCGGCGGCAACGGCGGCTATGAAGGCCTGCTCGGTACGCCGCGTACCCTCGGCGTCACCGGTCGCTACGACTTCTGATCGATCCTTCAAGGAGCTGCATCATGTTGCGCATCAAAACCGCTTTACCGGTGTTGCTGTCCGGCGCAGTGCTCAGTGCCGGGGCGCTCGCCGCACCCAGCGTCTACCCCACCGGCGTCACCCGTTACGACCCGGCCAAGGCCTTCAATCAATATGTGATCTTCAGCGGTGCCGACAAGCAGACGCACCTGATCGACATGAACGGCAACGAGGTGAAGAACTGGCCGCAGTCAGGTTTCCCGTCGGCGATCATCGACCCGAAACTGGTGGGTGGCGAGCGTGGCCATGTGTTGCTGCAACTGAGCGAAAAGGATCCGGGCAAGCTCGGTTCCGCCGGCAATGGCCTCGGCAATCAGAGCATCGGCGAGCTGGACTGGAATGGCAAAGTCGTCTGGCAGTGGGGCGACAAGGCCCCCGGTGGCGCCGCGCAGCAGCATCACGATCAGCGTCGCCTGAGCAACGGCAACACCGTGGTGCTGGCGAACAAGGTGCACAAGGTCAAAGGCTTCAAAGTGCCCGAGGTGATCGACGATGCGATCTATGAAGTCAGCCCCGCCGGCGAGGTGAAATGGCAGTGGCTGGCGTCGGATCACTTGAACGAATTCGGCTTCACCGCCGAGCAGTTGAAGCTGGTTCGCGCCAGTGAAAATCCGGATTACCTGCACATCAACAACCTCAGCCTGGTCGGGCCGAACAAGTGGTTTGATGCGGGCGACAAGCGCTTCAACCCGGACAACCTGCTGATCGATTCGCGCAACGCCAACTTCATCGCGATCATCGACAAACACAGCGGCAAGGTGGTCTGGCGTCTGGGGCCGAATCTGCCGCTGGCCAATCCGAAAACCGCGCAGAAAATCCCGCGCCCGGTGGACCAGTTCGTCGGCCAGCATGACGCGCACATCATCCCGGCTGGATTGCCCGGCGCGGGCAATCTGCTGGTGTTCGACAACCAGGGTTCGGCGGGTTACCCGAACGTCACGCTGGGGCTGATTTCCGGTTCGCGGGTGCTGGAGATCGACCCGGTGAAAAATGAAATCGTCTGGCAGTACAGCGCGGCGAATTCAAAGCAGCCGGGGTGGGCGTTCTACAGCTCGTTCATCAGCAGCGCACGGCGCTTGCCCAACGGCAACACGCTGATCGATGAAGGCATGAACGGGCGGTTTTTCCAGGTGACAGCCAACGGCGAAAACGTCTGGGAATACGTCAGCCCTTATCTGGGCAAGGCGCCGGGCAGCGACGCGATCAGCAACTGGGTCTATCGGGCCCTTCCTGTGAGTTATGACTGGGTTCCGGCAGGAACGCCGCGCTCGGAGACGGCAGTGGTTGCGCCGGCCATTGGTGTGCAACAAATCAATGCCAGTCGTTAGTTATTAAGAGTCTTCCGAATCGAAATAAGTTATGAGCGACATGAATAGTGCATATAGCAATTTCGTTGAAAAGTCGCGTGGACAATAAATGAATGTCCAACCATCCTGAGTGTCGTGAGTTTCCAGGAGGAAACTTGCTCTCATCGGAAGACACTTATCCAACGATAAAGGAAATCTCGTTATGTCGAGCATTAATGGCACTTATGTAAATGCCAACTCTGGCGCCAAGCTGGTTATCACCGACGGTAATGATTCCAATGGCAGCTTCAGCGGCACCCTCAGCCAGGGTGGCGTGAATTACGACATCCGTTACGGGAACTATCACTTCCAGAACAGTACCGGCAACCCGACCACAATCGCGGTGCTGGCTCAGAACGGAAATAGTGGTTATCAGACCTGGACGCTGTTTTCGCCTGATCACAACTACGCGAAACTCCGGGCTACCGGCTCCCGCGTGAACTTCGATGGTGAAGTTGTGAACTTGGGTGGTGAGTTTCTGAAGCAATAAGAAATTCCGTAAATCGAAGGCCGATGCATTAAATATGCATCGGCCTTTTTGTTTGCCTTTTAAAAAGTCCGTCAACTATCACCTTGGAATTAGTTGTCACTGGATCCCGGGTCATCGATAACCCGATGCCTTGGATGAATACTTTTTATGCCGGGAAAGCATGTCGATTTCGGTGAATCGCTGGAAGCCTTGCGGGCCGTGGCTTTGGCGGAAATGACTGTTTCATATATTCCATAAACGTCTATTCATAACATGAAAGATTACTTTCGGAGATAAGCCGCTGGCCCAATGATTGACCCATCGATCACGCCGTGGGGGATTCAACAAGCGGCGAATCGGCTAAGCGAAAAAAACGCAAAGAGACCGCAGGGAGTAAATCAATGGGCAATGTCCAGACCGCCGCCAGCGCACAGGAGGTGCTGTGGCGCCAGGCGCCGAGCGGCGAGTTGGTCGATCTCGGCCGGCCCCATCGCGTGCCGTTGGGGCAGCTGCGTTTGCAGCGCGCGCCCAAGGGCATTCTGAGCCGCCGCGAAACGATTCTGCTCGGCGTTCTGGCGCTGGTGGTGCACGGCGCGGTGATCTACTGGATCAACCAGCATCCGACGCCGGCGCTGCCGATCGTGCCGCCGGAAATTCCACCGATGACCATCGAGTTTTCGCGCCCGGCGCCACCGGCACCACCTGTAGTTGTGCCGCCGCCACCGGCACCTGTGGTTGAGCCTCCGCCCCCGGTGGAGGACGAACTGGCAACCAAGCCGCCACCGAAACCAAAGCCGATTCCAAAACCGAAACCGGTCGCCAAACCCGTACCGAAACCGGCGCCAAAAGCGGTCGAGCAACCACCGGCTCCGCCACAACCGGCCGCCCCGGTCGCCGCGCCCGCGCCACCTGCACCACCGGCACCTGCGCCGGTGACGCCGGCCTCGGCCAACGCGGCGTACCTGAAGAACCCGGCGCCGGAGTATCCGTCGCTGGCCCAGCGTCGCGGTTGGGAAGGCACGGTGTTGCTCCGGGTGCACGTTCTGGCCAGCGGCAAACCGGGCGAAATCCAGATTCAGAAAAGCAGTGGCCGGCAACAGCTCGACGACGCGGCGCTGGACGCCGTGAAGCGCTGGAGCTTCGTGCCGGCCAAGCAGGGTGATGTCGCCCAGGACGGCTGGGTCAGCGTACCCATCGATTTCAAGATTCATTAAACCGAAACCAATTTCGCGTTAAACGTTTACACGAGGGAACACATCATGACGTTACTGGCATCTCCACTGGAATCCATCGAAAGCGCGGTGATCTGGCTGCTGGTGGTCTTCTCTGTCGCTACCTGGGGCCTGGCATTGCTCAAGGCTGTGCAGTTCGGCCGGCTGAAGGCGCAGGACCGCAAATTTCACAAGCGCTTCTGGGCGGCGTCGAGTCTGGACTCCGCCGCCGAGTTGAGCGAAACCCAGCCCGGCGCGGCAGCGCGGGTGGCACAGGCCGGTTATGCGGCGATACAAGTGGGCGAGGCGCCGCAGGCCAATGACCTGAGCCAGGCGATCAACCATCAGGATCGCCTCGAACGTGCCTTGCGTCAGCAGATCGTTCGCGAGCGGCGTTCGCTGGAAACCGGTCTGGCGGTGGTCGCGAGTATTGGCAGCACCTCGCCGTTCATTGGTCTGTTCGGCACGGTGTGGGGAATCATGGAAGCGTTGAAAGGCATCAGCGCGGCGGGCTCGGCGAGCCTGGAAACGGTCGCAGGACCGATCGGTGCAGCGCTGGTCGCCACTGGTGTGGGGATCGCGGTCGCGGTGCCGGCGGTGCTGGTTTATAACTACTTTTTGCGTCGTCTGAAACTGACGGCGGCGGACCTGGACGACTTTGCCCACGACTTCTACAGCCTGGCGCAAAAAAGCTCGTTCCGCGTGCTGATCCACCCGACCGCGCACAAGGCTGCGGCCCAGGGCAACGCAACAAAAGTGAAGGAGGCGTCCTGATATGGCCTTCTCCACGCAAGACAGCGACGAGGTGCTGAGCGAGATCAACGTGACGCCGCTGGTGGACGTGATGCTGGTGTTGCTTGTGGTGTTTATCGTCACCGCGCCGCTTTTGACCAACGCGATACCGATCAACCTGCCGAAGACCGAAGCGGTGGCGCCGGTCGAGCAGAAAGACCCGTTGGTGGTGAGTATCGACGGTGCTGGAAAACTGTTTATCAACAAGGACGAAATCCAGCCGGATCTGCTGGAGTTCAACCTCAAGTCGGCCAAGGCCAAGGACCCGGAAGTGCGCGTGCAATTGCAGGCCGACGACGGGGTGAATTACGGCGAAGTGGCGCGAGCCATGGCTTCGATTGAGCGGGCGGGCATCACCAAGCTGTCGGTGATCACTGCACGATAAGGGTTTCACGTTTTTCCGGGGCCGTCTCCTTGGCAGGGTGCGGCCCCTTTTTTTGCTCAATGCTTAATATTCTTTTCAGGTCTTAATAAATAGCTTCTTATTCCTTAACGAATATAAATCCCGTCCCTATACTCGTTCAGGAACAGACACGACGCAGGAGAGCTCCCCCATGCGCAACGAATCAATCCGTTATCTGATTGTGCCGGGCTGGCAAGGATCGCCAGAAGATCATTGGCAAACCCACTGGCAGAACAGCCTGCCCAACAGCGCGCGGGTGGAGCAGGCCGACTGGCTGACGCCGCGTCGTGAAGACTGGGTCGCGGCGCTGGCCGAGGCGATTGCCGCCGACAGCTCGCCGGTGATTCTGATCGCGCACAGCCTGGGCTGCATCACCGTGGCGCACTGGGCGGCCACCGCGCCGCTGCATCACTTGCGTCAGGTGCGCGGGGCGCTGCTGGTGGCGCCGGCGGATGTCGAGCGTCCGGCCTGCGTGCCGGCGCTGCGCAATTTCGCGCCGATCCCGACCGATCTGCTGCCCTTCCCGAGCCAGGTCGTCAGCTCCGACAACGACGCCGCCGTCAGTGCGCCGCGTGCGCTGGAGCTGGCGCGCAACTGGGGCGCCGAGGCGGGGATTCTCGCCGGCGCCGGCCATATCAACGTGAAGTCCGGGCATCAACGCTGGGAGCAGGGATTCGCTTATCTGTATCGCCTGCAAAACCGCATGGAACACCACGCCCGGCGCCGTGCCTGATCACTTTTATTTTTTCAACGCCCCCGTCTCCCGGCGATTTGGGGCGGGAGTCTGCCATGAGTTTTGAAACCTTTGGCCAGCCGTTGCTGACCTTTCCCGATGCGGAAAAAAGTCCCCTGAGCATCCGCGCCAAGGCGCTGGTGTTCGTCGATCCACGCTCGCGCCAGTTGCGCGAGGAATTGGCCCAACTCGCACCGCGCTCGATCTCGGTGTTGATTCGCGGCGAGACCGGCACCGGCAAGGAATTGCTCGCCCGCCACATTCACCGCGCCAGTGATCGCAGCGGCTTGTTTGTCTCGGTCAATTGCGGGGCGATCAGCCCGACCTACGCCGATGCGGAGTTGTTCGGCTACGCCGCCGGCAGCTACAGCGGATCGGCCAGCAGTCGCGCCGGCTGGTTCGGCTCGGCCAACGGCGGCACCTTGTACCTGGACGAGATCGGCGACCTGCCGCTGCCGATCCAGATCAAGTTGCTTTCCGCTCTGGAAAACCACGAAGTCACCCGCGTCGGTGCGCATCAACCAAGCCCGGTGGACGTGCGCCTGGTGGCGGCGACCAGCATCGATCTGGCCCAAGCGGTGGCGGCGGGGAAATTCCACGAGCGGCTTTATCACTATCTCAGCGAAGGGCATCTGGAACTGCCGGCTCTGCGTGCGCGGGTCGGCGACATTCTGTCGTTGGCCGAGTACTTCCTCGGCATCTACAGCCAGCGTCTGGATCTGCCGGTACCTTTGATCAGCGAAGCGGCGCAGCAAGTGCTGGAACAGCACAGCTGGCCGGGCAACACCCGGGAGCTGGAAAACGTCATTCATTTTGCGCTGCTGGTGAGCACCGGCGACGAAATCCTGCCGGAGCACCTGAACCTGCCCGAGGTGTCTGGACCGCTGGTTCAGATCGAACGTCAGGTGGCGAGCGTGAGCCTCAACGGCACTGCCGACGAACGTAAGGCATTGAAAGAATTGCTGTTGAGCCTGAGCGAGGCGTTGTAACCATTTTGATCAACATGAACAAAATGGAATATGAAGCTGAATAAACGTTATTGTCCGGGAATAAAAAATCCCGGTATTGTCCGCTTCACGCCAGCAGTAGCACATCGCTGGCACACGTATTAATGCCGTCGTCGATGACGACCGATTTTCGATAAGGACACTGCATGAAAAAGGTTCTGTTGTTTACCGCATTGGCGGCTGCTCTGACTGCTTCCCTGGCCCAGGCCGGCGAGAAACTGGTGGTGGCCGCAACGCCGGTGCCGCACGCCGAAATCCTCGAGCTGATCAAGCCGACCCTCGCCAAAGAAGGCGTGGATCTGGAAATCAAGGTCTTCACCGACTACGTACAGCCGAACGTACAGGTGGGTGAGAAGCGTCTGGATGCCAACTACTTCCAGACCAAGCCTTACCTGGACAGCTTCAACGCCGGCAAATACAAGGATGACAAAGCCAAGTACCTGGTGACCGTGCAAGGCGTGCACGTTGAACCGTTCGGTGGCTACTCGAGCAAGTACAAGACCCTGGCTGAACTGCCGGACGGCGCTACCATCGCCATTCCGAACGAAGGCAGCAACAGCGGTCGCGCTCTGATCCTGCTGCAGAAGGCTGGCCTGATCGAACTGAAAGATCCGAAGAACGCCCTGGCCACGCCGAAAGACATCGCCAAGAACCCGCACAACTTCAAGTTCAAGGAACTGGAGTCGGCCCTGCTGCCGCGTGTTCTGAAAGAAGTCGACCTGGACATGATCAACACCAACTACGCGCTGGAAGCCAAGCTGAACCCGACCAAGGACGCCCTGGTGATCGAAGGTGCGGATTCGCCTTACGTGAACTTCCTGGTTGCCCGTGAAGACAACAAGAACAGCGACGCCATCAAGAAACTGGCCGCTGCCCTGACCAGCCCTGAAGTCAAAGCGTTCATCGAGAAGAAGTACAACGGCGCGGTTCTGCCGGCGTTCTGATCCGACGCAGCAGCAACCCCCTTCAAGGTTGAAAAAAACGCCGATGACCAGCGATGGTCATCGGCGTTTTTGTGTGTGCTTCAAAAGCCCCCTCACCCTAACCCTCTCCCGGGGGGAGAGGGGACTGACCGTGGGATGCTTGGGAATTACGCCGACCTGAAAGTGTTGTACCGAATCCATAATCGACGCGAACTTTCAGGTCGATGTATAACGCGAGACACCTCGGTCGGCTCCCTCTCCCTCCGGGAGAGGGCTGGGGTGAGGGGGCTCTTGATCTCAGGCCATTCCGGTTTTCAGCGCCCTGCGCAAAGCCACCAGCCATTTCACGAAATCCTGCGGGTCCGGTCGCTGCGGCACTTTTACGTCCATGTTCTCTTCCTTGTTATGAGTTCGGCCGGGGAGTCTGGCCAAAAGCTGTTCGTCCTTGGAGGGCTTTTACGAAAAAAAGATCCGTCCTACAGCGAAAGGAAAAATAGCCTTCTTATTCTGTCGGGGCAAACCCGCAGGATAGTTTTTTGCGTGATATCAATATGCTTTAACGGTATTTAAATTCTTTTTCTTATACCTTTAAAGTCGGTGCCTGCCGGACAGTTACCCGCTGTCCATGGACTGCACCACCGCCGCTTACCGAGCGGCGTCAGGATGTTTCATGACCTTCGATTACGCATTTATCCTCAGCACCCTGCCGGCGTTTCTCAAGGCCGTGGGCGTTACGCTGCAGGTCGGTTTGATCGCCATTGGCACCTCGCTGCTGGTGGCGTTGCTCAACGCGACGATTCTGGTGTTCCGCACGCCTTACCTGCAAAAACTGGTCGGCCTGTATGTGGAGCTGGCGCGCAACACACCGCTGCTGATCCAGTTGTTCTTCGTCTACTTCGCGCTGCCGGCCCTGGGGATCAAGGTTTCCGGCTTCACCGCCGCGATCATCACCATGACGTTTCTCGGCGGTGCCTACCTCACCGAAGTGCTGCGCGCCGGCGTCGATGCGGTGCCTCAGGCGCAGCTTGAATCGGGCCGCTCCATCGGTTTGTCCCACGGCCAGTTGCTGCGCTACGTGATCCTGCCGCAAGCCGGAATCCTCAGCCTGCCGTCGCTGTTCGCCAATTTCATTTTCCTGCTCAAGGAGACCACCGTGGTCTCGGCCGTGGCGGTGCCGGAAATTCTCTACACCACCAAGAGTTACATCGCGCTCTACTACAAGACCTACGAAATGCTCGCCGTGCTGACGCTGATCTGCGTGCTGCTGTTCCTGCCGCTGTCGCTGCTGTTGAGCCGTCTGGAAAGGAGGCTCCAGCATGGCCAGTTCGGGTCTTGAACTGCTCTGGGTGTCGTTGCCGCAACTGGCCAAAGGCGCCGGGCAAACCCTGTCGATCTCGTTCCTGAGCATCGCCATCAGCACCGTCGGCGGCGTGCTCTACGGCGTGCTGCGCACGCTCAACGTGACGTGGCTGAACGCGCTGCTGCGGATCTATCTGGAGCTGTTCCGGGCGATCCCGGTGCTGGTCTGGTTGTACCTGCTGTTTTTCGGCCTGCCGATTTTCTTCGGCCTGAGCTTGCCGAGTTTCTGGTGCGCGGTGCTGGTGCTGTCGCTGTGGGGCGCCAGCGAGGTCGGCGAAGTGGCGCGCGGTGCGCTGCATTCGTTGCCGCGCGGGCAGCGTGAGGCGGGGCTGTCGATCGGGCTGAACGCGGCGCAGCTCTACGGCTATGTGCTGCTGCCCCAGGCGCTGAAACGCATGACACCTCCGACCATCAACGTCTACACGCGGATCATCAAGACCAGTTCGCTGGCGGTGCTGATTGGCGTGGTGGATGTGATCAAGGTCGGTCAGCAGATCATCGAGCGCACCTACGAATCGGTGCTGATCTACGGCGCGCTGTTCCTGTTTTTCTTTTTCATCTGCTACCCGCTGTCGGCCGCCTCGCGCGTGCTGGAGCGGCGCTGGACGCAAGCATGAGCGCATTGATCGAGTTTCAGGGTTTCAACAAATTCTTCGGCGAACAGCAGGTGCTCAAGGGCATCGACCTGCAAGTGAAATCCGGCGAAGTCATCGTCATCCTCGGCCCCAGCGGCTGCGGCAAAAGCACCTTGCTGCGCTGCCTCAACGGTCTGGAAACCGCCCACAGCGGTCACCTGAAATTCGCCGGCCGTGAATTGCTGGACAAGGCCACCGACTGGCGCGAAGTGCGTCAGCAGATCGGCATGGTGTTCCAGAGTTATCACCTGTTCCCGCACATGAGCGTGCTCGACAACCTGCTGCTCGGCCCGCTGAAAGTGCAAAAACGCGAACGCCGCGAAGCACAGCAACAAGCCGAAGCGTTGCTCGCGCGCGTCGGCCTGGCGGACAAGCGCGACGCCTTCCCGCGCCAGCTCTCCGGCGGCCAGCAGCAACGCATCGCCATCGTCCGCTCGTTGTGCATGAACCCGCGGGTCATGCTCTTCGACGAAGTCACCGCCGCCCTTGATCCGGAGATGGTCAAGGAAGTGCTGGAAGTGATTCAGGGCCTGGCCCGCGAAGGCATGACCCTGTTGATCGTCACCCACGAAATGGCCTTCGCCCGCGCGGTGGCCGATCGCATCGTGTTTATGGATGGCGGGCGCATCCTTGAACAGAACCCGCCCGAGCTTTTCTTTACGAACCCGCAAACCGCACGCGCGCAGCAGTTCCTGGAGAAGTTCTCCTACGTCGAAGCGCTGACTTCAACGACTTCGCCCACAACGTCTCAAACCAAGGAACTGGAACTGCCATGAAAACTGCCAAAGCCTTATTCGCACTACCGCTGATCAGCCTCGCGCTGCTGGCCGGCTGCAACAAGACCGAAGAACCGGCCAAGCCGAAAGTCGCCAGCGAAAGCACCGCGCCGGCCGGTTACCTGGACAAGATCAAGGCCCGCGACAAGCTGATCGTCGGCGTATTCACCGACAAGCCGCCGTTCGGTTTCGTCAACGAAGCGGGGCGCTACGTCGGCTTCGATACCGACATCGGCCGTCAATTCGCCAAGGATCTGCTGGGCGATGAAAACAAGGTCGAGTTCGTGGCCGTGGAACCGGCGAGCCGCATTCCGTTCCTGCAAAGCGACAAGGTCGACCTGATCCTCGCCAACATGACCGTGACCCCGGAGCGCAAGGAAGCGGTGGAATTCACCAACCCGAACCTCAAGGTCGCGGTGCAGGCGCTGGTGCCGCAGGGCAGCGAGGTGAAAAAACTGGATGACCTGGCGACCCGCACCACCATCGTCACCACCGGCACTACCGCCGATATCTGGCTGACCAAAAACCACCCGGACTGGAAACTGCTGAAGTTCGAGAAAAACTCCGAGTCCCTGCAAGCCCTGGCCAACGGCCGTGGCGATGCTTACGCGCAGGACAATCTGGTGCTGTTCAGCTGGGCCAAGCAGAACCCGGGCTACCGCGTGCTGGACGAAAAACTTGGCGCCGAAGCGCCGATTGCGCCGGCGGTTAAGAAGGGCAACATCGAATTGCGCGATTGGGTGAACGCGGAGTTGGCCAAGCTGGGGGAAGAGAAATACCTGCTCAAGCTGTATGACCAATATGTGCGTAAGGAGCTGAGTGATGACACCAAGCCTGAGAGCGTGATTGTTGAGGGTGGGAAGTGGCAGGGCTGATTGCCTGACAGGTCGGCGGTGAGGATGCAGAGCAACCCCTCACCCCAGCCCTCCCGAAACGTCGGACCGCCCGGAGGGAGAGGGAGCCGACCGAGGTGTTTTGAGAGTTACATCGACCTGAGACACCGAGTCGATTATGGATTCACAGAAGCACTTTCAGGTCGGCGTAACTCTTGAGCATCCCCCGATCGGTCCCCTCTCACCCCGGGAGAGGGCTAGGGTGAGGGGCTCTCCAACTGACACACCTAATCAGGCCAGTTCCACGCAGGCTCATCCAAAACCCTCTGCCCGACGATCCCCGTCTGGCCGAGGGTTTTTTCCAGCACGATGCAATTGCATTCCGGGTCTTCCTGCAACGCCGAAATCAATCGTCGGGCGTGGGACACCACCCACACCTGACACTGCTCCGACACCCGGATAATCAAGCGCGCCAGCGCCGGCAGCAGATCCGGATGCAGGCTGGTCTCCGGTTCGTTCAGCACCATCAGCGACGGCGGGCGTGGCGTCAGCAGCGCGGCGACCAGCAGCAGATAACGCAACGTGCCATCCGACAGTTCCGCTGCCGACAACGGCCGCAACAACCCTTCCTGAAAGAACTCGATGGCAAAGCGGCCGCCCGCCAGCGGTGCGATGTTCAGCCGTGCGCCGGGAAAGGCGTCGCTGATCGCCGCCTGCAACGCCTCGGGATCGCCGATCTCGCGGATGGTCTGCAACGCAGCCGCCAGATCGCGGCCATCGTGATGCAGCACCGGCGTGCGCGTGCCCAGTTGCGGCTGGCGCACCGGGGCGTCGGCGTCACTGCGAAAGTGATCGTAGAAGCGCCAGCGGCGGATGAACTCGCGCATCTGGAACACCTCCGGCGAGGTGCGCAGGCTGCCGACCTGATCGAACAGGCTGTCGAAGTTTGGCGTGTGCTGGGCCAACACATCCCAGCTGCGACCCTCACGGGTGCGGATCATCGGCCCGTCGCGATCCACCAGCAGACTGGCCGGACGATAGAGCGGCCCGGCCCAGATGCATTCCTTTTTGATTTCCGGGTCGAGGGAAAAGAACGAAAGGCTCGGCTCCGGCAAGCCCAGGGCGATCGAATAGCTGAAATCTTCCCCGGCAAAACCCAGGCGCAGGCGTTTGACGCCTTGGCGCACGGTGGACTGGATCGGCACCTCGCCGTTGCGCATGCGCCGGCTGATGGTTTCCGGCCCGGCCCAGAACGTCGAGTCGAGCCCGCCCTCACGGGCCAGCGCATTGACTACGCCGCCCTGAGCGGTTTCCGCCAACAGCCGCAGCGCCCGGTACAGGTTGGATTTGCCGCTGCCGTTGGGGCCGGTGATCAGGTTCAGACGGCCCAGCGGAATCACCAATTTATTGATCGAGCGGTAATTGGCCACCGCGAGGGTCTTGAGCATGAGAATCCTTCCTGGGTGCCCCGAAATCCGGGTCAGGATACTCCCTGCACAGAAATGCATATATCGCCCGGACGAAGGTTGAACCCTGTTCTAAGCTCACAGTCGTATCGTCACTTGCACGTTCGTACACAGGAAGGAGTCTGCATGGCGAGTCCCGGATTGAAAACAGCGGTCATGCTGAGTCTGTTCGCTTTGTTGAGCGCGTGCGGCGAGAAAAAGGCCCCTGCCGAATACCTGCCCCGGGTCTTCGTGCAGGAGGTGAACCCCGCCAATTACGCCGCCGCCGTGACCCTCACCGGCGATGTTCAGGCCCGCGTGCAGACCGAACTGTCGTTCCGGGTCGGCGGCAAGATCATCCAGCGCATGGTCGATGTCGGTGACCGCGTCTCGGCCAAGCAAGTGCTGGCCAAGCTCGATCCGAAGGATTTGCAGACCAACGTCGATTCCGCCCAGGCTCAGGTAGTGGCCGAGCAGGCGCGGGTCAAACAGAGCGCCGCCGCGTTCGTCCGCCAGCAGAAACTGTTGCCCAAGGGCTACACCAGCCAGAGCGAATACGATTCGGCGCAGGCCGCATTGCGCAGCAGCCAGAGTGCCTTGAGCGCAGCGCAGGCGCAGTTGGCCAACGCCAAGGATCAATTGAGCTATACCGCGCTGATCGCCGATGCGCCGGGCGTCATCACTGAGCGTCAGGCCGAAGTCGGTCAGGTGGTTCAGGCCACGGCGCCGATATTCAGCCTGGCCCGTGACGGCGACCGCGACGCCGTGTTCAACGTTTATGAATCCCTGCTGGCCGAACGCCCGGCGGAGCGTTCGATTGTCGTCAGCCTGCTCGACAACCCCGCCATCAAGACCACCGGCACCGTGCGTGAAATCACCCCGGCGGTGTCCGCGCAGTCCGGCACGGTGCAGGTCAAGGTCAGCCTCGACAGCCTGCCGCAGGGGATGCAGCTGGGCTCGGTGGTGAGCGCCACGGCCAAGGGCACCGGCAAGTCGGCCGTTGAATTACCGTGGTCGGCGCTGACCAAGAACGTCAGCGATCCGGCGGTGTGGATGGTCGACGACAAAGGTGAAGCGCAGTTGCACAATGTCACCGTCAGCCGCTACCTGATCGGCAAGGTCATCATCAGCGAGGGCCTCAAGGGTGGGGAAAAAGTCATTGTCGCGGGTGGGCAGTTGCTGCATCCGGGCATGAAGGTCGAAATAGCCGAAAACACCTACAAGGATCTGCAGCCGGGAGCACAGCCATGAAGCGTCTGGGGCTGTTATCCATTGGCGTGTTGCTGGCCGCCTGTTCGAAAAGCGAGCCACCGCCGGAGCCGGTACGGCCGGTGTTGTCGGTCAAGGTCGAAGCGTTGAGCGAGGAAAACCTCGGGCGTTTCGCCGGCAGCATTCAGGCGCGCTATGAAAGCAACACCGGTTTTCGTGTCGGCGGGCGCATTGCCAGCCGTAACGTCGATGTCGGCACCGAAGTGCAGAAGGGTACGCTGCTTGCCACCCTCGATCCGACCGATCAGCAGAACCAGTTGCGTTCGGCCCAGGGCGACCTGGCCAGGGTTCAGGCACAACTGATCAATGCCCAGGCCAACGCCCGCCGTCAACAAGCGCTGTTCGACCGTGGTGTCGGCGCGCAGGCACAACTGGACATTGCCATGACGGATCTGAAGACCACTCAGGCCTCGCTGGATCAGGCGCGGGCGGCGGTCAACCAGAGCAAGGATCAACTCGATTACACCCAGCTACGCTCCGACCACAAGGCGGTGGTCACCGCGTGGAACGCCGAGGCCGGACAAGTGGTGACGGCGGGCCAGCAGGTGGTGACCCTGGCGCAACCGGATATCAAGGAAGCCGTGATCGATCTGCCGGACACCCTGGTCGATGAGATCCCGTCCGACGTGGTGTTTCTGGTGGCCGGGCAGCTCGACCCGAGCATCAACACCACGGCCACCCTGCGCGAGATCGAACCCCAGGCACAAAGTGCAACGCGCACCCGCCGCGCACGATTGACCCTGGCCAATACGCCCGACGGCTTCCGCCTCGGCACGGCGATCAGCGTCACCCTCAGCTCGGCGATCAAACCGCGTATCGAATTGCCCGTCACAGCGTTGCAAGAGGTCGATGGCAAGCTGCGGATCTGGGTCATCGACACCCAAAGCAAAACCGTCAACCCGCGCGACGTCAGCGTGATCAGCCGTAACGACAGCAGCGTGGTACTCGCGGGGGGCGTGAAGAACGGCGAGCGCGTGGTCAGCGCCGGCGTCAACAGTCTCAAACCCGGACAATCCGTGAAACTTGACGAGGACAGTCAATGAAAGGCTCTTTCAATCTCTCCGAATGGGCCCTCAAGCATCAGTCTTTCGTCTGGTATCT